>Ga0105051_10001090_pt1 | contig 37468 bp, 39 predicted proteins | sample FRY02_FD_78383 | JGI IMG/M metagenome (GOLD analysis project Ga0105051, IMG submission 78383) | Freshwater microbial communities from Lake Fryxell liftoff mats and glacier meltwater in Antarctica - FRY-02 (megahit assembly) | ecosystem: Environmental > Aquatic > Freshwater > Ice > Glacier... | reverse complement strand
CTCAGCACTCGCCGAGTGGTCATTGAGTCAATCGTTTGGGTGACGATCGGCCTGCTTTTTACTCTTGTGATTGCGGCGCTGGGCGGCGGGGTGGCGGCGGGAGAGTATTTAAGCGGGTATGTAATAGAAAAGTCTTTAAGCATTGACAACGTATTCGTATGGAGCATTATTTTTACCAGTTTCGGAATTGCTTCTCAATACCAACGGCGAGTCTTATTTTGGGGGATATTCGGAGCCTTAGTTTTGCGAGCGATATTTATCTTTGCCGGCGTAGCTTTGATTGAACGTTTTGCTTTTATGCTAACTGTTTTTGGCGTTATTTTAATTATTAGTGGAATAAAAGTCTTCCGTCACCGCGCAGACGAAGGCCATGCTGGACACGAGCGTGCGGTTAAATTGTTGGGTCGGTTTATGCCGGTAAGTAAAAACTTCAATGGGCAACACTTTACGATTATAGAAAACGGTAAACGATTTGCCACTCCGTTACTAGCAGCATTGGTAGTAGTTGAGTTTACCGACATCATTTTTGCGGTTGATTCGGTTCCGGCCGTGTTGGCAGTTAGTCGCGAACCCTTTATCGTTTTTTCTGCTAACGCGTTCGCTATTCTCGGGTTACGGAGTCTGTACTTTTTATTGGCGGGGGCGAAAGATCGGTTTCACTATTTATCGCACGGTTTGGGCGCGATTCTTATTTTCGTTGGCCTCAAGATGGCGATAAGCGAGTGGTATCACGTACCAACTTTGTTATCGTTAGGCGTGATCTCAGCTTTAGTGGTGGGCGCGATTGTCATCAGCCAGATAAAAGTGCAACGCGAATTATCTAAACAACTTTAACGGTTCGGGCTTCTTCACCTTTGCGACCGGGGCCCACAGCAAACTCCACTCGTTGACCTTCTTTTAGCGTTTTGTGACCCGTACCCTCAATGGCCGAAAAGTGCACGAACAGATCGTCACCACCACTTTCGGGCGCGATGAAACCAAAACCTTTGCCCACATTGAACCAGCGGATAACTCCGTGGCTTCGGCCGTTACTTGAACGATAGTTTTCGTTTGAAATCGTCGGCCCCGCGCTCGACTCAATCTTACCGGTTGACTTGTTGCCGGGTTGAGAATTTCGTTTGTGCTCGGGCTTCCAGTTCCGTTCCCGTCGCGGCCGTTCGGATTTTTTATTTTCCGAGCGAAAGCTTCCCGATTGATTAGTCGTCCCGCCGGTGCCAGCAGGCCTATCGGCGCGTGGGAGTTCCTTAATGTTGGGCGGGTCGATACCCGACGGGAGTTTGAGCGCGCGCTGGAGTCTTGATACTTCGCGGTGCTGGCCTTTACTTACTAGCGAAACCACGATGCCGGTCGATCCGGCCCGAGCGGTACGGCCCGAGCGGTGGGTATAGTCCTTGGTGTCGGCGGGCGGGTCGTAGTGCACGACACACGCAACCGAATCGATGTGAATACCGCGTGCGGCCACATCGGTTGCCACGAGTGCTTCAACCCGCCCGTCGGTGAAGTCCCTTAGCGCTCGTTCGCGCTGTCCTTGCGAGCGACCGCCATGGATGGTGGCGGTGCTCAATCCTGTTTGGTCGAGCCGTTTGGCAACGCGGTCGGCGTTGCGTTTAGTTCGACAGAAAACAATAGTGGTTCCGGCGGCGCGCGCGACATCGCTAATGATGCGGATGCGGTCGTCACCTTCGGCCTTCCAAAAATAGTGAGTGGCGTTGAGCGCGTGGTCGGGGTTGTCGGCCACTTGATGGCGAACCGGATCGCGCTGGTAACGCTGAACGAGAGTATCAATCGCGCCGTCGAGTGTGGCCGAGAAAAGTAAAGTTTGACGGGTGCTGGGTGTGAGATCGAGAAGTTTGCGCACCTCGGGCAGGAAGCCCATGTCGGCCATTCGGTCGGCTTCGTCGAGCACAACCATTTCGACTGAGTCGAGTACTACATCTTTGGTGCCGACGAGATCGCCAAGCCGACCGGGGCAAGCTACTAAGACATCGACGCCCCGTTTGAGCGCTTTGCGTTGCGGGCCGTAGCCCACACCGCCGTAGACGGTGGCCACCCGCAACTTGCGCGGACCGCCGAGCCACTCAAGTTCGCCGGCAACCTGAGCCGCGAGTTCGCGAGTCGGTACTAGTACGAGACCGAGCGGCCGACGCGGCTTAGCGTGACTGAGGCGAGCGGCGAGAGGAATGCCAAAGGCCAGAGTTTTACCTGAGCCCGTAGGAGCGCGGCCGCTTACATCGCGTCCGGCTAGGCCGTCGGCCAGAGTTAGCTCCTGAACGGGGAAAGGGGTATCGATGCCGCGGGCGCTTAGCGCGCGTACGAGATCATTAGGGGTGCCGAGGTCGGCAAAGTTAGATGACACTGATTTCACAACTCCAATAGTTGGCCCGTTTTCTTGGCGGGCGGGGATAGGTCTCACGAGGGGCGGGACGACCTCGGTGAAACTGACCCGACATCCATTGCAATAGCTAATGGACTTGGAGACGTGAAGAGAGACGGCTACCCGTTGCGCAAGTTCTTGCCGGCATTTCAATATGCTCACCGGTGAACTGCGTATCACTCTAGCAGGAGCGAGCGCGCCGCGCCAGTCGGATATTAAATGACGGTTACGTGGCTAAAAGTTGTGAAAGAACAAGTGTAAAAATCGCGACTGAAGCCGGGACTAGGAAATAATACGGATTGCACTGGGCTTTGTAGATCAGCACGCGCTTTTTCTTCACCACTTTCGATATCAATAATCACGCATTGTTCCATCATGCGGTCGTGATCGTAATGGGCAGTAACGATTTCGCCCGTGTCAGAAAATAAAATCATGTGACACGCGTGATACTGATTCCGTCGCCAGCGCAAGGAAGTCGCCCCGTTTGAGTCGTAATCAAAAGCAGTCAGTACGCCGTTAGCGCTATCAAATCCCACCGCAATTTGACGCGACTCGTCTACTACCGGCGGATTAGCCACTACTCCGTTGGGCAGACCACAGATTTCGCTTAAGGTCGCGACGCCAGTATTTAGGTCGACGCGTACTAGATGCAACGGCGCAGTGGATACACCAACTCCGCGATAACTACCGGCGTAGTTCTCACTACCGGCACCGTTGTCGAGAAACCACGCCGCGGGTTGGGTAATAACTGCGTCCCATCCGTAAGTTTGTCCCGGTAGCGTGCGGTAGGGAGCAACAAATTCGGAGTCGAAGCTGAGAGCGGTTCCATTCCACTGCACCCGCAACAAACTGGTGTCGCCCACGATGTAAATAGCGGCCGAGTCGGCGCCAGTGGGTTGGGCTGACAGTCGAGCGATCGAAGGTTCACTTAAAGTCAATCGATCAATGATTTCAAGGTTATCGGCCGACAAAATCAACAGTTCGGAGTTGGACGGATCGAGAGGGGTGGCACTTTGACCGGGCCGATGACCGGCAAAATCTTTAGTTGCGAGATTGCCATCGGGCAGGATTACGAAACTGTTGTAGGGCCGCAGTCGCGGCAAGGCGACGGTTTGTGCGAGCGAAGTGTCGGCGTTGAGTCGGTGCGCGTGGTTACCAAAAATAACATAAAGCGAACCGTTGGCGTGCGCCGCCATGCCGCCCGGCCAAGTAGGGCCACCCAGTAAATCGGGTGATCGCTCAATGCATTCGAGCGTGACTGGATCGATGCGCTCGACCCACGAGATAGCGTCGTCACCCGCGGTATGGCGCAGAATAAAAACCTCGCCCGAATCGCGTAGCACGGCCATCGTGGCGGCAGTGACATCGCGCGCTACTACTTCGAGTTTGCTGTTGTGATCAATGTTGAGCCCAGTTCCGGTGCGCGGAATTTGTTGGCGGCGCGGCCCACCGTCTTCACCGGGCCAACGACTGGGCCAATAACCGTCGACAGTTTGGGTCACACGGGTGCTTCGAGATCGAGACGCGGTTCGTGCGCGGGCGGCTGGTGGTCGAAGAGGTCGGCGACTAAATCGGAGCGAACCGCTTGGTAATCAGGGTCGGACCAAAGATTATTTACTTGTAAAGGGTCGTCAGTCAGGTTGTAGAGCTCGCCCTCGGTGCCGTCGTGTACTGCGCCGGGTAAATAAGCGGTGCAGACCCAATTATCACGGGTAATGGTGCGCAAGTAGACGCCCACGCCAAATAATTCGCTGTCCCACTCCGTGAGCACTCGTTCAAAGCCGCGCGTGGTGGCGTCGCCATCATCGACGGGAAGTGCTTGTCCCTGCATCCATTCGCCCGCCGCGATACCCGCTATTGCACAAAATGTAGGGGCCAGATCTACCAGCCCCACCGGCCGAGTCACCACGGCCGCGTTCGTTGCCGATGACGGTGCCGGTCGCCACACCAACGGCAGCCGCATAAGTGAATCGACATGGTAAGGACCTTTGAACATCAGACCGAAGTCGCCCTGAAGTTCGCCGTGGTCGGTAGTGAAAATAATGTCAACATCGTCGGTCCATCCCTTTTGTTCGATAGCGGAAAGCACCCGACCGAGGGCCTCGTCGATAAGTTCGCATTCGACGGCATTGCGAGCGTTTATCTCTCGTACCTGATCTTCGGTAAGAGTGGCAGGAACCCATTCACGCGGGGCTTCGTAGTTGGAAACAAGTTCGCCGTCGTACCACATCCGCCAGTGTCGCGGCTTGGCGTCAATGGCGCGCTCGCGTTCGGCTCGATTGTTTAAATAGCCATCAGGAAGGGGAACATCGCGCCAATCAATGCGGTTCATTTCTGATTCGGGCGGATCCCAGGGGTGGTGAGGATCGGGAAAACTCATCCAACAAAACCAGTCAGCGTCGTCACCAAGTGAGTCGAGCCAATCGATGGTGCGTTTGGCAACCCAATCGGTGTGGTACCAATCGCGCGGTATGTCGTTTTGTTTGGCCTGAGGTGCACCGGTCGCCCCACCACCTTCCGCGTTTACATTGAACTGGTTGTCTATGGCCGAGTAGTACCGACCGACCGCTTCGGGATGGTTTTCGATTAACCAGCGGCTGTAATGCCACGGACCGGCCGCGCCGTGAGTAGCAAATTCGAGATGGCCAAAGCCACGGTGATCGCCAGTGGTGCCGTCGTACCAACGATTGCCGATCGTGGGAAGCCCGGTGGCGGCCAAAGTATTTTCGGTGAAGCGACCAAACGGATCGAGGAACGGTTCGAAATGGGCTTTACCGATGAGCGCGGTTTGGTAGCCGTTGCGCTGAAGTAGTTCGGCCACCGACGGAGCGTCGACCGGAAGGGGCACTCCGTTCATCCAAACGCCGTGAGTGCTGGGATATTGGCCGGTAAGCATGGTCGAGCGCGACGGCATACACACCACCGATTGGGGGACCGCGCGTTCGTAGCGAATACCCGATGCCGCCAATGAGTCGATCACCGGCGTGCGCGCGAGAGTGCCGCCGTTACAACCCAAGGTGTCGTAACGCTGTTGGTCGGTAGTAACGAAAAGAATCTTGCGGCCCACCTATAAGCCCTCTACTTTAGTTTTAGTGAGCGCAGGGCCAACACCCGACTCCAGTTGTTGGCGTAATTCTTTGAGTGCGCCGCCGGTACCCCCACCAATTATTAACGCCATCGGGTCGGGTATCGCGTTAGTCGAATAGACCACCAGACTGGTGTTGTCGTGCAGATCAATGACATCAATGGTTCCGAGATGTTCTTGCATGATCGGAGAGGTAATGCGGTACTGAAATCGGCGAGCTATCGGGTCGTTAGTGATGATTTGTTCAGGAAATGCGATACCAGTATCGGTAGTTACCACTCGGGTGTTGCCATCAACTACTGCACTGGCCATGCCGGGAAACCAATGATTGAGTCGAGATGGATCGCCCACTACTTCCCACACTTCCGCGGCCGAGCAGTTGATGCGAATTTCACGACGAACGCTGGCCATATCGATAACTGCTTACTGTCGAGCCATTGCGGCGCGCGCTTCGGCTGCGGCACTTTCTTTGGCGTCGGCGTCGCTTTGCGAGTCGAGCTGTATCTCAAGCCACTTGAGTTTTCCGGCGAACGGAAAAGTATCGTGGTAGCGGCTACTCACCGGCGAGCCGTGGTCGTAACCCACGCTCGGACCCACGCTTGACATGATGCGCATTACCAACGGAATGTCGGTGGTTCCGCACTCCTTGTTATCGATGAGCAAAGTAGTTTTTCCGGTTGATCCCGTACGCAGAAATCGCATGCCAACCGTGCTGGCACCAGTAGGCACTTCAATTTCGGAGTCGACTATCTGGTGATTACCAAAGCAATTGTAATCGAATACCAATCGATTGTCCTGAATAAAAATACTGAGTCCGGCATTTTCGGTACCAGTGGCGTAGAGCACGCCGTTGGCGCCCTTGGGCCGATCTATAGCAGCAGTTAATTCCCAACTACGGCCACCGATCGACGCACCCACTTGCGCCGGCATGGGCGACATGGGCGGGCGGTAAATGTAGCGCCGACTGGTGGGGTGCGGTGATTGGTCACGGAAGCGAGCGCCAAAGAGCTCAACGGTGCGATCGTCAAGGGGAAACACTCCGTTGGCTTCGGCTTCTTCCCACCATAGCGAAATCAGTTCGGCGAGTTTGTCCGGCATTTCACTAGCCAGATTTTTTACTTCCGATGCGTCTTGGGCGACATGGTAAAGCTCCCATTCGTCGTCGTCGAACGAAATACCGGGCTCGTGGCGAGTCACCGCTTTCCAGCCGTCGGAGTAAATCGCGCGGTGACCCATCATCTCGAAATATTGCACGCGTTTGCGACTGGGTTCGTCGGGTGAAAATAACGCGTACTTCATGGATGTGCCCGTCACCGGCATCTGTTCATAACCACGGTAAACATCGGGAGGAGTTATTCCTAAGATTTCGTAAATCGTTGGAACGATGTCGTTGACATGGTGGAATTGTGACCGCAAACCACCCGCATCTTCTATCTGGCCGGGCCAGCGCACAATCAGCGGAACGTGCACGCCCCCTTCGTGAGTGTTTTGTTTGTACCACCGAAATGGAGTGTTACCGGCTTGCGCCCAACCCCACGGGTAGTTGGAGTGGCTGTGCGGTCCACCGATTTCATCGAGCCGGTGAATGGCTTCGTCAGGGGTTTCGAGTATCGCGTTGAAGAATTTCATTTCGTGCAGCACGCCGAATGGCCCACCTTCTTGGCTGGCTCCGTTATCCGACATCAAGAAAATAATAGTGTTGTCGAGTTCGTCGATTTCGGCTAACGCGTCGACAAACCTACCGATCTGTTCGTCGGTGTGGTCAAGAAATCCCGCGAAAGCTTCTTGTAGTCGAGCGGCAAGTTTGCGGTTGTTCTCCGGCATTTCGTCCCACGCGTCAACCCCAGGATTACGAGGCGCCAGCTCGGTGTCGGGGGGGATTAAGCCCATTGCTATTTGGTTTTTAAACCACTCGGCCCGTGCGACATCCCACCCTTGGTCGAAACGGCCCCGATATTTTTCGACGTAGGCCGGCGGTGCTTGATGCGGTGCGTGAGTGGCACCAAAAGCAAGGTAGAGAAAAAACGGCCGGTCGGGACGAATGGATTTGGTGTCGTGAATAAATTCGATCGATCGATCGACCAAGTCTTGGCTTAAGTGGTAGCCGTTCTCTACGCTTGCGGGCGGTTCGACAAAGTGATTGTCGTAAACCAACTCCGGATGAAACTCGTCGGTTTCGCCGTCGAGGAATCCGTAGTAACGATCAAAGCCGCGCTGCAGCGGCCACTGGTCGTAGGGTCCCGCGGCCGAAGCGTTTTCCATCGGGCATAAGTGCCACTTTCCGACCGCAAAAGTAGCGAAGCCTTCATCCCGTAAAACCTCGGCCACCGTCGCCGCGTTGTTCGACACTTGTCCGCGCATATTGGGGTAGCCGGTATTGAAGTTAGAAATAGATCGCATGCCCACGCTGTGATGATTACGTCCGGTTAGTAACGAAGCTCGGGTTGGTGAGCACACTGGGGTTACGTGAAAGTTAGTGAACCGCAGGCCGTCGGCGGCGAGGCGATCGATATTGGGAGTTTCGATGGTTGATCCGTAACTACCAAAGTGGGAAAACCCCAAGTCGTCGATGAGTATCACGACCACATTGGGGGCGTTTTCGCCGGGGTGTTGGACTACTGGCCATGACGGAGTCGATTCGTTGTGGGTTGGTTTGATAACTCCAGCAAACTCTTCGTAAAGTTTCATCGCGACTTCGCCCGGTTCGTTATTGCGGCTGATTAAGCCGAGGGCGCGGGTTGCGACCGGTTTCTAGATCGGCGTTGCGATGCTGCACTCGCTGGTGGCTGACTTGGTGAGTGAGAATCCAGAATCGGTTGGCTCGTACCGCGTGGGCGACATCGGCGGCGACATCAGCCGGCTCCATAGCGGTCGATTGCATCCAGTTTTCGATATCGCTGATATTTACTGGTCGGGCGGGCGGGAATCCGAGTTCAGCCGGCGCATTACGCGTGGACTCGAATATGCGAGTTCGAACCAATTCAGGGCACAGACAAGAAACTCCGACGCCGGTGCCTTGCAGTTCAAGCCATAGTGATTCGGATAGCCCGACCACCGCGTATTTAGTGGCGTGGTACGCGCCCAACAAACCTGATGATGCCAATCCTGCTTCCGATGCGGTGTTGATGACATGGCCTTCACCTTGTTCAATCATGAGTGGAACAAACGCGCTAATTCCGTAAGCGGGTCCTAACAAATTGACATCGACCATCCATCGCCACACTGCGGGGGAAGTTTTGTAATTGACTTGACCGGAAGCCACCCCCGCATTGTTGGCCAGCAGATGCACCGCGCCGTACGCGTCGAGCGCGCGGTCCTTTAGGGCATCGATTGCATCAGAATCGCTTACATCGCAAACCACATCGGTAACCGCACCACCGGCCGTGCGCAGGCGATCGGCTTCGAGAGTTAAAACTTCAACTTCAATATCGGCCATGACTACCGACATGCCTTCGGCGACGAAGCGTTCGGTCATAGCGAGGCCAATTCCCGACGCGGCTCCAGTTACTACGGCAACTCGTCCGTTCATTTCCATTAGACAAATCCTTTTGGTCGACGCTCATTGTGCCACAACGGTGGTTTCGTGGGTGTGGGTGTGGGCGTGGACGTGGACGCCTGCGTAGACGTGGACGTGGATGTGGTTGTGGGCATGAGTAGGGTTTTGTTTATGAGCGAATCGACTAAACGAGTGGCCCTTATTGGCGACGCCAGTTTTTATGTCGGCCCCCCACTCGCTCGCGAACTTGCGCGTCGCGGCCACAACCTCGTAGTAGGTGATCCGGCCGAAGGTTTGGTGGCCGAGTTGACTGCGCTAGGAGTCGAAGTGGAAGCGGTGACCGGCGTGCGTAATTTGGCTGATCCCGAATCGGCCACCAAGTTGGTGGACGCCGCGCTTAAGCGTTTTGGCCGCATCGATTCGGCGGCAGCATTTTCTGGCCAAGTAGTAACCGGAAGTTTTCTTAAGTCAACCATCGAAGATTTGAATTCAGTGGTTAAAGGTTGTCTAGAAGCTCCGTATTTTTTTCTAAAAGCAGTAGTACCACCGATGGTGGAGCAGGGTGATGGACAAATTTTGGTTATGACCAGTGCCACGGGCGCTCGTCCGACGCGGGGCGCGCCACTCTATTCGGCGGCGCGCGCGGGCGCGACCATGTTGGCGCGCAATGTAGCCGACGAAGTTGCTCGCAACGGAGTGCAAGTAAATGTCGTGGGCACCAATTTCATAGACTTCCCCGAATTTCTGCGCGCTACCGGCGCCAATGATCCTGAAATCCGTGCTCGTATTGAAGCGGCGGTTCCGCTGGGTCGCCTCGGAACGGTAGAAGAGTTTGCGTCGTTTTGTATGCCGTTTATCGATGGCACCAGTCGATTCACCACGGGACAATTTATGGCTTACGCCGGAGGTTGGGTCTAAATGTTTTTTGTTTCGGAACTTATATGACTACCGTCGGTTTTCATTTTGACATTATGTGTCCGTGGGCCTACCAAACCTCACTGTGGATTCGTAATGTACGCGACCAAATTGATCTCGCCATCGACTGGCGATTTTTTTCGCTCGAAGAAATAAATCGGGCTGAGGGTAAAAAACATCCGTGGGAACGGCCGTGGTCGTACGGGTGGTCGATGTTGCGAGTGGCGGCGTTATTGCGGCGTACATCAATGGATGATTGCGACCGGTTTTATGCCTCCGCCGGCAATGCCTTACACCGCGAGGGTCGCAAGCCCCACCAACCCGAAGTCGCGGCCGAGCTGCTTAGTTCGATTGGGCTCGATCCGGGTTTGGTGGCGGCGGCGATTGCTGACCCCACTACAAACGACGACGTACTGGCCGACCACAAAGCGGCGGTCGCGAACGGTGCGTTTGGCGTACCGACATTAGTTTTTGACGACGACAGTTTTATCTACGGGCCCGTTATCACTCCTGCTCCGACTGGAGCCGACGCAGTGGCACTCTGGGATTTAGTAGTGGCGACTAAACGATTTCCACACCTTTACGAAATAAAACGCCCGAAGACCGACCGCGACATGGCGGACATCGCGAAACAATTCACTCCTTACCTAGTCGGACGCGACTGGGAATCAGTAGAAAGGCCCGCCCCATGATGAGCCGCAGTGAAATTTTAGAAAATCTCAACACGGTATGGGATTCACTGATTGAGTTGGGTCAAAGATTGACTCCCGAACAATGGGCCACGCCGGCGCTGTGTCCGGGCTGGACAGTAACGAGTGTCTATGTTCACCTCACCGCCGTCGAAGAAGCAATGGTGGGCTGGTTTCCTGCCGCCGCTGATTCACCCCCACCCTTCGAAGAAATTGTGGCTCGTCATCGCGAGTTGAGCGATCTTGATGCCGCTACGGTATTGGCACGGTTTATCGCGGCAACCAATCGTCGCCGAGCCGAGTTAGCTAAAATTACCGAGACCGAGTGGGAGTCGCCGTGCCTGACTCCGATTGGACCGGGCACTTACGGAAGTTTTATAGACATCCGCGTCTTCGATTGTTGGGTGCATGAACGCGATGTGCGAGTGCCGTTAGGAATTGCCGGTGACGACGGTGGCGCGCCGGCAAACTTGGCGCTCAATACTGTCGAGCGGAGTTTGGGCTACATAGTGGGTAAACGAGCTGGGTTTAGCGAAGGTCAGAGCGCGGTCTTCGATGTCACTGGTCCGGTAACTCGCCGAATGTGCGTTGAAGTTGCTGGCCGCGCGCAGTTGGTTGACGAGATTGCGGAGCCGAGTGTAACGGTGAACACTGACAGCCTGACTTTAATGTTGTTGGCTTGTGGCCGCATTGATCCTGAAGAACCTATTGCCGACGGTCGAATTAGTTGGATAGGTGACGACGAATTAGGTGGACGATTAGCCCGCAATATGGGCTTCACTATCTAATAAATCAAATAGTTGTGCATTGATAGGTAGTCGACATGGCTGCCAAGGGGGTTTCCGTGCTCGGGCCATCAATTTGCGCGTCGTAGCGACCGGTAGTCGGAATGTTCTCGGCTACAACATTAAAGGCAACGGTTAGATTTTTAGTGCGTTTAGCAATTGCCGCCACCCGCTTACAAAGTTTAAGTGCCGCAGTGGAATCGGCCGCAGTGAGGTTGGAATAAATAGTCGCGTTGCTTGTCGTATTGATTTCTTTTTTACCCATTACTTTTACACTTAAGGCTCCGGCAGCAAATCCGGTGTAGTGCTTAAGTTTTGCTTTCTTTAGCGTGGTGGTGAAACCGGTCCAACCGTCGGGGGCTTTCGCTTTTAAAATGCCTGCGCTTACTGCGGGGGTGCCAATCAATAGTCCACCGCTGACAAAAATCAGTATCGCGAAAACAATCGCTCTTCGATTCATAACACCGCCTTACTGTTTAAGGAATGCAAGTTTCGGGTAGCCGTACAAGAGGGATGCGTCGATCAGTTATAGCCTGATAGTCGTTGTACCAAGCGCGATCTTCGTTGAGCAGCGCCCAAGTGGTGGCGTAGTCGTCGCCGTCGAGTATTTCGGGAGCCGAAATAAATTCTCCCTGCTGAGATTTACAAGAAACTTCGGCGTTGGCCTCACGGTCGAGCAGGTTGAGAAACCACGCGGGATCGGTCTTGGCGCCGGCGAACGAGGCCACGACTATGCGATGACCGCGGGGGTCGAACCATACCGGCAGAGCAACCTTGTGCTCGGTTCCAGTGCGGCGACCAGTAGTGCGCAGCAGAACATGCTGCATGCCGGCTTGGATCCAGACCTCATCGAGGTCGAGGGTTTCCATAGCTTTAACGTGGGTTTTACTGAGTTGACGAATTTCTTCGTGGGTAGGGGTTTCCCACGTCTGTTCAAGTTTTTGATCCATATTGCCAACGCTACCCTTATTCTGATGCTTAATTCAACTACGCCGGCTTCTCCATCCGACCAAGGTGCGTCCAGCACCGTGACCTCTTTGCGTTCTTTGCCGTTCGCTAAACCTTAAACAGTTTTTGACCATAGGTCGTCGGCGATAATAATTTCACCATCGAATTCGCTCGCCGCTTCGGCAATCCATTCTGATTCCGTACCGGCCGCGGGCGCGGGTACCAAGTGAGTTAGTACCAGAGTTTTTACTCCGGCTCGCGCTGCGGTCGCTCCCGCGTCGCGGCAACTGGAGTGATAATCAAGAATGTCTTGAAACCGCGGGCTGGGAACTAAGGCTACGAGTTCGGGCCTCAGCACGGTCTGAATATAAATATCGGCGTCGGCACAAAGTTGGTCGAGTCCGGCGCAGGGAATGGTGTCGCCCGCCACTACCGCCACCGCGCCATCGGCTTCAATACGAAAACCGATGCTGGGCGTGGCGGGGCGATGATCGGTGGGGGCGGCGATTACCCTTATTCCGCTGGCCTCGTAGGCCACTCCCGCGGTTATTTCGGTGGTGACACACGAGGGATTCCAGTTGAGGTCGGCGTGATGCTCAAGTCGGTAGCTGATGTCTTCAGTGAGCATGGCGATGGTTTGGTCGACGAACGCTTTGGTTCCGGGCGGACCAATTACCGGTAACGGATTCTCAACTGGCGACATAATCCAACGAGTGGTGAGAACATCGTTGAAATTATTTATGTGATCGCTGTGAAGGTGAGTTATTAACTGCTGGGTGATCATGGGCGGCAATACTCCCGCGGCTACTAGCCGCATTACGACCGCGCGTCCACAATCGACCAGAAGAGTGGCGCCACTGGCCCGTACGAGAACCGCGAAGCCGGCGCGATTGGCGTCGGGGATGGGCGAGCCCGTTCCCAGAGTGACGACTTCCATACGGGGTGCTCGCGTTTCGTCAGTCGGATTTTATTTTGAGCGGGGCGTTTTGACCGATTTTGTGTCAGTTGCTCGGCCCATGAACTCCAAAGCGCCGAGGGCAACCAGCGCGATTATTACGATTAGTGCTACCGATCCGAGGGCAGTGCGACCGACGAATAGAAGCAGCAAGAAGGCCACGCCAATCACCGCTCCGCGCAACACCGCGAGGTGTTCGCCGATGAACAAAGCGGTGGGGCCGGGTTTCCAGCCGCTCTGTTCGGCCTGAGTGCGCACCCCGCTAATTCCGTTGCGTAAGGTCGCGCGCAGTCGCACCGCGGCCCCAGCTGGTCCTGAGACCCACCCGGAAAAAGCAATAATTAGGCCAATGGCCATTACCGCCAGCAGCGAGCCGCGTACAAAACGCAAGACGGTGTCATAAAGCGCAGTAGAGGCATCGCTCGAAAGTGAGTTCCCCGCCAAAACATTGGTAAACAAAGTACGACCAATATTCAGGAGCACGACGATCGCTCCGGCGGTAACGGTGATGGTCACTCCCGATCGGATGGTGCCCCGCCGTCGATCGCGAGCGAGTAGCGCGGCGCCGATAAACGCCAAGATCATTAGCAGCGGGAGCACCCACGCCAATGTCCCAAGAAAGCTGACTCCAGTCCGAATCGGGACGAGGCTACTGGCGTCGAGAATCTTAAATTCTTTGGAAGCGATTGGGATCTCTACTTTGTCAAAAATAGAAAGATCGCCCGCCCCCAGTCGTTTGGAAGCTTCGGTGATGACCGGTCCAAGATTTAGAGTAACGACGTCGTTCTTAACCGTTACCGCTTTATTTCCAGTAGTAGTTTCACCGGTAAGTGCGGACACAATCTTTTCGTGCGCCGCGCGATTGGCGGCGTTCCAGAGTTTTACGAATTCAGGCGAGTCTAAGAATCGCTGAACGACATTAGCGGTGAGAGTGCGCACTCCTTGAGCCAGCGGCGCCGCGAGAAATTGAGCTTTAGCGGGTAGCGCGTCGGCCGCGAGTTGAGGAACATCGACCGCGTTGAATAACTGGGTGACTATAAAATCTTCCACGGCCTCTTGGATAGCGGGATCGCTGGCTAAAGGTTCGACGGTCTCTATATAACGGTCGGTATTATTGATTTGGCTTTTGGCAAAAATAGCGACGGTAGTTAGAGGGGCCAAAAGGATCCCTAGCACCAATAAAAATATTGCTAGACGCGGCCTGCCTTTTCGGGGGCCAGCCGCCGCCGCCGCCGCCTTCCTCGGTGCCGCCTTCCTCGGTGCCGCCTTCCTCGGTGCCGCCTTCCTCGGTGCCGCCTTCGCTTTCGCCTTCGCCGGTTTTTTAGTTGAGGAAGGTTTTTTACTATCGGCCATTGAGGCTCCTCGTCTTGATAGCGGAGAGTTATATATCTGAGTCGATATTAGGCAGGAGACAGAGACTACTTTAGACTCATAACCACAACTTCACCGGTCGACACCGACGCGCTCGCGCGCTTGCGTCGGCTCAACGTAATCACCGACGGCGCTTTCGCGGTTCAGGCCATTGCGATTTTGATCTTCAGTAATTCCTTTTCGATTCCGGTCATCGCAGCATTTCAACTCGGTCCTCCGGGTACCACTTTGGCTGACCCCCACATTTTGTTCAACCTGCCCTACGGTCCGCTTATTGCGGCGTTTTTATTCTTAGCCGCGGCCGGTCATTGGCTGGTTGCTAGTCCGCAACTAGTGGGATGGTACGAGAAAAATTTACTTGGCGGCATCAATTACGCCCGATGGATCGAGTATTCAATCAGCGCGTCGATCATGATTTTGTTGATTGCGATACTCACCGGTATCAATAACTTTTACGCCCTGTTCGGTTTATTCGCGGTTAACGCCACGATGATTCTCTTTGGTTTGTTGATGGAACGAGTGAACCAAGGCCGCACGAAAATTGATTGGTTACCTTTCGTTTTTGGTTGTATTGCGGGAATCGTTCCGTGGATTGCCATTACGTTCTCGCTCGCGGGGCAAGTTTTTGCCGGCACCCTTAGCCCGAGCAATTAGCGAATACCGCTCGCCGCCTCTCGTAGATTAGTTACAAGCGAGTGGTGTATTTGCAGGTAAGAGTGCCGTTGTAGCCGGGCCCCGCCACTCCCGCCCGGTCCCACGAATCCCCACAACTACTCAAAGTGATCCGGTTAGCCGACATAGTTCCGTAAGTGCGGTCGAGGGGCCACGAACCGTCAATGTCGCCCACGCCTAGTCGGCGTGCGAATTGGCTGGGGTCGATCGTGCCGGTGTAGTGACCCGAATCGTCGAGCTGACCGGTTTTATTAACTAAGCCCGCCACCAATAGCGCCAAAGCATCGTGGTCGGCCCGCAGTCGGGCGGTATCGGTGGTACTAGTAGCCAGTTGCGTCTTAAGTTCGCTAACGGTTTGTTCGAGTCGGTCAAGCTGGAGGGTTAGCTCTAGCGGAGTGGCCGGCTCTTTGGCGACGGGTGAGTTATCTTTTCCGGTTTCGCTATCCGGTTGCGAACCGTTGTTGTCTGGCGTACCACTTTGACCGGCGTTAGCGAGATCGACTCCAGCCGGTATCGCCACCGCGGTGCCACCACTGGCATTGGCGTGGCCAATCAAGAAACCCGACCCGAGCAGGGCGACAGTTAGTAAACCGGCGACCGCGAGTGAGCGAGGACTGAGTGATTGCGCGTTTGTTTTCATAGGTTTATTTATAGGTGGTCGGTGGGACACTAGGCGACGGTCAATGGCGGGATTCCCCCCTAGCGCCAATGACCAAGGCTACAATTTGAGCATGACTAAGCCTTCAGTCCCTGCGCACCGATCAAGACGTCAATTTCGACGACTAGCAGTCATGGGGGCGGCCTTTGTTCTCGTAGCGGCGGCGTGTACCAGCGGCAGCAATTCGTCAAAATCTTCTACAACTAAAACCAAGAAGATCGGCAGTTGTGTTATCAAGGCTCGTACTTCGTGTCCGGGTGCCGACCTACGCTTCGCCGACCTCGAAGGCGTCAATCTCACCGGGGCCGATCTCACCGGGGCCGACCTCACCGGCGCCGATTTGTCCGACGCCAATCTCACCGATTCGGTTTTGAGCGGAGCCACGATTGTTAACGCCAACGCCAAAGGAGTTTCGTTTCGGGCGGCCACAATGAAAGCCACCAATCTCACCGGCACCGACCTCACCGACGCCGATTTCCGCGGCGCCACTATCGTTGACGACAATCTCCTCGGAACAATTCGTTGCCGCACTATTCGCACTGACGGCACGATTGATAACACTTCGTGCCCTGGCCCCGTGGTCTCAACTACGACCACTAAACCGGTGACTACGACCACTAAACCGGGCGTGACTACTACTCGTCCCGCGGCCACGACTACTACCGCGGCACCCGCCCCCGCGGCGTGCACCTCGGCTGCGGTTTACTCCGGTTATGTCGCAACTTGGGGAACTCCGCGGGGTTCGGTTGTTCAAGCCTTGCCGTTGTGTTCGGGCGGTTACGCCAGCCAGATCATTACCGTTACCTACGGTGGAACGGCATCTGACCAATTTTCGGTTTTTCAATCAAGTGGTCCGAACTGGATCGGCAAAGGAACTGATATTGCCGCCGACGCAGTTGCGCTCTGCACTTCACTCAACATCCCGCCCGCAGTTAGTGCGGCACTGGGTTGCGCTTAAATTCCCCTGAATTTTTAGTAAAAATCACTAAATTTCCTTATAAATAAAGGATTTTATCCCTCACCCGATCGGTGGCGGCGGTAACGCTGGGCTAAGGTTGGAGTACGCAGTTCGCACAATCAGATTGCTGATTTAGGAACTTTTCTTATGAGCAAATTTTTATCAAATCACCGTGTACGGATACGCACGGCGGGTGCCGTCGCCTTAATCGGCGCGCTCGGATTGGGCTTAAGTGCAACGGGCGTGGGCGCAGCCCCTATTGATAATTTGCGCACTAAAGCTGTCGCCATCGAAGCAAAACTTAACGAAAACGGTGCGCGCGTGGCGGCCCTCGGTGAACAACTCAACGCCGCCCAACTTCGTCTCGATACCGCTAAAGCCAAGCTCGCCGACGCCGAAACCCGTATTCGCAAAGCGAAAGATGAAACCGAGCGACTGAGAGCTTTGGTGCGTCAGCGTTCGGTGACAATGTATAAAGGCAAGGGGATTGACGACTCTTCGGCGCTGTTCGATGCCACCGATGTTTCCGAAATGAATCGCCGCACCAACTACGCCGCCGCGGCCAGTGCCAAAGACAACGACAACCTTGACCAACTAGCCCAAGCGCGCGCCGACCTCGCGATACAACAGGCCGAAGCAGAATCGGCTCGTCAACAAGCGCAATCCGAGACCAGCGCGCTGGCCGCGGCTAAGGGCGAAGCCGACGCCGCCGCGGCGGAACAACGAGCGTTACTTGGCCAAGTACAGGGTCAGATGGGGGAGTTAGTCCGTCAAGCGCAGGCGCAACGGGCTGCCACCGCTAAACCGGCCGTGGGGCGCAAAAATTGGTCGGGCCCCGTGCCTAATCCCTCCGCCGGCGCGAGTGCCGCCGTTGCTTTCGCGCGGGCTCAGCTAGGAAAGCCTTACGAGTACGCCGCTTCTGGCCCTGATACTTACGATTGTTCGGGGCTTACTCTGCGGGCGTGGCAAGCGGGCGGCCTCTCGTTGCCGCATTATTCTGGGGCCCAGGCCGCTATGTTTCCTCCGGTTTCGATCGATCAACTCCAGCCCGGCGACCTGATCTCTACCGGCAACTGGGCGGGGCACATCGGCATTTGGGTGGGGGGCGGTTATATCCACGCGACCCATACCGGTGATGTGATTAAGTTCGTTTCCGGTTCGGGGAGTGTGGCTAACGCAGTGCGACCGGGCTAGTTGCGGTTTATCTCGCCGCCTTACTCAAGCAGTCCGGTAGTCTTAAATTTGTTCGCTCGGCAATCCTTTACTCTGATTTATCAGGATTTGGGGACGCAGGATTTGGGGACGTAGCTCAGCTGGCTAGAGCACTGCCTTTGCAAGGCAGGGGTCGTGGGTTCGAGTCCCATCGTCTCCACTTAAAGTGGTGTCTTTTAGACAAAGTTGGAACATTTTTTGCGCAAAACCCGCAATAAGGAAGCCCGCCCCGCCACTGCTCGACAAGCGAAAGCCGACAGGAATTACAGAGTCATCTCTAATAAATAATTATGGAAAATAAATCAAAAAAATATCTTATTGCCGTACTCCTTATATTAGGAATAGGAATCGTGGCTGTTATTTTCAGTCAGCGAAGTAATGAGAGCGGTTCAACGCCCAAAAATTTAAAACCGGCAGAATCTATTTCACACGGTCATGGTCTCGCAGTCGATGTGGCAGATCCTGCCAAAGTTTATGTCGCTACTCATTATGGCTTACTTGTGTTAATAAACGAAAAAGACTTGTACCAAGTCGGCAAGAGTAAAGATGATTTAATGGGATTTTCGACTCATCCTACCGATCCAAAGATATTTTTCAGTAGTGGCCATCCGAGCCTTGGCGGCAATCTTGGATTTCAGAAATCAGAGGACGCCGGATTTACCTGGAAGAAAATATCTGACGGACTTAACGGCCCAGTTGACTTTCATACAATGGCGGTAAGCCCAGCTAATCCAGACCTCATTTATGGCTGGTCCCGCTATTTACAGAGAACAATTGATGGTGGTAAAGGCTGGGAAAGGATCCCAACCGCTTTTTCAATAGTACAGCTCACAGCTGATACCAAGGATGAAAATATTGTCTACGCGGCTACTCCTCAAGGACTGCAAAAAAGCAGCGATAAAGGCCAAACCTGGGAATTGCTGTTCGATGGTTTTGTTTCCGCCGTAGCAGTAAATCCCGCATCGCAAAATCTTTTATCTTTCTCGCAGAAATTCGGCCTCGCGCGAAGCAATGATGGCGGCGTCATATGGGAGAAAATAAATCAAAGTTTTAATGGAGAAACACCGCTTTTTATTTCTTTCTCTCGTCAGCGCCCTGAACTTGTCTTTTTACTAACAGAAAAAAATAGTCTTTATAAAAGTTCTGATAGTGGAAATACTTGGGGTAAAATTCGTTGAGTAATAATACTATAAAAACATTTGACCTTATTACTCCGCGGTTTTACGCCGCAGTAAAAAAGTCGCGGTGGCGCGCGAAACGATCTCCGGTTCGCCGCTATCACCGGTCTTACTTACCGTTGATTCGACGTAGGCGACTTGACGGGTGATGCGGATTACTTCACCGTGTAGGCGTAACGCGTCGTCGGCCGCGGCGGGGCGCATGATTTGGTAGGAGACTTCGAGCGTGGTGGCTCGGTCGCCCGATTCGAGCGCACTATTGGTGGCAAAATTCATGGCGGCATCGTGCACTACGCCGAACACTCCGCCGTGAACTCCGCCCAACGGGTTAGTGGCTAGTTCGGTCGGTGACCAGGCCGCTTCGACCCAGCCTTCGCCGTAGGCCGAGAAGTTGACTCCCAGCGATCCCAACAGCGGCATTCCCCCGTCGCCGAGGCTGCGATCCATATTTCGGGGCACGAGAATAGAGCGTAATATGCATTAACTGGCCGCGGTTGCCGGCCATCAGAAAACAAAATCAAAAGTAGGCCTCGTATTGGGCCCAACGAAGAGGAGCTTTAATGACTAACGCAGTGATCGTTGATGCCGTCCGCACCCCAATGGGCAAGCGCAACGGTTCGCTCAAAGATTGGCATCCGGTCGATCTCGCCGCGCACACTTTGCGGGCTTTGGTTGAACGGAGTGATCTCGACCCCGCGTTGGTTGACGATGTGATTATGGGCTGCGTAATGCAAGTGGGCGATCAGGCGGGCAATGTGGGTCGCAACGCCGCGCTCGCGGCGGGTTTTCCCGAATCGGTGACTGGAACCAGCATCGACCGCCAGTGCGGATCGTCACAGCAAGCCGCCCATTTTGCCGCGCAAGGAGTTATGGCGGGCGCGTACGACATTGTTATTGCCGCCGGAGTGGAGTCGATGACGCGAGTTCCGATGGGCGCATCGTTCCTGCCCGGTTCAATGCCATTTGGCCCTAAAGTTTTTGAGCGCTTCGACCTCATTCCGCAGGGAATTTCGGCCGAGCGTATTGCCGAGAAGTGGAACATCACGCGGGAAGAAAATGATGAGTTCGCTTTGCGATCGCAGCAACGAGCCGCGCAAGCAACCGACGAAGGTCGGTTCGACCGAGAGATTATTCCGGTATCGGTGACGACTGATGAAGGTACGCAAATGCTTTCGCGCGATGAAACATTTCGGGCCGATTCGACCATCGAAAAATTAGCCGGCCTGAAGCCCGCGTTTATGCCCGAAGGAGGAGTAATAACCGCCGGCAACTCCAGCCAAATTTCTGACGGCGCGGCGGCCACGCTCATTATGAGTGAAGAAAAGGCCAACGCCCTTGGTATTACTCCGCGCGCGCGGTTTGTGGAGTTTGCTTTAGCCGGCGTTGACCCCGTCATGATGCTTACCGGTCCTATTCCGGCTACTACGAAAATTTTGGATCGGGCCAACATGAAGATTGACGACATCGATCTGATTGAAATTAATGAAGCATTCGCACCCGTGGTGTTGTCGTGGGCCAAAGAGCATCACCCCGATATGGATCGAGTAAATGTGAACGGCGGGGCCATTGCTCTCGGCCATCCGTTGGGGTGTTCGGGTAGTCGGCTAATGGCCACTTTGCTCAACGAACTCGAGCGTTCGGGCGGCCGTTACGGACTGCAGACCATGTGTGAAGGTGGCGGCATGGCCAACGCCACCATCATCGAACGCCTCGGCTAGTGGTTAACGCCGCAATGGCGATCTCTCCGGTGGGCTGGACGCTGCGGGGAGTCATAGCAATAGTGGCGGTGGTATTTATTTACGCAGTCGGCGCTTCAATATTGCGTAAGTTTCGTATCGCGCCCGATATCGCTCCCGACCCCACCGCAGTGGTTCCGGTGTCTTTGTGCTATCGCTGCACGGTGTGTGGGGCGGAAGTCACCATGACCTCAGCTCAAGAAGGGGAAGAACCCGATGCGCCCCGCCACTGTCGCGAGGACATGATCTCGGTTTAACTCGGCTATCGCCGAGGCGCTCGGCGCGACGGGATACTTATCCCCAGCCTGTGGATAAGGCTGGGGTAAATCACAAGCGCGGTATTCGGTTCTAGCGCAGTTGGGTAGAAAGACCGAAACCCACCACTATGAGTCCGAGACCGATGAATAGGTAAGAGTTTTGTGCCTGACCGCTGGGCAGCAAACTCAAATAATTGCCCAAAATCACTGCGAATCCAGTCAATAAGCAGGTGAACATCGAGGCCATCACCCACGGCGCAGAATGCCGACGTGATCTGGGCTGGGGAGCGGTGTAACGCCCCGGCGCGTTGAGTTGTGCCTTCGATACTCCCGCGGGAGTTTTATTTTTGCTCGATTTTTTGCGGCTCACAGACCCGACTGTATCCGATTTTCCGCCGGCCCCAGAAAATCGAAACGCCGTGGGCGCCAAGACGGCTACCGTCAAAGGGGTGAGCGCTCAAGTAGTAGTCATCGATAATTACGACTCATTTGTGTACAACTTGGTTCAATACCTCGGCGAGTTGGGGGCTGATCCTGTTGTCCATCGTAACGACTCACTCGATCTTCAAGAGTTGCGCGCCCTTAAGCCCGACGCGTTGGTGGTTTCGCCCGGTCCGGGCCGGCCGGAAGACGCGGGGATTTCCACTGCCGCTATCACCGCTCTAGGCGAAGCCGGAACTCCAGTACTCGGAGTTTGTTTAGGTCATCAATGTTTGGGTGCCGCGTACGGTGGTCGCATTGAACGCGCGCCGCGCGTCATGCACGGCAAAACTTCAGAAATTTCTCACGACGGCAAAGGCGTATTCGCCGGTATTCCGAATCCATTCATCGCTACTCGTTATCACTCGTTAGTAGTAGCGCGCGATTCAGTTCCCGGTGTTTTAGAAATAACCGCCGAGACGGAAGACGGTTTAGTAATGGGTTTGCGCCACCGTGAGTTTCCGATTGAGGGAGTTCAGTTTCATCCCGAAGCTATTCTCACTGAGTCGGGGCGGCCGCTACTGGCCAACTTCTTGGCCGCGATTAGTTAACAGCTGAGCGCCGCGCCACTGGCTACCGGAACGACCGAACCTGGCGCGGGACTTTGAGTCGCGATAATTGTTGAGCTGCCGTTGGGACAGTTAGATACCGACACATTGAGTCCGAGCGCCTGCAGTGCCGACGCGGCGGCGGTGTAAGCCTGACCGATCACGCTCGGAACGGTAATGGTGTCGGGTCCGGTCGAAACTTGTAACTGCACGGTTGATCCTTTGGGCGCTTTCGTGGCCGCCGGTGGATTGGTACCGATGGCTTTGCCCGCCGGCACCGTAGCGCTGGCAGTAGGTACGACGGTCACCTGAAATCCCGCGGCCGTGAGCGCAGCCTGAGCCTGCACCTGATCTTGGCCCGCTACCGCGGGAATCGCGACGGGTGGTTCGAGCGAGACCGTAAGTTTGACCGTTGAGCCTTTTTCGGCTTTCGTTCCGGCCACGGGATCGCTACTCAATACCGTTCCGGGTGCTTTATCAGGACTTTCTAGATCGATTCGTTCGACCACCAAACCGAGCCGTTGCAGCGCGGTTTGGGCTTGCTCGTAAGTCTTTCCGATCAATTGCGGAATGGTCACCGTTTTCGAACTTACGGTTAGGACAACCGTGCGCCCTTTAGCCAGCAGCCGACCGGCATCGGGTGATTGGCTAATTACGACTCCAACCGTTTGGTCGCTAACTTTTTCGACGCGCGACACTTTGAACCCCGCCTTAGTTACAATTTTTGCGGCTTCTTCGTAGGTTTGCCCAATTACGGTCGGTACTTCGAGTTTTTTCGCCTCGCCCGATCCGCCGTTGGAGTTGAGTCCAAACAGCGCGAACGCAACGACCGCGATCAGAAGAACTAAACCGATAGCCGCGGCGGCGATCGGCCCTTTGCGGTGAGGTGGGGTATCCCACATTTCGTGTTCGTTCGCCGGAACGATTCCGTCTACGCCGCCATTTTGGCCGGTAACCATCGGCAAAGCCATGGTCTCGGTACTAACTCCGCCTGCTAATACGGTTGCGAATGTAAGCGGTCGGCCGCGACCGAACTGCATTAAATCGGTACGCATATCGGCAGCCGATTGGTAGCGATAATCGGGATCTTTAGCCAGCGCGCTGAGAATAATTCGCTCTAGGTCGACGGGTATTTCGGGGTTGAGGTCGTGCGGGGGAAGAGGATCTTCCCGCACATGTTTCATGGCGACCGCTACGGGACTTTCACCAGTGAAGGGCGGCCGACCGGTAGTCATTTCGTAGAGAACGACACCGAGGGAATAGACATCGCTGCGACCGTCGGCCACTTGTCCTTGCGCGTGCTCGGGCGAGAAATAATTGGCCGTGCCCATCACCGCTCCGGTGCTGGTTAGCCCCGAGGTGGCGTCGGTCGGGCTGGCGGCGATTCCGAAGTCGGCCACTTTTGCTTGGCCAGTAGGAGTTATGAGTATGTTGCCGGGCTTGATGTCGCGGTGGATCACATTATTGCGGTGAGCGAACTCAATCGCGTCGGCGATCTCGGACGCGATGCGAGCCGACTGCATCATTGAGAGAGTTCCCTCTACTTGCAACACTTCCCGCAGCGATTGACCCTCGACATACTCCATAACGATGAAGTAGGTATCGCCTTCTTGGCCGTAGTCGTAGACGCCCACGATGTTGGGGTGAGTCAGGATTGCTGCCTGTTGAGCCTCGCGGCGGAAGCGCTCTACAAAATTAGGATCACGCGCGAATTCGGGAAATAAGATTTTTACTGCTACTCGCCGATCAAGTTGAAGATCGCGAGCCAAGTAAACATCGGCCATGCCCCCGCGCGCGATAGAAGTTTCGATCGCGTAGCGACCAACTAAAACTTCGGGAAGATCAGTCATACTGGGTCTACGTTACCAACTGGAGTAGTCGTTTTGGGGGCAAGCATATCTACAACACTCGTAAGTTATTTACCGAGGGCCACTTTTAGCACTCGTGCTGCTATCGGCGCCGCCACGCGCCCACCGGTTGCTTCTGAACCAAGCGAGCCGCCCCGCTCCACGATCACTGATATCGCGTAGCGGGGCGCGTCGGCGGGGGCAAAACCGATAAACCAAGCGTGGGACGATCCGCCGTCGGCTTGCGCGGTACCGGTTTTCCCCGCCACCCGTACCCCTTCGATTTTGGCCGCAGTTCCGGTGCCCGACTCAACTACCGCCAGCATCATGGTGTTGAGGGCCTGCGCGGTAGTAGCTGATGTTGCCGTGCGCCACGGTGTATTGGCAATTTTACGAACCACCTTGTTGTTACTATTGCGAATCTCGGCACCGACATGGGGTTGCATAATCACGCCGCCGTTTCCGATAGCGGCCGCAACCAGCGCCATTTGTAGCGGAGTAGTGGCGACATCACCCTGGCCAATTCCGGCAAACGCGAACAACGGTTGATTGAGCTGAAAACTTCCGGGCGCCGGACCAATGCTCGCGATTGCGCCGGGGTAAATATCGAGCGGAGGAATAGTGCCGATACCAAACTTACGCATTCCACTAATAAATTTGTCACCGAGGTCGAGCCCGATCTGGCCAAAGGTGGTGTTACATGACGCGCGCAAACTCTCGGCCAAATCCCCTCCACACGCTTGACCACCAAAGTTGCCAAGCACCGCGTCGGTTTGGGGAAGATCGAGTTGGCGGAGCACGGGGTAGACCGGCTCAGTGGGGGTGGCGATGGCGTCGTCGATCGCGACCGACGCAGTCACCGGCTTGAAAGCTGAGCCCGGTGCGTAGAGTTCTCGAAACGCGCGGGGCAAGTTGGGTTTATTGGGATCGTCGGTTAATGATTTAAACGCTTGTTGAACTTCTAAAGAGTTGTGACCGGCGAGAGGATTCGGGTCGTAAGTGGGAGTGGAGTAGAGCGCAACGATGGCGCCAGTTGTGAGGTCGACTACAACGATCGAACCGCGTTGTAACCCGAGGGCGGCGGCCGCTTCGCGCTGCACATCCGCTCGTAACGACAAAACTACCGCACCGGTGCCGTCACTTCCGCTAGTTAGATCGCCGAGGTTGTCGAGTTGTAAGTCGGCTTCGCGACCAACTAACGCGTTGTTGTAAGTCTTTTCAACTCCGGTGTTACCGAATACAAACGATTGGTAACCGACTACTTCGGCAAATAATCCTCCTTCGGGGTATTCGCGTTGATACCTAAATTCGGTGCTATCAGCGGAAGGGACCGAGCGAGCCAGCACTACTCCGTCGGCGGTAATTATTGGGCCGCGCGGTCGGTTGATATCTCGCAACGCAGCCCGAGTGTTACGGGGGTCATTGGCTAAGCGGTTGTTGGCGATGAGTTGTAGGTAAGTGAGTTGGGCGACACAAAGCAAAATAAGCACAATCATGACCCCGCCAACTCGGCGCAAAGCTCGATTCACTGCGTGCGCGCGGTGCTGACCCGAGGGGCCGCAGTCTCACCGGCGCGTGCGGTGTCGTCAGATATGCGTATTAACAGCGCCAAGATTACAAAGTTGGCGACCAGCGATGATCCTCCGTAAGAAACGAAAGGAAGCGTGACGCCGGTAAGGGGAATGACGCGAGTAACTCCACCAATAATTATGAAACTTTGTATTCCAAAAATCGACGCCAGCCCGCCGGCAAACAATTTTGAAAACGGTCGGGTGGCTTTGATCGCAACATTGAAACTTGAACCAACGAGCAGCAATATTGCGCTCAAAACCGCTATCGCGCCGATTAAACCGAGTTCTTCACCGACGGCCGAAAAAATAAAGTCGCTGGCGGCATTAGGAATTTGCTGCGGATTGCCTAAACCAAGCCCAGTTCCGGAGAACCCGCCGGTGCCAAACGCAAATAGCGACTGGATTATCTGAAACCCTTTGCCGTCGGCTACCGGCCACGGGTTGAGCCAAGTGCTGACGCGTACTTGAACATGGTCAAATAATTGGTAGGCAATAGTGGCGCCTCCAATAAACAAGGCACCGCCAATCACTAAATACGATGCGCGCTCGGTCGCGATGTAGAGCATGCTGGAGAAAACCGCGAAGAAAAGCAGTGCCGAACCAAGATCTTTTTGCTGCACCATTATCAAAATCGAAATTCCCCATACCAGTAGCAATGGGCCTAAATGTTTTGGGTCGGGTAGCGTGAGCCGGCCTAGCCGACGAGTGCCACTAGCAAGGAGTTCGCGCTTATCAACCAGATAAGCGGCAAAGAAAATAACTAGTAACACTTTGGCGGCTTCGCCCGGTTGGAAGTTAAGCGGTCCAATACCGACCCATAGTCGGGCCCCGTTAATTTCTTTTCCGATCTTTGGCACCAGCGGCAGCAGCACGGCAACTATTCCTATTAATAAAAAGGTGTAGCGATAGCGCTCAAGGGTGCGAATGCGGCGTACTAATAACAAAGTCACGATAAAGGCGGCTACTCCCACGGCCATCCAGCCGGCTTGACTGCGGGCTAAATCGCGATCAAGGCGAGAGATAGTGACGAAACCAATTCCGCTGAGAAATGCTCCCAGCGGCAACAAAACGGGGTTAGCTCCCGGCGCCAGCCGCCGCACGGCTAAGTGCGCGGCCGCGTACAAAACGATTACTGCACCTAAAAATATCCACAGTTCGCTAGGAAGGTTGGGTTTGTCGGCCAACTGCACCAGCACATAGCCGAAAGTGGTGATTAGCACCACCAATATGCCCAACCGAAGTTCGGTATTGCGTAACCGTCGGTTCACGCGGTTCGCCGGAACCACCGGCGCCAGCCCGATCGGGTCGGCGAATTACTTGCGGCATTACTTTCCGGATTACTTTCCTGACTATTTTCCTGATTACTTTCTGGGAGTGTCGAAGCAAAATCAATAACAACCACAGTTGTGTTGTCAACACCACCCGCGCGGTTGGCATCGTCGACTAACCGCTGCGCCGCCGTTTGGGGGTCAGTTTCCTGACCGAGAGCATCGGCAATAACGGAGTCGCGCATCATGGTGGTTAACCCGTCGGAACAAAAAAGTACGCGGTCGCCCGCGCGCAATTCAAGATCTTGCACATCGACCTCAACGGTGAGGTCGAGACCAAGAGCTCGAGTGATCATCGAGCGACGGGGGTCTACTTCGGCTTGGGCTTCGGTTAGCTCACCCGCGGCAATCAATTCGGCCATCAAACTGTGGTCGGTAGTTATTCGGTTAAAGCTGCCGTCGCGTATTAGGTACGCGCGCGAATCCCCGACATGAGCGAGTTTCCCCCGCCCCGACTGGTCGAGCATGCCCACGGTAAGGGTGGTTCCCATACCTTGCAGGTCGTTGCTTTTTATTGACCGGTCGTAGACCGCACGGTTGGCCGCGCGTACCGCGTCGTCAACCTCGGCTCCCGATTTCAGCGCTTTCCGTAATGCATCAAGGGCAGTTTTACTGGCTACTTCACCACCGCGGTGTCCACCCATCCCGTCGGCTACCGCAAAAATTCCGAGCTTGTCGTCGGCAATAAAACCGTCTTCGTTATGGTTGCGAACGCGCCCAACGGCCGTAGCCGAGCCAACTTGGCGATCGAGTTTCACCGGATTATCTCCAGAATGGTCTCACCGAGTTGGACGCGGTCGCCGTGATTCAACGCGATAATTCCGTTAGCGGTTTGACCGTTGACAAGGGTTCCGTTGCGCGACTTGAGGTCTTCTACAAATACTTCATCGTTATTCGCAAACACGCGCGCGTGAATGATAGAGGCGAACTCGTCGCCGCTGAGGACAATCCCGCACCCCTGGCCGCGACCAATAGTGATTTCCGAATCAATGGTGTAAGTTTCGCCTCGGTGGGCAACGGGTTCGAGTATGCGAATACGAGCGCTACGATTTTTGGATCGGGGTTCCGCGGGTGACGCTTTTGGTGCCCGTCCGCCCACTGTCACTGGTTTCAATTCGAGTAGCACTGCGCGCACGACTTGCCAAAGAAATAAATAAATCAGAGCTAAAAAGGTAAACTTTAAAATCGTTAAAACTGCTTCGGGAACCGCAGCAGCAAGGAGAGGAATCATAATTTTGCCATTCGGGCTTAGTTAGGAGGCCTCAAAATTCATGACGACATCGCCAATGCTAATTTCGTCACCGTCGGCCAACATGCTTTCACCGATCGGCGCACCGTTTAATTCGGTTCCGTTAGTGGAGTTGAGGTCTACCAGCAAAAATCCGTTACCGGCGGGACGGACTTCGGCGTGTTGGCGCGAAGCGTGTGAGTCGGCCACCACGATGTCGTTGCCCGCCATTCGGCCCAGAGTCAGTGGCTTTTCTCCGAGTAGTACCCGCTGGCCATCGGACAAAACTATCGATCCCACTCGTTGGCCTTCATTTATCGCCGCAGTGATATCGCATTCGCCCGGCCGCAATTCATCGTCAATGACCAAAGTGACCGTTACTGAACCCAGAAAGTGATAGTGCTCCTCACGGGCGTGTTCGCGCACAATCTCCGCTAGTTCGCGAGCTAATGCAGTTGCGAACGGTTCGAACCGCTCGAAGTCGGTAGGCGATAGATAGATACCGATGTTATTGGGGGCAATTGGCTTTCCGTCGACTCCAACCGAACGCTCGGCATCGATAGTGCGAGTAAGTCGGCGACCAATCTCTACCGGTTCGAGGCCGCTGCGGAAAGCTTTACCAAAAGATCCTTCCACCAGGCGTTCCAAGCGTTGTTCAAAACCTTTCATGCCCACGGTGTTAAGTCTATGGCGACCAGTAACTAGGGCAAGGTCGGCTTAAATAGTGCGCGACTAAATATCGTTGGATTTACTTACTGATAACGGCTGGTACGCTGACGCACTCGGGCGAGTGGCGGAATTGGCAGACGCGCAGGCTTCAGGTGCCTGTGTTCGAAAGAACGTGGGGGTTCAAGTCCCCCCTCGCCCACTACTTACCGGGTTGTTGTTTTAGCTATTGGTGTCGTTGCGCTCAAGCGCACGAAACTGAGCCATTCCGTACATGATCAGCCCAGTGATAACGACAAAAAATACCGCAGACCCCGCGGCAAAAATCGGCCAACTGCTCATTGGCGATTTTTACTCACAAGGATCAATGTTCCGAGCGAAAGAATCGACGGGACCCAGAGTCCGATATAAATAGCGTTAGTGGTGTGGTTGCTCGAATCGTCAAAAAAGAAGATGCCAACGGAAACAAGAAATGATACGAACGCGGCAAAAATGAGCATCGCTTTGAGCACGGTGTCGGGATTCTTGGGTTTATTGGTTCTAGCCACGGAGCCTCCTAGCGGGCGTAAAAATATTGTCGCCCCCAATCGTACCGATCAGATGTTTTTAACTTTAATCGTGGTGTCAAACGTGGTCGGGGTATCGCTGGGGTCGGTAATGCTGGTCAGGGTGAAAGTTAGCTTGGCTGTGCCTAGTTTTTTAGCTCGGTAATTGTAGGTCGTGGTCACCGAACCGCCCGGCTGGTCCGCTTTATCGGTTTTTTCATTTCCCGACTGGGCGAGCACGGCGGAATCTGAATTAGTGACCTTCCAAGTATAGGGGGTACCGCTGGACGCTTTCACCGAAATTTCTACTTCCCCGTCTCGGTCGAGTTTGAAAGTTTGTCCAGTAGTTTTTTCGTTCAGATTGATATTTTCGACAAGATCGCCGATCCCTTCTTCACCTTTGCCCTGCGAGTTACACGCGCTTGCTAAGAGTGGGGCGGTAAGGCCGAGTAGCAGTAGACCGACGAGTAAAGAACGGCGCATAATATTCTCCTTTAGGGTTAGAGGTTTTTATTAAGATTAAGTGCGGCCGAGTTAATGCACCAGCGTTGACCGGTTGGGCCGGGGCCGTCATTAAAGACGTGGCCTAAATGTCCGCCACAACTTTTGCAGAGGGCCTCTACTCGCACCATTCCGTGGCTTTTATCTTCGTGAGTCTCCACTGCGGCCGCTACCGCGGGTTCAGAAAAACTTGGCCAGCCGGTACCAGAGTCGAATTTGGTCTTGGAATCAAATAGCGCGGCACCGCAACCCGAACAGTGGTACATACCGTCGTCGTGGCAATCCCAATAAACGCCGCTAAAAGCGGGTTCGGTAGCGGAGCATCGCAACACTTCGTACTGTTCGGGTTCAAGCCGGTCTCGCCATTCTTGTTCACTCGCGGCGATATTTGATTTGGTCATACTTTGAGCCTAGGTCGCCAGAAGTAATTGGGTGCGTTCGGGTAAAAAGCCGGCTTGCCTAAAGATTATGTGTCTGAGGATTATGTGCCTGAGGGTTATGTGCCTGCGCCCAAACTTCAATTTCGAACAATGCGCCGAGAGGTAGCCAGGCCACGCCCACTGTGCTGCGAGCGGGGCGGGCCGTTCCGATGACTTCGGTGTAAATCTCGTTGACGCGACTCCACGAATTGGGATCGGAATCGGGATCGGTGGCTAAAAAGCAGGTGACCTTCGCTACATCGTTCCAAGTGCAACTCGTATCGCCAAGTAGGGCGGTTACATTGGCCAACGCTTGACGCACTTGTTCGTCGAGCCCATTGGCGAGTTCGCCAGTAGTGGGGTTAACACCAATTTGCCCCGAACAAACAATCCAATCGCCCGCGCGTACCGCAGGGGAGTACGGGCCCGCGGTAAATCTGACACTAGGCGTGGCGATGGGTTCGGGCATATCGCGATGACGATTGGTCAGTCGAGGTCGGGGTCGTGCCAACCGTCAGCGTCGCCGATTAGCGCTTCGGCTTCGTTCGGTCCCCAAGTGTGCGGTTTGTAGGGAAGTACGGGCCGATGGTTAGTGAGTACATCGTCGACTACGCGCCAAGCGGCCTCAACCCCGTCTTCTCGAGTAAAGAGCAAGTTTTCGCCGTGCATGGCGTCGCCGAGCAATCTTTCGTACGGAGTCATGTCGTCGGATTGGTCGTCGGTCATCATAAGTTCGATGGTTTCGCCAATAAAACCCTCACCCGGTTTCTTGATTCGCGCACCGATAGCGGTTTGTACTTGGGGGTTCATGCGAAAACGCACATAGTTGGTGTCGTGGGGTATTGATTCGAATTCTGAGAACACCGCTTGCGGCGGTCGGTGCAATTCCACCCGCACTTCGGTGCAAGTAACGGGCATATTTTTACCGGCCCGTACATAAAAAGGAACTCCCGCCCAACGCCATGAATTAATCCCAAAGCGAACCGCGGCGTAAGTCTCGACATCGGAATCGGCCGCTACGCCATCTTCATCTCGGTAGCCGCTGAATTGACCGCGCACGATGTCGTCGCGGGTAAGGGTGGTCATGGCTCGGAATACTTTTTCTTTGGCGTCACGCAACTCGTCCACGCCGGGACCGGTCGGCGGCTCCATTGCTAGCAATGCCACAGTTTGCATCAAATGGTTTTGAATTACATCGCGTAACGCGCCGACTTCTTCGTAAAACTTTCCGCGTCCTTCCACCCCGAAATCTTCGGCCATAGTTATTTGCACTTGGCGAATGATGTTGCGGTTCCAGATCGGTTCAAGAAAAGCATTAGCGAAGCGAAAGTAGAGCAGGCTTTGGATGGATTCTTTGCCGAGATAGTGGTCGATGCGAAAAATATTTTCTTCGGGGAAAACTGAATGGAGACATTGGTTCAACTCTTGTGCCGAAGCGAGATCGCGGCCAAACGGTTTTTCAATTATCACTCGGGCGTTATCGGCACATCCCGATGAACCGAGGTGACTGACCACGGTTTCGAACAAACTTGGGGGAATGGCGAGGTAATGAGCTGGGCGTTGCGCACCCTTGAGCGCTTTTTTTAGCGCGGTGAAGGTGGAGTCGTTGTTGTAGTTGCCGTCTACATACGAGGTTATCGATACGAGTTTCGTGAACGCGTCTTCGTCGTCGACGCCACCGCCAAAAGTATTGATGCTGTCGCGCGCTTGAGCGACTAAGTCGTCGAGAGTCCATTTCGATGACGCCACTCCTATTACGGGAATTGTTAAATCTCCGCTTTTGATCATGCGGTAAAGCGCGGGGAATATTTTTTTATGCGCGAGATCGCCCGACATTCCAAAAAATACCAAAGCGTCGGAAATCGGGGGAGCTTCCATGCTTAGTCCGACTGCTCGTCGTGACCACCAAATTCTTTACGCATAGCCGAGAGCAATTTGTCGGCGTAGTCGGCATTACCGCGCGACGAAAAGCGCTCGAAAAGCGCGGCGGTGAGTACCGGAGCGGGAACGCCTTCGTCAATGGCGGCCAGTGCCGTCCAGCGACCTTCGCCCGAATCGGAAACTCGACCTTCGAATTCGGTCAAATCAGGAGACTGGCTGAGCGCGTGCGCGGTGAGATCGAGTAACCATGACGCCACCACACTGCCTCTTCGCCACACTTCAGCAACTTCGGGAATATTGATTTCGTACTCATAAAACTTTGGATCGCGTAACGGCGCAGTCTCGGCGTTAACTCTTTGGTTGGCGCTCATGCCCTGGCCGGCATTTTTAATGATGTTTAAACCTTCGGCGTAAGACGCCATGATGCCGTATTCAATTCCGTTGTGCACCATTTTTACGAAGTGACCCGCGCCGTTAGCGCCGCAGTGTAGATAACCCTGCTCGGCTTGGCTGGGAGTTCCGGTAAGACCGGGCGTGCGCTCGGCCGCCTCGACTCCCGGCGCAATCGTGGCGAAAATAGAGTCGAGATGCTTAACTATTTTCTCTTCGCCCCCGATCATCAAACAAAAACCGCGCTCGAGACCAAAAACTCCGCCGCTAGTGCCGACATCTACATAGTGAATTCCTTTTTCTTTTAGTTCACCGGCGCGACGGATGTCGTCGTGGTAATAGGAGTTACCGCCGTCGATAACGATGTCGTCGTGGTCGAGCAAGGGGACGAGATCTTTGAGCGTGGAATCGACCACTGCCGCGGGAACCATAATCCAGATGGCGCGCGGCTTAGACAGTGCGCCGACAAAATCTTTGAGCGTTTTAGCGCCAGTAGCGCCGTCTTGAGCGAGCGCGTCCACCGCGGCGGGAGTTACGTCGTAGGCAACACAGTTGTGGCCGTCGGCCATGAGCCGACGCACTAGCCCCGCGCCCATTCTTCCGAGTCCGATCATCCCTAGCTGCATGCGCCCTCGTTGTCGATTGAGTTTTGGTTTTTACTACTGGTGAATACTGGAACAAGTTTGGGCTCGTGGCAAATTAAAGCGACCAAACGCGCGTTTAAATGCTATAACCTTCGCATGGCTACTCAATTAGGCATAGATATTGGCGGTACTGGTATCAAGGGGGCCGTGGTCGACCTCGACACGGGCCAGTTTGTCGCCGAAAGATTTCGTGTTCTCACTCCCAAGCCGGCGACTCCCGAAGGGGTGGCGGGAGTGGTTAAAGAAGTAGTTGAGCACTTCGACTGGAAAGGAAAAGTAGGAGCGACTTTTCCGGCCGTGGTGCAACGAGGAGTCGTGCACACCGCGGCCAATGTAGATGCCAGTTGGATCGAAACCGACGCGGCGGCGATTTTTTCTAAGGCCACGGGTACGGCGTGCACAGTTATTAACGACGCCGACGCGGCCGGCATTGCCGAAGTTCGTTTCGGCGCGGCTAAAGATCGTTCGGGCACCGTAATTGTGATCACGCTAGGTACCGGCATCGGCTCGGCGGTATTTATCGATGGAGTTTTAGTTCCCAACACTGAGTTGGGTCATCTCAAGATGAAAGATGTCGACGCCGAGAAGCGGGCATCTGAAACTGCTCGTGAACGCGACCAGCTCAGTTGGAAAAAATGGTCGCGGCGAGTTGAGAAATACCTTCAGTATCTTGAGTCGTTGTTGTGGCCCGATCTGATCGTCATCGGCGGGGGGGTTAGCAAGAAGTCGGATAAGTTTTTACCCCTCATCTCGACTCGCACCGAAGTGGTGCCCGCGTTATTGCATAACGAAGCGGGCATTGTTGGCGCCGCGCTGGCCGTCGAATAATTTCGACCGGCCGTAAGCCCGCGTCACCACTACCATTGAAGGCGTGGCGCGCGTTGGTTTTCTTGGTCCTCGGGGTACTTTTGCCGACGAGGCTCTTCATACCCAAGCCGACTTAGCCGCGTCCGAATTAGTTGAGTTGCGCACCGTTCCCGCAGTAATTAACGCAGTGGAGCGGGGCGAGATAGATCTTGGTTTGGTGCCAATAGAAAATTCGATCGAAGGCACTATTTCGGTCACGCTCGACACTTTGGCTTTCGACACCGACCTGCTTATTCAGCGAGAGATCGATTTACCTATCGCGCTACATCTTTGCGTAAAGCCGGGCACCAAATTGACCGATATTCGTACAGTAATTTCGCACCCCAATCCATTAGGCCAATCGCGGGTATTCCTCGCCGCCAATCTTCCCGACGCGGAGTTGGTTGCCACCGATTCAACCGCCCGTGCCGCCGAGCAGGTACGCGACGCAGTCGGTACCGATACCGCGTCGATCGGCAATCGGCGGGGCGCCGAATTATGTGGGCTCGAAGTGCTGGCGTCGGACATTGAAGATCATCCCGGCAACGAAACTCGGTTCGTGGTGGTCGGGCGGGGAATTCCCGCTCCTACGGGCCACGACAAGACTTCATTGGTCTGTTTTCAACGCGAAAACCGTCCGGGTTCGTTGCTTAATATCTTGCAGGAGTTCGCCGCGCGTTCTATCAACCTAACCAAACTTGAATCGCGCCCCACCAAGGGCGGTTTGGGTCAGTACTGTTTTTTTGTTGACATTGATGGGCATTTAGGCGACGAAGTGGTATCCGACTGTTTACGCCACCTCATTGCCGAGCAAGCGGAGGTTAAGTTTTTGGGGTCTTATCCGGTAGCCCGCCCCGACGGATCGGCGCGCGCGGTTGGCGTCGGCGAAAGCACTAAAGGAACGGGCGACTGGATTGATGATTTTGTCAGCCAAATTCGAGAGGCTTAGTCATGATTGATCTGCGTAAATTGCGCGACGACCCCGCGGTAAGGGCTGCTATTGAGCGCAAGCGAGTAGATGCGGCTGTGATTGACGAAATTTTGGCGCTTGATAGCGAGCGGCGCGACCAGCAGCAAATAGTTGAGCAAATGCGGTCGCGCCAGAAGGCTGCGTCGAAAGCAGTGGGTGATGCTGATGCCAGCGAGCGCGCCGCGTTGCTGGAAGCGGCCAGCGGACTAAAACAAGAATTACAAACAGCCGAGCAGAGTTTGGCCGAAGTTACGGCGCGGGTTAATGAACTGGCGTTACTAATACCGAATCCGGCCGATGCATCGGTGCCTGATGGTGGCGAAGATGACGGCGAAGTATTGCGCACTGTGGGCGATACGCCCGCACCGCCGCCGCAGGATCACGCCCAATTTGCCGCGGCGTTGGGATTTATAGAAACCCATCAGGCCGTACAAGCGTCGGGGGCGCGGTTCGCTTCACTAATGCGAGAAGCAGTATTCATTGAGTTTGCGTTGGTGCAGTGGGTATTACAGATTTTGCGGGCCGAAGGTTTTGTGGCGGTAGTTCCTCCGGTATTAGTGCGCGAAGAAACAATGACGGAAGCAGGATTTTTCCCGACTGACCGCAATCAGGTGTACGCCCTTGAAGCCGATGAGTTATTTTTGGTGGGCACGAGCGAAGTCTCGTTGGCGGCGCTACACCGTGGTGAACGACTAACTCCCGACGAATTACCGGCGCGTTACGCCGGTTACTCCTCGTGCTTCCGCCGTGAAGCCGGCACTTACGGTAAAGACACCACCGGCATATTTCGAGTGCACCAGTTCGACAAAGTTGAGATGTTTAGTTTTGTTGCCCCCGATGAATCTGAGGCGGAGCACGAGCGCATACTTGCGGTGCAAGAGCAGATCATCGGCGCGCTGGGTTTGCCCTACCGAGTGGTTAATATTGCCGCCGGCGATCTGGGGGCGGCCGCGGCCAAGAAGTACGACATCGAAGTATGGCTGCCGTCGGAAGGGCGCTACCGCGAACTCACTTCGTGTTCTAACTATCGCGACTTTTCTGCTCGCCGCCTCGATACCCGGATTAAAGGCGAGGGCGGACAATTCGTTCACACCCTCAACGGCACCGCTTGTGCGGTCGGACGCACGCTGCTGTTTTGTCTTGAGCACTGCCAACACGACGGCGAATTTTTAGTGCCCGAAGTATTGGTGCCGCTCACCGGTTTTGATCGAGTGGCGATTCGATAATTATCAATTGGCAAGGTGCCGGCTCGCTCTAGCCTGAGAGTTGAGTCGGTTGGTTACGATTTAACTATCCGGAGGGGTGCCAGAGCGGACGAATGGGACGGTCTTGAAAACCGTTGAGGTGAAAGCCTCCGTGGGTTCGAATCCCACCCCCTCCGCCAAAATTGAAAATCGTTTTTTGAAGCCGAAGTGGTGTCATTTATAATGCCACAAGAATACACTCTAGCCACACTACCCACGCCAAATGATAGAAGGATAGAAATAGTAGAGGTGCCAGCACACAAAAGCGCAGTGCTCCGCTATACCTGGAATACAACAGCAAAACGAGTAGAACAAAAGAAGTCCGAGCTCCTTTCATATATCAAACGCGATGGCCTCGTCTCTATTGGTGTCCCTCGTGGTGCTCGATACAATCCACCATCGACGCCACCATTTATGATGCGTAATGCAATTTTGGTGGATATAAAATAGTATGAACATTTTTACTTTAGACATTTTCGGCTTGTTTATATTTATTGCTGGTTTTGTCATTGGCCTTGGTGCCGTGACTGTTATCGACCTGCATGGATTTTTGGGTAGGAAGTCTTCGTACTGGACAGAGGCGACGACCCGTACTCATAAAGTTACCAAGCCACTCATCTGGACAGGTCTCGGGCTCACCATCATCGGCGGTATTATTTTTTATAGAAATGAAGCCTTCACTGGTATTCCATTATTTCAATCACTGATTGCCGCCATTTTGATTTTAAATGGTTTATTTTTATCTTTTAAAGTAAGTCCATTTCTATTAGAAAGAGAAGAGCAAAATAAATCTGATGAACTACTCCCAACCTCTTGGCAGAATAAAATTACTGCGAGCTTTGTCGTGTCGTTCTTGGGTTGGTGGGGAGGGCTATTTTTACTTGTTGTCTATATTGTAAAAAATTTAGCAATAAGACAAGTAGATTTTTATTAATTAAAAAATACATTTATGTTTATAAAACTATACTTAATCGCCCTACCAGTATTCTTTGCCATCGACATGCTATGGCTTGGTCTCGTCGCCAAGAATTTTTATAAAAGTCAGATTGGGTTTCTGGTGAAGACGGATAT
>Ga0105051_10001077_pt1 | contig 37877 bp, 35 predicted proteins | sample FRY02_FD_78383 | JGI IMG/M metagenome (GOLD analysis project Ga0105051, IMG submission 78383) | Freshwater microbial communities from Lake Fryxell liftoff mats and glacier meltwater in Antarctica - FRY-02 (megahit assembly) | ecosystem: Environmental > Aquatic > Freshwater > Ice > Glacier... | reverse complement strand
GCCTTGCGTGGTGCTGCTTTCTTTGCTACTGCCTTGCGTGGTGCTGCTTTTTTGACAACTTTCTTGCGTACAGTTTTCTTTGCTACCGCCACGATGCCTCCCGTGTGGAGTGATCCCTGCGATTTACAGGGAACGTAAGACTCAACTGTGACAGAGCAAACGCAAAAATACAAAGATATCGGCGTCCTTTGCCACAGGCGTGTCGTTAAAATAATACATGGATTTGATGCGCATGCGCGCACATAACGAGTCTCTGGCAACATTAGTTTCATGACACAAAATGATTCATCCATTGCAGAAGAAGTTGCCATCGACATTTCACAGAAAGTAATCGGTGTTCTTGGTGGTACCGGTGAACAAGGACGCGGGCTTGCAACGCGGTTCGCGCAAGCAGGTCTTGCAGTAATTATTGGTTCTCGCACGTCCGAGAAGGCGACTGAAATCGCTATGCAGATCGGTCACGGCGTCACGGGCATGACAAATGCAGACACCGCACTTGCTAGCGATGTCATCATTGTCGCCGTACCCTGGGATGGACACAAGGAACTGTTGGAATCATTAGTAAATCAACTCGCTGGCAAAGTCGTCATCGATTGTGTCAATCCGTTGGGATTTGACAAACAGGGCGCCTTTTCACTCGCCGTAGAGGACGGTTCGGCGGCTCAGCAAGCCCAATTAATTTTGCCGGATGCGCAGGTTGTTGCTGCCTTTCATCACATCTCAGCAAAGTTATTGCTCGATACCGATGGGCCGCAACTCCACGGCGATGTTCTGGTTTTAGGTGACGACCGAGAAGCAACCGATCTGGTATGCGCACTCGCAAACACTCTGGGCGAGATGCGGGGCGTCTACGCCGGTCGGCTGCGAAATGCCGGGCAGGTGGAAGCATTCACCGCGAATTTAATTTCGATGAACCGACGCTACAAGGGGCATGCTGGAGTTCAAATAACCGATATTTAGTATCCAGGTTTTTATTGGTACGTGTTTTCGGGCCCTGGAAATGCACCACTTGAAACATCAGCGATCCAATGTTCCACCGCTGCTCGCATGGGTGCGCGTAGGTGCGCGTATTGGCGGACAAACTTAGGTGGTTCGCCGGCACCGATTCCTAGTAAATCCTGCCAGACGATGACTTGCGCATTTGTTGCATTACCCGCGCCGATGCCGACGGTTGGAATGTCCAGCATGTCGGTAACTCGAGCGGCCAATTCAGCTGGAATTGCTTCCAGAACGATGGCTTTGGCGCCAGCGGATGCCAATGCTTTTGCATCGCGGAACAGGATCTCGCCAGCCTCCCCTCTGCCTTGGACTCGGTAGCCACCGAGTGAGTGAACAGATTGGGGAGTCAGTCCGAGGTGTCCAATGACCGGAATTCCGGCACTGGAAAGTGCTTCCACTTGAGGCAGGATCGGAGCGCCGCCTTCGAGTTTCACGGCTTGGGCGCCGCCATCTTTCATAAATGCGGCTGAGGTTTCCATGGCTTGGGCGATACTGGCTTGGTAGCTGCCGAAGGGGAGGTCTGCGATGACGACCGGTTTACGGGAGCCGCGAACAACCGCTCGTACCAGCGGCATAAGTTCGTCAACGGTCACCGGGATGGTTGAGTCGTAGCCGTAAACGACCATGGCGGCTGAGTCTCCAACGAGAAGAGCGTGGGCACCGGCTTCCTCAAAAATACCCGCACTCATGTAGTCGTAGGCAGTGATCATGGACCAGCGTTCGCCGCGAGCACTTAAAGCAGCAAGGTCGTTGAGAGTGATCCGCCGGTCGGACTGGTGTGAACCTGTGGAATGGGTTGACATGTTGCTTCTCCAATCTCGAGGCTCCCAAGGAGTCCCCGGATCATGTTGAGAATTTTTCTCTGACCTTTAAATCATGCCACGTTGATGGACAAATGTCAGCCCTATTCCAAGGACGAATTTCTATTACGGTACGGTACCGTTTCGTAATGGAAGAAAATTCCTCGGCTTCTCCATCTTTGCGGCATCACACCAGGTACGGGAGAAACCATGGCAACGAGTCGTCCCACTAAAACTAACGCCAGCGAGCTCCGCGACGTTCATGGCGCATTCGGCCCCGAAGGGCATCCCAGACGGTGGTCAATTTTGGCCGTGCTGGTCATCAGCCTGCTCGTTGTGGTGCTGGACAACACAATCCTTAATATTGCGTTACCAACAATTCAACGTGAATTGGGAGCATCACAGTCCCAACTGGTGTGGGCCGTTGACGCATATGTCCTCGTTTTCGCCGCATTGCTTTTTACATGGGGCGTCATCGGGGATCGGATCGGTCGCAAAAAAGTTCTCATTATCGGGCTGAGCCTGTTTGCGCTGGCATCGGCGGCTGCCGCTTTCTCAACCGGTCCATCAATGTTGATCGGTATGCGGGCGTTAATGGGTGTCGGTGGCGCGGCTGTGTTACCGACGACGTTGGCAATCATCACGGTCGTTTTCCCGCCACACGAGCGGGGTAAGGCGATTGGGTTCTGGGCTGGCGCCGTGGGTGCGGCCGTGGCCCTAGGCCCCGTTTTGGGCGGAATCCTGCTGCAGCACCCCTCGTGGTCACAATTTCTGGTGGGTAATGTCTGGGGTGCCATTTTTTTGATCAACGTTCCTATCGTGATTGTTGGAGTCATCGCAATTGCCAAAGTTGTCCCAGAAACGAAAAACCCGGACCCGCGTGCGCTTGACATTCCAGGGCTCCTGCTCTCGATTACCGGGCTTGGCCTACTCATCTTTGGCATTATTCACGCATCTGAAACTCGTGACTGGTTGGCGCCATCGGTGTTAATTCCGGCATTCGCAGGGGTCGCGCTCATCGCCCTTTTTCTCTGGATCGAGTCGCGCAGTGACCATGCATCATTTGACGTGGCCCTGTTTAAAAACCGTGGGTACGCGGTCAGTCTTACGGCCGTTTCACTTGCCTTCTTTGCTCTTTCGGGAATTACTTTTGTATTGCCGTTCTACTTACAGATCTTGCGGGGATTTGACACGTTGTCGGCAGGCTTAGCTTTCGTGCCTTTCGCCGTCGGTCAAATAATTGCAGCTCCACGCTCGGCAGCGATGGTGGAAAAATTTGGATACAAAGTTGTGATGTCTGTTGGCTTGGGGGCGGTCGCTGTTGCCCTTGGTGCACTGTCCGTTATTCAAATAGACACGCCAATGTGGCTGGTACTCGTCATATTCTTTATCTTTGGTTTCGGCATGGGTAATGTGATTGCCCCCGCCTCGACGGTGATGCAAAACGTGCTCCCTCTGGCGCGAGCAGGTGCCGGTTCCGCAGTGCAAAACACAGTTCGGCAGGTCGGTGGCGCGTTGGGCGTCGCAGTCATCGGGACAATTCTTGCGACTCGTTATGCCAGCAATGTTGAACCCTTTCTGGGTGATTTGCCAGCAGAAATTCCCGAGCAAGCCAAAGTAATCGCCTCCGAGTCGATTATTGGAACGGTTTCGGTTCTGAAGCAAGCGGCAGAGAGCGGCATCCCGGCATCAACGGTTGCCCAGTTGCAGTCCGGTGCATTTGAGGCGTTCCTCAATGCAACACACATCACGTCGATGATCTCAACGGCCATGATCGTGATCGCTTTCTTCATCGTACTTATTGGTCTGCCCAAAATCGATCCGCCGCAAAAAATGAAGAGTGAACCGCCAACCCACGTCCCTGATCCAGCTCACGCGCACACTAACGCCGTCATTGAAGCCGAGTTCAGTAACTACGAAACCGAGGCCAATGCAGAACTTGAATCAGGTTCCAAACCGGCAGACCCCTTACGCTAACGGATGTCGGTGCTTAAATCGCGTGGTCGACCACGCAGTGAAGATGTTGACCTGGTGATTTTGGAGTCCGTCCTTGACACGATCGCTGAGAACGGAATGAGCCGGGTCACCATGGAAGGTATTGCTCATCGCGCTGGCGTGAGTAAAGCCAGTTTGTATCGTCGTTTTCCCACCAAGGCTGACATGACCAGAGCCGCGGTCGAGCAGATGCGACAGGAGAGTCCCGTCATTCCTGACCAGGGCAGCGCCTACGAACGCCTGCTCCACCTCATGGAAGCCACGAGAACTGGGATTCAAGGTTCACGATACGGGCGAATCATGCTTGCCGTAATTTCCCACAGTCACGAACAACCTGAGTTAGCGCAATTGGTCTACGACCGAATTTTGTTGCCTCGACGAATGCGGATTCGTGAGATTGTTGAACAAGGAATCGAGAACGGCGAATTTCCGCGCACTCTCAACATTGATGTTGCAATGCCGACCCTGATTGGACCAATGCTGTACCTGGGCATGTGGTCAATGTGCGACCCGGTCTCAGAAACTACAACAGAAAATGTCCTTCGCTCAGTGATGGGCTTACCACGGTTGGCCTAGCCCTTCCAGCGGTTGGTGATGGGTAAGCGCCGATCCCGTCCGAAGGACTTACTGGAGATCTTCGTGCCGGGCGGGTACTGGCGGCGCTTGTATTCGGCGCGATCGGTGAGAGAAATTATCCGGTGAATTAAGTCAGAATCAAAACCCTTCGCCTCCAGATCCGCAATTGATGCATCCTGATCAACGTACATTTCAAGAATCGCGTCAAGGAGTTCGTATTCTGGTAGTGAATCCGAGTCGCGTTGGTCGGGCCGTAATTCGGCGCTGGGTTCCTTCTCAATACTGTTCGGCGGAATAGGTGGCGTTGTTCCCGATGTTATCGCCGTTTCGTTACGCCATCTAGCGAGAGCCCACACCAATGTTTTCGGAATATCTTTGATGGGAGCAAACCCGCCAACTGCATCACCGTAAATAGTTGAGTAGCCCACTGCGAGTTCACTCTTATTTCCGGGTGCTAAAACAAGATGACCTTCCGAATTGGATAGAGCCATGAGGGTCGTTCCGCGAACACGAGCCTGCAAGTTTTCTTCCGCGAGTCCGGTTACGCCAAGTTGTTCCAGGAATGCGTTCACCATCGGGGCAATAGGAACCGTACGGATCGAGAGCCCGGTTCGCTCAGCAAGGGAGTAGGCGTCTGCGATCGAATGCTCGGATGAGTACTCGCTGGGCATGGCGCAAGCGAACACCCGATCAGGTCCTAAGGCATCCACCGCGATTGCACCGACGAGCGCTGAATCGATCCCACCGCTGGCGCCAAAAATTACGGTGTCAAAACCATTCTTTTCAACGTAGTCACGAAGGGAGAGCGTCAACGCGTTATAAATCGTTTCCAACGGGTCAACAAACGGTGCGAACTCGATTGGTTCACCAACGTATGGCAAGGTGATGTGAAGTAGTTGTTCAACGTTTTGGGCGCCGTGAAGTTGGACATCTCCGGTGGGTGAGACCACCATGCTGCCGCCATCAAAAAGTAATTCATCTTGTCCACCAACAATGTTGGCGTAAAGGATCGTTGCCCCGGACTCCTGTGCCCTGTTGCGACACAAATTAATCCGAACATTTTCTTTCCCGGATTCGTAGGGAGATGCATTGAGAACCGCGAGGATATCGGCGCCGGCTTCGCGTGCCCATTCGACCGGTCCGCCGCTTCGCCAAAGATCCTCACAGATTGCGATCGCAATGGTGTGGTCCTTGACGCTAATAACAAGAGGCTTATTTCCTTGATGGAAATAGCGCGCCTCGTCAAAGACGCCGTAGTTGGGTAGAAAATGTTTCGCGTAAGTCCCGACGATTTTGCCACGATGCAGTACAGCTGCGCTGTTGGTGGGTCCCGAGTCGCCGACAGCGAGATAGCCGACAATGACGTGCGTTTCACCGTTTCCTTCAGACGCCAAGTCAGCAGCCAGATCGGTCATCGCTTTCATCGATACTTCTTGGAAATCCTTGCGAAGCGCCAAGTCTTCAATGGGATAACCGGTCAGAACCATTTCGCCAAAAAGAATCAGGTCAACGGGCGCGACATCGACCGCGGCGGTTACCGAGTCGCGAATCAGGCGAGCGTTGGAGTGAATATCCCCAACTGTGGGGTTTACCTGAGCCAAGACCACGCTCAATTGACTTTTCGTCGAGGCTGGGATCGTCTTGGGGGTCATAGAGGTGAGGTTACTGCAGGTAATTAACCTGCCCGTAACACGAGGGAGAGGACGATAGCGACACGAAGTGAAAGGCTCTCCCCATCGGGAGCAAATTTTTTCTACATTGAGGTGAGGCGGGCGTCGTGGAGAAGCAAGCTGAATTCGTATTGCGAACGGTTGAGGAGCGCGATATTCGCTTCATTCGGTTGTGGTTTACCGATGTGCTCGGGGCGCTAAAATCCGTCGCGATTGCCCCGGCTGAACTGGAAGGGGCATTCACCGAGGGCATTGGCTTTGATGGATCGGCGATTGAGGGTTTCGCTCGGGTCTACGAATCAGATATGTTGGCTCGACCTGATGCGAGCACATTCAGTATTTTACCGTGGCGCGAAGAAGGTCCCGGTGTTGCACGCATGTTCTGCGACATCAAAATGCCGGACGGTTCACCTTCATTTGCTGATCCGCGTCACGTGTTGAAGCGAGCACTGACGAAAGCGGCTGACATGGGCTTCACTTTTTATACCCACCCTGAAGTTGAGTTCTACCTTTTTAAAGGTGAACCGGAGCTAGGCAGCGAACCCGTCCCCATTGATCGGTACGGCTATTTCGACAACGCACCCAATGGACTCGCGCACGATTTCAGGCGCCAAGCAATCACCATGCTGGAAGCCATGGGAATCTCGGTTGAATTCAGTCACCATGAAGGCGGCCCGGGTCAGCAGGAAATTGACTTACGTTATGCGGATGCGCTCTCCACCGCGGACAATTTAATGACTTTCCGGTTGGCCATTAAAGAAGTTGCTTTGGATCAAGGAATTTTTGCTTCCTTTATGCCGAAACCCTTCATGCAACATCCAGGTAGCGGAATGCACACGCACTTATCCCTGTTTGAAGGCGACACTAATGCTTTCTATGAACCGGGGGCACCGCATCAACTCTCCAAAGTTGCTCGGTCATTTCTTGCTGGACTACTCGTACATGCACCCGAGATAACCGCGGTAACAAATCAGTGGGTTAACTCCTATAAGCGCATCGCCGGTGGGGCCGAAGCACCTGCGTGGGTCTGCTGGGGTCGACACAATCGCTCGGCGTTGTTGCGGGTCCCAATTTACAAACCCAATAAGGCAAATAGCGCGCGCATCGAATACCGGGCCCTCGACAGCGCCGCGAATCCTTATTTGGCATTTGCCCTGTTACTTGCTGCGGGCCTTAAAGGCATCGAAGAAGGTTATGAACTGCCGCCGGAAGCCGAAGACAACGTCTGGGCGCTGAGTGAGGTGGAACGCAACGCCCTAGGCATGAAGCCACTGCCGGGAAGTTTGAATCAGGCCATTATTGCGATGGAGAACAGTGAGCTGGTAGCCGAAACTTTGGGCGAGCATGTCTTTGATTTCTTCCTGCGTAATAAAAAAGCAGAATGGAATGAATACAGTCAGCAGGTGACCCAGTGGGAGCTCAACCGATACCTGCCTTCGCTGTAGAGCTGACAGGCTAGGCACTAAGTTCAACGTGTGACCGCAGACCCCTCCCACACTTCGTCGCGCGCGCCCTCGGTGCGCGTTGGCTTACTCAAGGCCGGAATCACCGATACCGAGGCGGCCTTGATCGCTGTCGCCGAGATCGAATCACTTACTCAACAGGGGATTACCGGCGTTGAGTTATCTGTCGCCTTAGCCGGAGTTGCGGACCCGGACTTGGCGCTGTCGTCCCTTTCTCGGATGGTTGCCTGCGCACCAAAGTCCAATGTGTCCAGATTGACGAGCACCCTGGCCGCCGATCCCGTCGTTCTGGGAAGATTGTTAGCCATTCTCGGTGTGTCTACCCGTTTAGCTGACTTTTTGGTTCGGCACCCGGATATCGGGATGATCGCCGACTCACAAGCCTTGGCCGAGCCTCCGCACGGGATGAAGGATCGGCTCCTATTTTGTGTCGGCGCTGATCGCGATGATCCAGTTCCGATCGCGGAATCGGCCGAGGAAAGTGTTCTTGACACGCTGCGCATTGCTTATTTTCGAGAATTGATTGCAATTGCGGCACGGGATCTCACCGGGATTTACCCCATGGAAGTTATTGCAGGTTGGCTCTCCGATCTGGCCGACGCGACACTCAATGCTGGACTGGCAATAGGACGGTTCGGTGTCGCTCAACCGCGAACCCCGGTTGCCGTAATTGCAATGGGAAAAACAGGTGGTCGGGAACTGAATTACATCTCCGATGTTGACGTCATTTTTGCAACGGATGAGAGTGATTCGATTAACGATGCAACCCAGATAGCCCGCGGCCTCATGCGGGCCTGCGGCGCCATTACCGCTGAAGGTTCCATCTGGGAAGTTGACGCTGCCCTTCGGCCAGAAGGCAAGCAGGGTGCATTGGTCCGCACGGTTGAGTCCCACGTTGGCTATTACGAACGTTGGGCTAGCACGTGGGAATTTCAGGCACTCCTCAAAGCCAGATTTGTTGCGGGTGACACAAGAGTCGGCGAGGAGTACATTCATGGAGTTCAACCATTTATTTGGGCCGCTGCTGACCGTGACGGTTTTGTCAGTGATGTCCAAGCAATGCGCCGCCGGGTCGAAGAAAATGTGGATCCATCTGTGGCTGATCGTGAAATAAAATTGGGCCCTGGTGGCCTGCGCGACATTGAATTCTCGGTCCAGTTACTGCAACTCGTACATGGACGCAGTGACGTTCTCATTCGGAGTAGTAACACGATCGACGCCCTTCGAACACTCGGCATGTGGGGGTACGTCGGTCGCAACGAAGCAGCCAAGCTCGAACAGTCGTATCGCTTTCTGCGTACTCTCGAACACCGCATCCAACTACGCCACCTGCGCCGAACGCACACTATGCCAACGGATCACGACGAACTACGCGTGATTGCACGCAGCATGGGGATCACCAGCGACCCGGCCACGACCCTCATTGACCAGTGGACCCGCAATCGCACCGAAGTGCGTCGAATCCACGAGAAGTTGTTTTACCGACCACTGCTTAATGCGGTAGCAGGTCTTGACGCCACTCAAGCCCGTCTCGGCAGCGCGGCCGCAACCGATCGCTTGCGTGCACTTGGCTTCCTGGACGCGGCAGGTGCACTGCGAAATATTGAGGCATTGAGCAGCGGTGTCAGCAGGCGAGCCAATATTCAACGCACGTTGTTGCCGGTCATGTTGTCTTGGTTTGCGCAGGCCCCATTTCCTGACACGGGCTTAAGTGCATTCCGGGCGGTCAGTGACGAGGTGGGGTCAAGCCACTGGTACCTGCGACTTTTGCGTGATGAATCACTTGTTGCGCAGCGCCTGGCTTACTTGTTGGCGTCAAGTAAATACGTGACGGACCTTGTTCGGAAGGCGCCCGAATCCATTTCGATGCTCGCGCACAACGAAGACTTAGTTTCCCCTCTCCTCGCCCCAGAAATCGATTCGGTCGTAAAGCGCCATCAAGACCCGGAGCGAGCCGTCTCATCCCTTCGGGCAATTCGGCGACGTGAACTTTTTAGAGCGAGTTCAGCGAACGCATTGCGCTTGACCGATATTCGTACGGTTGGTCAATCCCTGACCGACGTCGCTGAAGCAACAATTGGTGGAGCCCTCACCAGCGTCACCCGCAATGATTCAGATGTCCGCGTCGCTGTCATTGGCATGGGTCGTTTTGGTGGTTGTGAACTTGGTTTTGGTAGTGACGCGGATCTGATGTTTGTCTATGAATCGGTTGCTGGCGCGGATCCGGAAGGGGCCGCGAAGAGCGCGTTTGCCCGTGTCAATCAGATGCGCAATTTACTGAGTGCACCAGCGGATGAGCCCCCATTGGAAATTGATGCCGATTTGCGTCCAGAGGGGAAAAGCGGACCCCTGCTTCGCTCACTTGAGTCATTTGCCGCCTACTATGAAAAATGGTCGTCTCCCTGGGAAGCGCAGGCCCTGCTTCGCGCTCGAACTGTGGCTGGGGACGCGGACCTTGGTGGGCGATTTGAACGACTCATTGCCCCCGTGCGCTATCCAATCGGAGGACTCAGTCCGGGTGCCTTACTCGAGATGCGAAAGCTCAAGGCCCGTATGGAAACGGAGCGACTGCCGCGCGGGATTGACCCCAACCGGCATATCAAACTGGGGCGGGGTGGATTAAGTGACGTGGAATGGACAATTCAACTTGTGCAACTGCGGCACGGTCATGAATTTCCTGCCTTGCAGACAACCCAAACTTTGCAGGCGCTCGTCGCCGCGGAGCAGGCTGGGTTGATGACCAGCCGGGATTCGGTCATCCTGGCGGAGGCGTGGACGTTGGCGAGCGAGGTGAGAAATGCCATTGTGCTGGTCAAAGGCAAATCAAGTGATGTGCTTCCTGTTGATATTCGCGACCTCGCGGCAATTGGTTACCTCATGGGATATCAGCGTTCGCGCGTGGGACAACTCGAGGAGGATTATCTTCGGGCAACGCGAAGGGCGCGCGGTGTGACCGAGCGAATTTTTTACGGTAACGTGCAGTGAATGAAAACGACGTTGCGAGGCTCAACGGTTGCGATGTCACTCGCGGGCCTGTTGTCACTCGGAAACCTGAATGTCATTGCTCAGGCGGTCAACGCGCCGGACGGTCTCACTCCCCAAAAAACAACTGCGCCTTCGGGTGCGCTGTCTCCCGTTTTTCCATTCTGTTCGTGGTGGATTGAAACGTCAACGACCTCAACCAATATCGCATTCCCCGATACCAACGCGGCGTACTGGACCACGCCTTTTTCGTTGACCGGTGGCGATGTCACCATCACCGGTGACTACATTGACGCACGATATTTCTCAATTCAGGTGTACAACCAACAGGGACAATTATCCGACGGATCTACATCTTTGGCCGATTACGAGATCGCGCCGCTAGCCGGATCAACGAATCCGTGGTCAACCGGGATTTACCCCGCAGACACACCCCAAGCTTTCCAAGTTACAGTTTCATCGAACTCCGCTGCTGGCTCAAATGTTTTGTCAATGCCTGACACGGGAACCATTGGGTTTGTCATGTTGCGGGTCTATATTCCTGACGCGTTGCCATTCCCGCAACCGATTTTTAACACATCTCAGGCCCCTGCGCCAAGCATCCCTGACGCATTTTCCCTCATAGCCGGGCACCTTCCGTTAATAAGTGTCTCAACGCCAAATGGCGCCGCGGACTTGCCAACGTGTTCATCCACTCAGGGCGCTGCGCTGACGCATCCATCGCTCACAGGAGCCACGGGGAGTCCTTTCACAGGCTTAACAGCACTTCGGGGGGAGACATCAAGCGCGCCTCGATTGAAGTTTTTTAGAACCGCAAGTAGCACGACTCCCTATCCAAATGCAGAAAGTGCCTACGCGGCAGCGGTTTACAAAGTGCGTCCGGGTGAAGCAGTCATCGTTCGCGCTGAATTACCGACAACCCCCTGGAACACGCCAGGTACATCATGGCAGGGATCGAATCCCGTGCAGTGGCCATTAAATGGTGATTCAAACACCTTTCAACTGAGGTACCTGTCCTTTTGTAGTTACCTCGACAAACCTCCTTATCCGGTCGTAAGTGTTGACGATGGCTGCGCCACCGATACCCAGATTCGCACCGCCATGGACGGAGATCCATCGTCGATCGCGATTGTTACCCGGCCCAAGGAGCGCCCAACGGTCGAGGAAGTCGGATCGAACTTCATCTGGTTGCCCGCCTCGAATTCGCGAGCCGACCAAGTGTTTGCTATTCGGAATATGTTGGCAAGTACGTCATTTGCGCAATCCGTCACACGTGTTCCAGCTCCAGAAGAGGGTTCGGTTGACCCCGCACTTACTCAAAGTGTGATGGGCGACTATTACCCGATCGCGTATCGTTGCAATATTAAAGTATTAAAAAAGGTCGGCCCGATCAAATGTCGTGGAAAATTTCCGGTTACCGCGCAGAATTAAATCTTCACCCAAAGGAAGACCTATGCAGGGAGGTCGATCATGATTCGTTTCGCGATTGCTGCTGTGGTCCTGGCATTCCCCGTAACTCTTGCTATTCAAACGATCAGAGGGCGCGTACGCCTTACCTGCTGCTCCGGATCGGTTGATGCCTCCCGCGATCTACGGATGCGAGACCCTTACGTCGAGGACGAAGCCGGCATCCAGCGCCGTCAGAGTTGAACTTCTCGATCATTTTTGTCGCGTTTCCTTGCTGATCGCCCACCTCGGTGTTGCAATTGCGTCAATAAAATTCATCGAAACGTTTTAATGCATCCGTGAGCTGCTGTGGTAGGGAATAAGCGCTGGGGTTCCCTGGGCCCAGATGTGCCATTCGCCCGGGTGCTGTGCGGCCAGCAGTGAATCCTCCCAGCGGTATTTGCCCAAGATAAAGAGCAGGGAAATAATCCACCAGGTCAGGCTCCACCACGACCCAACGGCAACGACAAATCCAAACAGCGCCAGCAAAACTCCGCTGTAGAAAGGGTGACGGACAGCCGCGAAGATGCCTCCGGTGTGAAGGGCTGCCCCGGCCCTGGGAACAAGAGTGGCGGTCAGCACATTGCCTAATGTTGTGAAAGTTATCGTCACAACCGCAACGCCACCCGCCGCTAGGGCAAGTCCGAGAATCAGCGATAGGGCATGAGGTTCGCGCCACGGAAGAAGCACAAAGCCAAGGAAAACAAGTACTTGCATAACAACAAGTAACGATCCAAGTGCGGTTTGTTTGGTCATGGTTGCTCAAGGGTAGCCGGATTTTTTCGTGATCAAGGATTGAGAACGAAAACACCCCCTGACATTGAATCTCCATATGTCAGAGGGCGTTATCGCAGTGCGATGTGCGTCTAAATGTCGTAGTAAAGCTCGAACTCATGTGGATGCGGACGCAAACGGATGGGTTCGATTTCGTGCGTGCGCTTGTAGTCGATCCAGGTTTCAATCAGATCGGCTGGGAACACTCCGCCAGCCTGCAGGTACTCGTTGTCGGCTTCGAGCGCCTCAAGCGCGCGGTCCAACGAGGCAGGCAACTGCGGAATATTCGCCAATTCTTCCGGGGGCAACTCGTAGAGATCCTTGTCGACCGGGGCGAGGGGCTCGATTTTGTTCTTGATTCCGTCTAGGCCGGCCATCAATTGGGCGGCGAAGGCCAGATACGGGTTACTTGACGGATCGGGAACCCGGAACTCGATTCGCTTCGCCTTAGGTGAGGGACCGGTTACGGGAATCCGAATACAGGCCGAGCGGTTACGGGCCGAGTACACCAGGTTCACGGGTGCTTCATAGCCGGGGACCAGTCGGTGATAACTATTCACCGTTGGGTTGGTGAAACCTAGCAGTGAAGGCGCGTGATGCAGGAGGCCACCGATATACCAACGGGCCATGTCCGACAGGCCGCCGTAGCCGCTTTCATCATAGAAAAGTGGTTTGCCGTCGAGCCAGAGTGACTGGTGGCAATGCATGCCGGACCCGTTGTCACCGAAAAGTGGCTTGGGCATAAACGTTGCGGTCTTGCCGTGGGCCCAAGCAACGTTTTTGACCACATATTTGAATTTCATCAGATCATCGGCAGACTTACGCAGAGAATCAAAGGTGTAGTTGATCTCACTCTGGCCGGCCGTTCCCACTTCATGATGGGAACGTTCAACCGTTAACCCAACCTGTTGCAACTTGAGCACCATGTCGTCCCGGATGTCAGCGAAGTGATCAACCGGGGGAACGGGGAAGTAGCCACCCTTGTAACGGGTCTTGTAACCACGGTTGCCACCTTCCTCGACGCGACCCGTGTTCCAGGCGGCTTCAACGGAGTCGATGTAGTAATAGCCGGAATGCTGGTTGGTTTCAAACCGGACGTCATCGAAAATATAAAATTCAGCTTCTGCGCCAAAATAGACCGTGTCAGCGATCCCGGTTGACTTCAAATAGGTCTCCGCACGCGACGCGACGTTGCGCGGGTCACGGGAGTAAGGCTCGTCGGTGAACGGGTCCAAGATTGAGAAGTTCATGATCAAGGTCTTGGCGGGCCGGAACGGGTCAAGGTAGGCGGTGCTGGGGTCAGGAACCAGTTTCATGTCCGACTCGTGGATAGCCTGGAAGCCGCGAATTGAGGAACCGTCGAACATCATGCCTTCATCGAAAACTTCTTGGGTGAACGAACCCGCCGGCATGTTGAAGTGCTGCATGACACCGGGAAGATCCATGAAACGAACGTCAACAAACTGGACATTTTCCTTTTTAATAAATTCCAGGACTTCCGAACTATTTGTGAACATGCCTACCTCCTATAAGGGCCTACATTGCATTGTGACGTGCTGTTAGTGAATGAATTAGGTCTAACTGTAGGCAAGCCCGGTGTCGCCAAAGTGTCCCGACTGTTACATACGTGTTAACGCAGCGGGTAATCCACAGGCGCAATTACCGCCGGTCTGGCGCAGGACACGGGGCCTAGACTGCTCGCATGAGCATCGATGTAGAACATCTGACCAAAAGTTTTGGCTCTGGAGTGACCGCGGTGTCAGACCTGAGCTTTTCGGCCGCTCCCGGCAAGGTGACCGGGTTCCTTGGACCCAATGGCGCTGGTAAGACCACGACCCTTCGGTGTCTGCTCGGTTTGGTTGCTCAGACGGCGGGTAAGGCCACCATCGACGGGCTTACCTACCGCGAGATTGAGAACCCAATCACGGTGGTTGGGGCATCCCTTGAGGCAAGTGGTTTTCACCCTGCCCGCACTGCCCGGAACCATCTGCGCATGATTGCCAGTGCCGCAAAAATTACCGATTCCCGAGTGGCTGAGGTTTTAGAAACCGTTGGACTCACTGCGGCAGCTGATCGCAAAGTGGGTGGCTACTCACTGGGCATGCGGCAACGATTGGCGCTGGCGGTGGCGCTTCTCGGGGACCCAAAGGTTTTAATTCTTGATGAACCGGCCAATGGCCTTGATCCCGAAGGAATCTCTTGGCTTCGCTCATTCCTTCGAGACCAGGCGGGTAAGGGTGTCAGCGTCCTTGTCTCATCACACGTCCTCTCCGAAGTCCAGCAAACGGTCGACGACGTCATTATTATTCGATCCGGTTCACTGGCATATCAGGGCTCACTGAATGCACTCACCGGAGGCGGACCCGCTGAAGTTGTCGTTCGCGGTCCCCATATTGATCAAATGGTTCTTCCCAGCCAGTGGTCTCGCCGATCCGAGGTGAACGGCGAAACCGTGATCACCGGCGCCACCATCGACGCGGTTGGTCGAGTGGCATTTGAACAATCCTTGGAACTTCACGAACTGTCCTCCAAGGCCGCGGACCTGGAAGCGCTTTTCTTAGGGCTCACCGCCGAAGAGCCGACCGGGAGCACCCAGGCTTTGACGGATTCGGCCTCAGCGGAAGGAGCCCCAGCATGATTGCGCTGATCCGCTCCGAATTCCGTAAGGTGTTCTCCACCAAGTTGCTACTTATTCTTTCTATTTCCGCCTTGGGATTCATGCTGTTACAGATTTTCTTATCCGTACTCGTCACACCGCCAGGGTTTGAGGGCATCAACCGACTCATGGACCCCGCCTACATCAAGATTGTCATTGCTTCCGCGGGCAGCGCCAGTGTTTTTCTTTTGATTCTAGGAATCGTTGCAATGTCGGGTGAATACCGAAATCAAACAATTACCTCGACTTTTTTAGCGACCCCGGTTCGCTGGCGGGTGATAGTCGCAAAAATGGCGACGTTTGCGATCCTTGCCCTAGCACTCGCGCTGGTCCTCTGGTTTATCTCGGCAATCACCACGTTACTGCTGCTGGGCACCCAAGAATCGGCACCATTTGAGTGGAGTGCAGCATTTGAAATCTTGGGCGGAACGTTAATCGGTCTGGCTCTTTATGCAATTCTTGGGGTGGCAATTGGCTCTCTCATCACCAGTCAAGTGGCAGCGATCATTATTGCCTTGGTCTTCTCATTCGTCGTTGAGCCGCTGATCACCGTCTTCTTCTTGTCCGTTGGTCAGTGGTTGCCAGGAAATGCACTCAATGCAATCCTGCAGTCCGGTGGCGGCGGTCCGGAATCGAACGCGTCTGACTTAGTGAGTGTCCCCGTGGGCGTTATTGTGCTGGTCGGTTACACCGTTATTTTCGCCATCGCGGCGGCTCTCATCACCAACAAGCGTGACATTACGTGAGCACTGCACTTCCCGAGATTTTTGGCGAGCACTCCTATGCAAGCGTTGGCCGCCGCCTCGCTGCACTTGCCATTGATTGGTTCGCCAGCCTTGGCATTGCAGTACTGCTATTCCGGGAGTTTGCTTATGGCACACCGGAATCAATGCTTGCAACGACCGGAGTTTTTTTCATAGAAATTGTGATCTTCACGTATCTACTGGGTGCATCCTTTGGTCAAAGACTGCTGGCACTGCGCGTCGTCAATATCAATGGTGGGCGTCTGTCGTTGTGGAGAATCATGGTTCGAACCCTGCTGATTCTTGTAGTGATCCCGCCCCTGGTCATGGACTCAGATGGGCGTGGGTTGCACGATCGAATCGTAGGATCCCGCGTTGTTCGGGTTGCTAAATAAAGAAGTGTTAGCGTGGCCGGCGAACTGAGCGGGCGCTTGTCGGCATCGGACCTTTAGGAATAGGTAGCGAGTTGGCTGCGTTTCCCAGCGCATCAAGTCGACGACGCACTTCGGTGACTTCACCTCCACGCAGGTTACGGGGTAACTTTGCCAGCGTTTTTTGCAGCTTTTGCAATTTGACCTGGTCGGCTTCAACCCCTACTTGAATTTCGTAGATTGGAATATCTGGCACCCATCTGGCGGTCTTTTTTCGCTCATTGGCGAGCAAACTCCCCACGCGCGACGCGGGACCTTCAGAGATCAGGATGACGCCGGGGCGTCCCACCACCCGGGAAATCATGTCTTGGTTTTTATTGACGGCGACGGCAGGAGTCATCGGCCATTTATTTCCCCGGATGCTCTGCACAACCGCTGCCGCGGCCCCCGGTTGACCTTCAATCGATGAGTACGCCGCGGACATGGCCCGACGGCTAAACCAGTAGGTGGCGGCCAATAGGCCGACGGGGAGTCCGATCAGGATTGAGGTGATGGGGTTCAGGAGGAACCACACCGGTGCACCGGCAACGACGGCTCCCAGCGCAAACAATCCAAGGGCCTCTGCCCACAAAAATGGATAGGACTTTTGGGTCGTTTTCCAGTTTTGAACTAGTGATGAAATTCCCTGTCGAAATTTGCCTTTAGCCACTGCATCAGCCTATGGCAATGCTTCTTAATGCTTAATTAAGGGTGACCACCGTGATGGGGTCGCCTGCATTAATCAACCCTGGTCGTTCAACCCAACCGGTGATTCCGCGCAGGTGCATGGCCGCTTTGGGAAAACTGTGCGGCTTGGTTCCATAAACCGACTCGACCATGGCTCCCGCGATTGCGCAGGGGGCGTTAGCCCCGCCGGTCATAATGCTGGCCCCGCTGGGAAACATAAGACGTGACATGAGCGGTAAGGCCGTGAGATCCGGAAAACCTTCCGTGCAGATATTGTCCGCAATTGTTCCCGGGGCTAGGTTTTTGATACCTAAATTGTCTGCGATTAATGCCAGTTGGGCCAGGTCAACTATCGAAATTTGTCGGTAGTTACTGATTTCAGTACCGCCCTCAAATGCATGCCGCTCGCGCGCATTAGCCAGCATGGTGCTCCCAAAGTGTCGATCCCCGGGGATACCGGCGAACTCCAAGTGGATCGAATTAACCGGTGTTGGCATTTCTAAGTCGAGTGACCACACGTGCAAGGCAGCAATTCGCGCGCTCATGTGACGGTTATTCCGCGTTTTTCCATTGCTTGGGCGTAAAGCCGACCCGCTCGGTAACTCGAACGCACGAGCGGACCGCTCATCACCCCCGCGAAACCGATCTCGTAGGCGCGTTTTTCCCATTGCTCAAATTCTTCGGGGGGTGCCCAGCGAGTGACCGGATGGTGCAGTTTTGAGGGGCGCAAATATTGCGTGATCGTGATCAAATCGCAGCCGGCCTCGTGCAAGTCGACCAGCGCCTGATCTATTTCGGCTTCCTCTTCACCCATGCCAAGAATCAGATTACTTTTGGTAACCAGGCCGGCATCACGGGCTTGCGCAATCACGTTCAGGCTTCGATCGTAGCGAAATGCCGGGCGGATCCGCTTGAAAATTCGCGGGACCGTTTCGACATTGTGCGCCAAAACTTCCGGGTGGGTGGAAAATACAACAGCCAGCAGTTCGGGGTTGCCTGAGAAATCGGGAATCAGCACTTCAACTCCGGTCCCCGGATTGAGAAGTTTGATCTGTCGGACCGTCTCCGCATACAGCCATGAGCCCTCATCAGGAAGGTCATCGCGCGCCACCCCCGTCACGGTTGCATATCGCAGGGCCATCTTTTGGACCGACTCCGCAACTCGTCGAGGCTCGTCAACGTCGAGGGGATCAGGCTTTCCGGTGTTTATCTGGCAGAAGTCACACCTTCTCGTGCACTGTTCACCGCCGATCAGGAAGGTCGCTTCGCGGTCTTCCCAGCATTCGTAAATATTGGGGCAACCAGCTTCTTGGCACACTGTGTGCAGGCCTTCACTGGCGACCAAGTTGCGGATTTCGGTGTATTGCGGTCCGGTTTTCATAGTGGTGCGAATCCATGGTGGTTTTTTTTCGATGGGGACCTCGGCGTTGCGTGCTTCAATCCGAAGTAGCTTGCGTCCATCACTCGTGATGCCGGTAAAAGCGGAATCTATTGTCATGGGGCATTCCCTCCAATTGGTGCTAATTCGCCAAGATGTGCTTGTAAGAATGGGATTACCGTACTAGGCGTCACTTCTCGGCCTAATTCCTGACTGAGCGTGGTCACGGTTGCATCGATAATTCCGCACGGAACAATCGAATTGAAGGCATCAAGTGAGTTATTGCAATTTAACGCAAATCCATGCAGCGTTACTCCTTGAGAAACCCGAATTCCGATTGCCGCAATCTTTCGAGCCGGGAATGAGTCGGTTACCCAGACGCCGCTGCGGCCGTTCACCTGCTGGGTTTTTAATCCACATTCACTGCAAACACGGATCAGCATTTCTTCGATGCGGCGGACGTGGGCCACAACGTCGATCGGGTCACCGAGCCGAATGATCGGGTAGCCAACTATTTGACCCGGGCCGTGCCATGTGATTTTTCCACCACGATCAACGTCAACAACCGGAATACCTGATGCGGGACGCTCATGGATTTCAGTGCGTCTGCCCGCGGTATAGACGGGGGAGTGTTCCAGGAGCAAGATCGTGTCTCCTCGCTCACCGGATACAACGTCGGCGTGAACTTTCTTCTGTAAATCCCAGGCCTCTTGGTAATCAATATTCGTGCCGAGTTGTTCAATTTCCAACATCTGAAACCCCTTGCCCGAAAACGTTCCTCAACACGGAATCAGCCGCCCGCCGCCCGCTGACCATTGCGCCCTGGATGCTAGAACTTGTCCGGTAATCACCAGCGAGGTAAATCCCATCCTGATCCTCGGGTGCCGTGAAATCGTGCGGGGGCGTCATGGCCGGGAGAGCCTGTGAAATCGGGTAATGGCCGACAAGCTCCCATTGGGTTGCATCCGTCTCGTGCATCGTGCCCAAGTGCCCTAAAAGGTCCAGGTTTCGTTCGTGAATACCGATTGCTGACGTGGAGATCAGGTGTGCTCCAGGTGCATAGCTGGGAACCGCGTTCGTTAAGACAACGCTATTCGTAATCGGTCCAGCGGCACCGCCGTTGACGACAATGACGGGTTTCCCCTCGTTGAGAGTGCCCAACGGAGCCAGGTGATACCAGGTTGTCACCGAGTTCCAACGGGGACCCTTCACCCCACCGAGTTCATTGGCTGCTGTTACATCTGTCGCCATAATCACGGCTTTCGCATTAATCACCTCACCACCGACGCGAACGCTGTCCGATGATACAGCCGAGACTTTCGAGTTAAATCGAACCGTTGCCGCGGGTAGGGCACTGAATAATTGGTCAGGAATCGCCTGCATCCCGTTTCGCGGCAAGGACGGTTTGCCTTTCACGAAGGTGAGCAGTACCAAATTCATGAAACGACTGGAGGTGGAAAGTTCCGGTTCTAAAAACACGCCGGATAAAAAGGGTTGAATCACCTCAGAATAAAACTTGCCGGTGACCCCAGCGCGCTCCAGTGCCGTGTACGCGCTGCCATCAACTCCACGAGTAATCTCGGCCGGTGATTTACGTGACTGGGCTAAGGCATAACGCAGGAACGCCACTTTTGAGCCGATGGAGCCAGATGCGATTGAGGCCGGCAACCAACCGATGAGCTCCCGGGGATCCCCGAGTTTGATTCGTCCATCCGGTGTTGCCGACATCACTCCGGAACTAAATGGATGCAGATCCAATTCTTGATAATCCAACACACGTTTGCCTTCGGGGTAGGCCGTGTTGTAGAGCTGAAATCCGTGATCTAGGTGAACGCCGTCAACGATATCGGTGCCAACGCGACCACCAGCGCGATCCTGGCTCTCCAAGACCAGTACGTCGATTCCGTGAATACTGAGTTGTCGGGCGGCCGAGAGTCCAGCGAGTCCGCTTCCAATAATGACAACCGGTCCTGAGCTCATGTTTTCACCGCGAATCAGACACCCGTTGCGGCTAATGCTGCACGAATTGCCGACTCGATAGTGCGGTCTTGAAAATCAAATCCGTGTTGCTCTAAGACTGCGGGCAACACTCGCGCACTGCTGAGAACTTCAGTTGAAAATTCACCCAAAACAATTTTCAAGGCAAATGCGGGAGCAGGGAGCAAGGTCGGGCGACCCAGTACCTTGCCCATGACCGAGGTGATTTCGGCATTTGTTTGAGGCTCTGGTGCAGTGAGGTTTACGGCGCCACTGATCTCGGAATTGTTAAGCAGGTACTCAATTGCACTAATTTCATCGCGCATAGAAATCCAGGACCAATACTGTTGACCATTTCCCAGCTTGCCACCCACTCCAGCTTTAAACAGCGGGAACATGCGCCCCCACGCACCGCCTTTAGCGGAAACAACGAGTCCGGTTCGTGGATAGACCACTCGGATGCCAGCCTCACGCGCTGCGTGCGCAGCCTTTTCCCAGGCAACCACTACGTCAGCGAGGAAGCCGTGACCCGCAAGATGTGTTTCGGTCACGGACTTGGAGCCCGTGTCACCGTAGAAACCGATGGCAGAAGCACTGATGAACGTGTGTGGTTTGCGTTCCATCTGGGCAATGGCGAGTGAAATCGTCTCGGTGCCCTTCACTCGACTGTCTAATATTTCTTTTTTATAGGAGTCACTCCAGCGGTGGTCGCCGACCCCGGCTCCAGCAAGATGAATCACCGCGTCAACGTCTCCGAGATCACCAACAAATCCTGTGTCCGGGTCCCACTGGACTTCATCGGCTGACGTTGGTGCTCGCCGAACCAGCCGGATAACGTCGTGGCCCGATCCACGCAGTTGTGGGACGAGTTCAGATCCGATCAGGCCACTAGCCCCGGTAACCGCAATGCGCATGCTTATAGGCCTAGCTCGGCATCAAATGAGCTGTCTTCCAAACGTGTCTTCATGGTGGACAGGAACCGGGCTGCATCTGCGCCATCAACCAATCGGTGGTCGTAACTCAACGAGAGGTAGACCATTGAGCGAATGGCAATGACATCCGCTCCGCTGTTGTCGGTCACGGCAACGGGACGTTTAATCACCGCACCCGTTCCAAGAATTGCGACCTGGGGCAGGTTCACAATTGGAGTGTCAAAAAGGGCTCCACGGCTGCCGGTATTTGTCACCGTGAAAGTGCCACCAGAGAGGTCGTCGGGCGCCACTTTGCCGGTGCGGGTGCGTTCGGCCAGGTCAGAAATCTGACGGGCGATACCAGCAATATTGAGGTCACCGGCCTGGCGGATCACCGGAACGAGGAGTCCTCTCTCAGTGTCCACCGCAATACCAATGTTTTCGTCGGAGTAGTAGGTGACCGTTCCGGCAACCATATCAATTGATGCATTGAGTTGTGGGAATTGCTTGAGGGCTTCAACGGATGCCTTAACAAAGAAAGGCATGAAGGAAAGCTTGACGCCTTCCCGTTGCTCAAAAGATGTCTTGACGCGGTTGCGAACTGCAGCAATCTTGGTGACATCAACTTCAACAACCGTCGTGAGTTGGGCTGACACTCGTAACGACTCAACCATGCGTTCGGCAATTACCTTACGCAAACGACTCAGCGGCTCGGTCGTTCCGGCACGTGGTCCGCTAGCGGCAGCAGTGGGTGCGCTTGATGTGGTTGAGGTAAGACTCTGTGTTGCCGTGACGGGTGCTGGTGTGGGCGGGGTGACTGCAGCCGGCGCCGTTACCGGCGCCGCGGGTATTGTCTCCGAAGCTGGAGTGGGTGCTGCGGAGCTCACGGGTGCCGAACCGACTGCTGCTGCGACATCCGTTTTGGTGATTCGACCACCGGCACCGGTGCCGGTAACCGTCGCCAGATCAATCCCAGCATCGGCCGCCATCCGTCGAACCAGTGGTGTGACGTAACCGGACTGGGCTGATTCGATTGCGACCGGCGATGGTGCAGGTGTCGTCGGTGCAGGTGTGTGTGTAGGTGCCGCCGATGCAGGTGCTTGCGCGTGCGCTGGTGCAGTAGCAGGTGCGGGCGCAGGTGTTGCAGGTGCTCCAGCAACACGTGACCCGATTCGTCCGAGTTCACCGCCAACATCAACGACGGAGTCTTCGGGAGCGGTGATCTGGGTGAGCACACCGGCAACGGATGCGGGAATTTCCGTATCAACCTTGTCGGTGGAAATTTCGACAATTGGTTCGTCGACAGCGACGGTGTCGCCGACTGCTTTAAGCCAGCGGGTGACTGTTCCTTCGGTGACACTCTCACCGAGGGCGGGAAGAGTGATGATCGTTTCGGCTCCGGCCGGAGCCGAAACGGGGGCAGGCGTTGCAACTTCGGCGACAAATGGTGCTGGGACCGGCGGGGCAACCACTTCGGTGACAGGCACGATGACGGGGGCAGGCGTTGCAACTTCGACAGCGGGTGGAGCCTCGACAGATGGAGTTGTCACGGGTGGAGCCGCGACGGTTGTTGCACCGACTTCAGATTCCTCGCCGATCACGGCTAACTCGGCGCCGACCTCAATCACGTCGTCTTCTTGGGCCGATTGGGAGATCAGGATGCCGGTTGCCGGTGAGGGGATTTCGGTGTCGACTTTGTCGGTTGAAATCTCAACGAGGGGTTCATCGGCGGTGACGTGGTCACCAATGTTTTTTAACCAGCGAGTGATCGTTCCTTCGGTGACGCTTTCACCGAGTTGCGGCATCTTGACTGAGACTGACATCGGGACTCCTAGTTGGTGAGCTTCGGTAAAATATGCACGGACCTTTTAAGCATGGGCATGTAGTGGTTTACCGGCTAGGGCGAGGTGCGCCTCACCCATTGCTTCGTTTTGAGTCGGATGCGCGTGAATCAGAGTCGCGACATCTTCTGGGCGGGCCTCCCAGTTGACGATGAGTTGGGCTTCACCGATTTGCTCCCCAACTCGGGAGCCGACCATGTGAATGCCCACAACCGGTCCGTCTTTTTGGGCAATAAGTTTGATGAAACCGGCCGTGCCCAAGATTTGGCTTTTGCCGTTGCCGCCAAGGTTGTACTCATAAACATTTATGTTGTCGCCAAATGCTTCGCGGGCTTGCACTTCATTGAGTCCGACGCTGGCAACTTCGGGTTCGCAGTAGGTGACTTTTGGAATATTGATGTCGGGGATGACGATGGGATTCATCCCGGCGATTTCTTCAGCAACAAAAATTCCGTGTTGGAATCCGCGGTGAGCAAGTTGCAGGCCGGGTGTGATGTCGCCGACAGCGAAAACTCCGGGGATATTGGTTGCTAAACGCTCGTTGACCAGCACCCAACCGCGTTCCATTGCGACACCATTTTCTTCGAAGCCCATCTGTGCGGTGTTTGCTCCACGGCCGACGGCAACAAGCAGGAGCTTGGCGCTAATAACTTTGCCGTCTTCGAGGGTGACCTCAACGCCTGAGTCGCTTTGGGTCGCTGAAGCAAACTTGGTGCCGAGAATCAAGGTGATACCGCGTTTGCGGTAGGCGCGCTCGAGGGCTTTTGACGCTGATTCGTCTTCTTGGGGGACAAGGTGGGGTAAGCCTTCAACAATTGTGACGTCGGCGCCAAATGACTTCCACACACTCGCGAACTCAACGCCGATAACACCACCACCGAGCACGATCACGCTTTCAGGGACGTAGTCGATATTGAGAGCTTGATCCGACGTCATGATTTGACCCGAGATTTCGAGCCCAGGAATTGATCTGGCGTAGGAGCCGGTGGCCAGAACCACGTTCGTGCCGGTGTAGATCACCCCGTTGACTTCAATCGTGTTGGGTCCAACGAGTTTTCCTTCACCTTCAACAAAAGTGACGTTGCGGCTTTTGATCAGGCCTTGAAGCCCCTTGTAGAGTCGAGCCACGACACCATCGCGGTATTCGTTGACCTTGGGCATATCGATGCCGTCAAAAGTTGTTTTCACCCCGAAGTTTTCAGATTCCCGACTCGAGTCGGCAACTTCAGCGGCATGGAGTAAAGCCTTGGTTGGAATACAACCGCGATGTAAGCAGGTGCCGCCCAATTTGTCTTTGTCAATCAGGATGACGGAGAGTCCGAGTTCAGCCGATCGAAGGGCGCAGGCGTAGCCGCCGCTACCGCCTCCAAGAATGAGCACATCAGCAGAGGTCATAGGCCTATCCTTTCACCGCACAATGTTTCCAACTGCAGCGGCTATTGGGACCTAATGTGAACCTTTAGCCCGCACTGAGTTCCCGGGCAATCTGTACGAAAGTGCGAACTCCGGCACCGGTTCCACCTTTCGGGGTATAGCCAAATGGTGCACTGTCGTTGTAGGCCGGGCCGGCAACGTCGATGTGAACCCAGGGCTGTGAATCGGGGACAAATTCTTGCAAAAAAATCCCGGCGGAGAGCATTCCGGCGAGTCCATCACCAATATTGGCTATATCGGCACTCTCGGATGTGAGGGTTTCACGCAGATCGGCGGGGAGCGGCATTCCCCACATTTCCTCACCGGCAATTGCGCTTGCCGTGATGACCCGCTCGCGTGCTGCATCAGTGTTGCTCATCACTCCAGCAATGCGGCGACCCAGTGCAATGCGTTGCGCTCCGGTCAAGGTGGCAATGTCAATCATGAGATCTGGCTTTTCCAGAACACTCATACCGATAGCGTCGGCCAAAACAAGCCGTCCTTCGGCATCCGTGTTGAGGACCTCGACCGTGGTGCCGTCAAAGGTGGTCAAAATGTCGCCGGGGCGTTGGGCGGTGCCGCTAGGCATATTTTCAGCGGCCGCGACCCAACCGGTGACCTTCACTTTGAGACCAAGGTGCGCAATTGCTGCCATCGCCGCGATGACCGATGCCGAACCGGACATATCGGCTTTCATTTCATCCATTTTGGCGGCAGGTTTTATCGAGATACCGCCGGTATCAAAGGTGATGCCTTTGCCAATGAGGGACAGGTGGGCCTTCGCACCCCGGGGGGCGTACGTCATTTTGATCAGGCGTGGTGGTCGTGAGGATCCAAGCCCCACGGCAAGGATGCCACCACAGCCGTCTGCTGCGAGGGCTTTTTCATCCCAGATCTTGACGGTGACGGGCAAAGAAGCGAGCGCTTTTTTTGCAGCCGAAGCCAAGTCGGCAGGCGCCAGATGATTAGGGGGAGTGTTAATCAGATTGCGGGCCAGATAAATCGATCTGGCAACGTGCTGGGCTTGGGTGAGTGCTGTCGTCATCTCAGAATTGATTTCACTTGCAATCGAAACAACAAACGAACCGACGCCCGAAGTCGTCGGCTTAGACTTGTATTCATTAAATGTGTAAGCCGCGAGTGCACAAGCAATAACCGTTGCATCAACGTGCTCTGCCGAGTGGCCACCTGAAATAGCAACTTTTTTGGTCCCAGAAAGTGCCCGGACCCCATTGCCAATTGCACGACGAAATTGTTCCAGGTCAAAATTTTTGCGAAAGTCACCAAGGCCTACCGCGACAATGACCGGTGCCTTTATCCCTGCCCCCGATGCAAATTTAATGACTTCACCATTCTTGCCGGTTCCGCCGAGATGCTTGATCTCCGTGGCAAGGCGCTTCGCCTGGGCCGGAGTGAAACCATGGGCGACAAGCTCAACGCTCGTTCCATTTCCTGGGGTGGTGTTCACAATCAGGGCATCGGCGATGATGTCTTTTGGTTGTGTGTCCGTGAGCGTGAAATCGGGAAAGGATGTCGCTGTCTTTTTTGCAGTGGGCATGGTCAAAGTCTAGGCTGATGCACATGGCAACTCAATCCGCGGACCTTTTGCACACCCCACTTTTTTCACGCCACCAGGAATTGGGGGCTAAGTGCGCGGATTTCGGCGGTTGGGAAATGCCCATTGAATATTCGGGGGCGGTTGCAGAGCATGCGGCGGTTCGATCTTCCGTTGGAATTTTTGATGTGTCCCACATGGGCAAACTCCGAATCACCGGGCCGGGAACTATTGCAGCACTGAATTTGATTGTGGCTAGTGATCTGGCCAAAATTGGTAATGGGCAAGCGCAGTACTCCATGCTGTGCAATGAACATGGCGGAGTCATTGACGACTTCATCATTTACCGATTCACCGAAGACAATGTTTTCATCATTCCGAACGCAGCCAATGCGGCGGAAGTCTTTCAGCGGCTCAGTGAACTACTTCCGTCGGGGATCATAATTGAAAACCTGCACGATGAATACGGAATAATTGCAATTCAAGGACCGCTCTCAGCAAATGTTCTTGGGCGCATGGGTCTGCCAATTGACTGCGATTACATGAACTGGTTGCCGGCAGATGTTGACGGCGACGCTGTAATCATTTGCCGAACCGGATACACCGGTGAAGTCGGATTCGAACTTGTTGCCCCCGTTGGGGTACTACAACAATTGTGGGATCGCACGCTTGCCGCCGCCGCCGAGGTCGATGGAGTTCCGGCGGGCCTGGGTGCGCGCGACATTTTGCGCACCGAAATGGGTTATCCCTTGCACGGGCAGGACATAAGTCCCAGTATTTCACCACTTGAAGCCAAAATTTCTTGGGCGATTGGCTGGGATAAACCAGAGTTTGCGGGAAGGCCCACTTTGCTGGCAACTCGCGAACGCGGTGCAGCGCGGAAGCGAGTCGCACTCAAAGCCATTGGCAGAGGGATTCCCCGTGCACACATGGACGTTTATCGCGAGAGTGAACTGAAAAATAAAATTGGTGAAATCACTAGCGGTACTTTTTCACCCATGTTGAAAGCGGGAATTGCACTCGCCCTTGTTGACTCAGAACACGAAAAGCTCGAGTCAATGTTCATCGACGTACGTGGCAAGGCACTGGAGTGTGCAAATGTTGCCTTGCCATTTATCTCGGCAAGCCCTAAGTGAGCACGGTTCCTAGATAAAAGATGTCAAAATCTCAACACTAATTCGGGCGCCAACTCCATGATCATCGCTCAAGTTCAGCGGTAGCCCAGGTTCGATCCCCATCCGTTCAACCGCTTGCCCGACAGCGCGGTCGGGTGAGGTAGCGCCATTGCACCACCAAGCACTTGCTTTCATGGATAATCGGTGGGCAATCAAGGCCGCTGCCAGTTCGCAGGTCGACCCCAAGATCACGGGGGTTTTCCTAGCGCTGGCGCAGAGGAAGGCGCCAACGAGAAAATCAATGCTGCCGGTTGAATCAAGGTCGGCGAGTTCACGCGGTTCGGCGCGCTTTTCCCGATGCGCTCGCATCAGGTCAACCGTTGCAGCGACCTGTTCCATCACCTGCTGATCACGTAATCCGGTTCCTTGATGGGTCACCTGCCAGGCGTCCTTGCGGGTCAACAAACCAATAATGGCTCGGGTAGTGACCGATTCAACGAGAGTGTCGCTGGTGAAAGTAAGAAGAGTGGCCCCGGCATTGACCGCAGAATCAACGTGGCTCACTCCGGCTTTACATCCACCAGACGTTAATTCAATCTGATGCGGTCGAAGTTCTGACCCGCGCTCCAACCACCAGGAACATAATCGTTCTAGGGCGCCCGTTGCTTGGGTGGGGAGGGTGAAATCTGTGTTCGGGATGAAGGATTCAATGCGATCGAGCACGCTGCCGACTGCTCCAGATTCGCTCACGTGCTCAGGATATGCGTCCTGGTTCCGCGAAAACTGTGGGTGCATCAAATGCGGCTTTGCGTGATGCCCGACGCATCAGCTGCAAGATTGGTGAACCAATGAGTGCAATCAAGATAACCGTGAGGGCTGCGCGAGGTAGGTCAAAACCAAGTGATGTTGCGAAGCAGAACCTGATCCACGCGAGAAGGTTCTCGCCCGCGGCCGCACCTGGGGTGAACGCGATTTGGGCCGGCAGGTTAACTGAAAATGGCCAAAACCACAGGTTCATCACGAATCCGAAGGCAACACATGCAATCGCGGCATAGCAACTGAGAATCAATAACTCTCGTCTACCGGTTGCTTTGGGTAAAAGGCCAGCGCCAAGACCCACCCACGCTGCGGCCAGCATTTGAAACGGGAGCCACGGCCCAACGCCACCGGTAAATAGGGCCGAGGTCAAAAGTGATATCGAGCCAAGCAGGAATCCAAACCCAGGTCCCAGTGCCCGGCCGGCCAAGATCAAAATAACCCAGATCGGCTCAATTCCACCCAGACCCGCGCCGAGTGGACGCAAGACTGAGATAACGGCGGCAAGGGCGCCCAAAAGCGCAACCGCTTTTGCGTCAAGTCCTCCGTCACTGATCTGTGAGACCACGGTGAGGAGCAGCAGCGGAATGATTAAGGCGAAGAGCAGCGGCGTTTCACTCGAGTTCATAATTAATAATGAATCTGCAGGTGCCACAAATGGCCACAGAAAACTGATAAACCCAAGAATGCTGATCGCGGCAATAGATATTGCGGAGGTTTTACCTAATGGAATCGCGCGCATCAGGCTAATTCTTGATTCAACGCGTGAGCAATTTGCTCAACGGTTATCCAACGGTCAGGTGCCAGAACTTTTGACACTTGAGGGGCGAACATGGGCGAGTCGGTAATGACCGATTGGGTCGGACCATTTGCCACAATTTCACCATCACCCATGATCACGACCCGGGTCGCAAGTTCAGCAACAAGTTCAACATCATGGGTTGCCAATAAAACACTGTGTCCACTCTGTGCCAACCCGCGCAGCACTTCGCCCAGCTTCTTCTTCGTTGGGTAATCCAACCCGCGGGTTGGTTCATCAAGTAATAGCAATGGTGGTTTCGCTGCAACGATCAAGCACAGAGCGAGCAGCATCTGTTGTCCTTCTGAAAGGTCGCGCGGGTGAGTGCTGTCCGAAACATCAGGTGCCATCAAGGCAAGTAATGCACGAGTAGTTCCCGGTGCGCAACCGGCATCGGTGTCTGAGGATTTGCACTCAGCAGCGACACTGAGTGCCTCAAAAAGGTCCTGGGGTTCTTGTGGGACAAAGCCAACGAAGCGAAGTAGATCCCTTGCGGGAATTGTTCGGTGGTCCACTCCATTGATGTGAATAACACCCTTGACCTGGCTTTTCAGCCCCACCAGTGTTCGAAGTAACGTCGATTTACCAGCACCGTTGCGGCCCATAAGCGCAGTGATCTCGCCGGCATCAAGATCAAGGTCGACCCCGCGCAGAACGATCTTTTTTCCGAATGAACAATGCACATTTCTTATTTCAGCAATTCGCGGGCTATGCCCTGGCACCGCATGAATGGTCGGTGAATGATGGGCGAGTAGAGCTCGTAGTGGCGGTGCTGCCCTACGAGCGTCGCGAATGCTGATGGGGAGAGGATCCCAACCAGCTAAACGGCCGAGGTGAATGACCGGTGGAGCGATCGAGGATGTCTGCATGAGTTCACTTGGCAAACCCGAGCGAATTGATCCGTCTTCCAGAAGCAGGATCGAATCGCAGTACTGCATGACTCGCTCAAGTCGATGCTCAGCGAGGACGACAGTGATCCCTAAATCATGGACGAGTCGGTGTAATGCAGCGAGCACTTCCTCGGCCGCACCGGGGTCTAAAGCGGATGTGGGTTCGTCAAGCACGAGTACTTCTGGTTGCGCCGTCAAAACTGAACCGATCGCAACGCGCTGTTGTTGACCGCCACTCAAAGTGTGCAATGGGCGAGCGCGCAGTTCGGTGAGTCCCAGCAAATCCAAAATCTCTTCAACCCGACGCCGCATCACCGGTGGATCTATTCCCAAACATTCCATTGAATAAGCGAGTTCGTCTTCAACAAGGTCGCTCACGAATCCGGATGCCGGGTCCTGGGCCACAAAGCCAACCAGGTCAGCGAGTTCACGTGGCTGATTTACCTGGGTCGAGCGCCCATTGACGCTGACCGTCCCGGTTAAATGCCCACCGGTGAAATGGGGAACTAATCCGTTAATTGCCCGAAGAAATGTTGTTTTGCCGCTGCCCGTTGCGCCAAGGAGAAGTGCGAGTTCGCCGGAGGGGATCTCTAAATTGAGATCACGCAATACCGGCTGGGTTTCTTCCGAGTAACGGAAAGTGACGTGCTCAAAACGAATCACGTGCGGACTTCCGATATCAGTTCAAGATCGGCGTTGGTGTCAAAATCTGGTGGTCGGGGAGACGTAATTGCGGGTGTGCAGGCGATCACGAAAGCACATAGGCCCCACAGGGGCAGCACCGGCCAACTATTTAATTCCGGGGTGAGCACCACAGTTTGGTCTGCCGTTGCGCGGGCGATAAAAAAAATCCCTAGTCCAGAAACACCCGCTGCACTGACCAACCATTCGGGGATTGCCCACGTGTCAGGACGGTAAACGGTGCGGATTCGAGTACGGCCAGCCCGCCACAGCGTCACACCACCGAGCAGCAAACCAACCCCCAAGATGAGAAGTGCCAAGTTCGCATTCATGCCGGCCGTGAGAAGGGAGTATGTCCCAACAAGGGCGAGTGAGAGTGAAGCCAGCACAAGTCCAATTGAGACTCGACGGCCTACCGCGGACTCCTTTTGATGACGGCCGTATCCGCGCGAGTCCATGGATTCGGCCAGGATAATCGAACGATCCAAGGCGCCAGCGAGCACGGGAATTCCAAGGGATGCAAAACCCCTCAACCCTTTTGTGTTCCTGCCGCGCAGCTTGCGCATTTCTCGAATTCGCCCTGCGTCGGTGATCAGTTGCGGAATAAAAGTCAGCGCGACCACAATGCTGACACCTAGTTCGTAAAGGGCAGTAGGAACAGCCTTGAGTAGCCGGGTCGGCGATGCGAGTGAGTTGGCGGCGCCAATCACAATTGCGATCGTGGCGAGTCGAAGCCCGTCATAGAATGCTCCAAGGAGTGCTTCACGTGTCACCGAACCCCCGAGTTGCAATCCGCTCATCCAGTCCGGAAATGAAACCCCTGGCAGATCGAACAACACCGTTGTGCCGAGGCCCGCACCAAACACCAGTTGAAACAAGACGCGAATCGTGACAATCATTGCGCCCAGAAAAAGAAAGAATTCAAACGATTTACCCCAGGGAGCATTGGGTTTACGGGCCGCGACCACGATAACTGCCGCACATATCAGCAACGTGAGCAAAAGCGGATTAGTCGTCAGTGATGCTGCTGCTGCCAAGCACAGGGACCACAGCCACCATCCGCCCGGGTGTAACCAGCGCGGGCTCACGCTTTTCTCCGTCGCCAAAAATAGAAACCAGCAACGGCAATCAAGCCAACGACCACTGCTGTACCAATTGGCGCTAGTGAAGAAGTCTCTGAAGGCGGTGTAGTGGCCTCTAAATCTAGGATAACCACAGCATCTGTGATCGGTTGCGCAGACTGTGATGCGAGGTAATCCGACACCGGCGCTGCACATTCATTGGCTGGGTAGCCGGAGATTCCACAAATAAGACCGTTGTCGGCTCGCAATTCCACAATTGTTTTTAACAGGTCGTAACCATTTGTATCCACCTTGCCCACCGCGCAGTAGGCAACCGGCGCGGAGGGGGTTTCCCCGTCCGGGGCCAGGGCTGGATCCCCGGAATCGATGACGATTGCAACGCGCTTGGTGCCAACGATTGGCATGACGTCGGCACAGGCGCGTTCAAAGACTGCTTTTGGTGAGTCTGCCGGAGCGACTCCGGGCACGGACGGACTCGATGCATCAAAGCGCCAAGCCTGGGTACTGCCTTCGGCTGGGTTGGTGCTCGCGGGACCTACCGGGGAGAAGGACCATGAGGTTGCGTTCTGGGTCCAAAAATTCCAGTAACGATATGTGGCCGCACTCGCATTCCCGGACACCGAAACGGAAAAGATAAGAATTGCCGCGAGGACAAAACCCAGGTTCCGAATCAGTGTCCGAGATGCGATTGTCATGATCGAATTACTTTTTCATGCTCGCGGTTAACGTCGACACAAGATTCATCCCACCGAATTTCTTTGGATTTGAATCCGTCGCTTGTGCGGCCATAAGGAGCCACCCCAGAGCCCCGGCATTTACTTTCTCGTCTTTGAGTGCCCATAACTTTGCGTTCATTTTCAGCGAGGCAATCGCTTTGCCGACTGAATTTTTACCAATCTTCATGGTGTTAAAAGAGACAACGGTTGCGGCGGTGTTACCAAAATCATTACCGTCGTAAGGGAACGAGGAAAGGACGCCGGACTTGAGTTGGCCGCTCAAGTAACTGGCTACGTTGTTGATTTTATTCCCTTCGCACTTAGGGTTTGCGCCCAAAGTGTTGGCCGGCTCGGCGGGAGTCAGGGCAGCAAGTCCAAAGAGCGCCTGTGCTGAAGCCGAATTGTTTACACCCGTGTCACCGATCTGGAATTTTGCCCCACCAGTTTGAGCACACGTCGTAATAGCACTGAGCAAGTAGGAGCGTACTTTGCCAACGACGGCGGACTTAGCCCCTAAACCAGACATTGCCGCATAAGCCAAGCCGGAGGAGTTCGTATCTGGCAAGGCGCCGGCACCCGGGAAAAAGGGGATACCAGTTTTGCCGTTAGCCGCCACTGCGCCCGCTTTAGCCAGCCATTTCACGGCGCGCTGGGCTTGGGCTTCCTTGCCGGAGGAACTCAGAGCAAGTGCTGCGAGCGCGGTTGAGTTGGTATTGGGGCCGGTGAAATTCACCGGATCCGAGGGCCCGCAAGGGATGCGAATACTGACTCGATAAGCCTGAAAACTGCCATCAAGACATTGCTGGGAAACCAACCACTTAACCGCAGCGGAGTCGGCTACGACCCCGACGGAGTTCAAACCCAGAATGGCCAATGCCTGATTGTCAACCCCGGTGTAGGTGGGATCGCTCGTGCCATAAAGACCAGCATCTGGTCCAGCGGCGGTTGCCGGGGAAATCCCCAGACTCGCCACGACGGCAATGCTTAACGTTGCAGACAAAACTAATTTGTGCGTTTTTTTCATGGTGCCCTTTCAGTGAGTAGTCACTGGAACATGGCCCATGCAAATGCTCAATCAAAAACCCCATGCACAATGTGCAAGGGGCGATCAAGTTTTCACTTGAGCGCTCGTCCCGTTACCTCGACGGATGACCGCTCGCAATTGCTAGGCATTCCGACTTAACAGATCTGCATCTGTCTTACGGTTGCGGGACAGCGCCGGATTTTCACCGGACTTTCCCTAGAATCAATCACGACAATCTTTTGTTGTGCCCGTATCGCACCACGTTCCACCCCCCATGTCAACATGGACGCGGAAATCGCTCGTGAAACTCGGCGCAAGATCCTAGGCAGGGTCCAAACTCATGGGTCCATAAACGACGCGATCCCCGTCAAGAAGAGTGATCGCGCTTATTCCAGCCGCGCGCAACTCAGGCCAGGTATCAGAGACAAATGCTTCAGCGTCATTTTGACTGGGAAAGACTGACGTGACACATGGTTCCTGCGGAGTGTCAATCATTTCTCCGTTATTATCAAAGTACTGCAAGCTCCAAGACATTCGATCTCCTCACATCTGGCGATTGAAATTTACGGTCTAATTTCTGGTGAAACGGTTAGTGCTGGATCGGTTTGCACGAGGTCACCCAGCGCGTAGTCGATTGCGCTGAGAACGTCTTCGGGCAATGTTACGCCGGCGGCCTTAGCATTTTCAGTGATTTGCTCAGGTCGGGAAGCCCCAACGATTGCTGCGGAGACGTTGGGATTGCTCAGGACCCAGGCGATTGCCAACTGCGACATGGTCAGATTCATGTCTTTTGCAATGGGTTCAAGTTTTTCAACGGCTTCGAGCACTTCATCTCGCAACCAGCGGTTCACGAAATCGGCGCCACCTGAGCTATCGGTTGCGCGACTTCCCTCTGGTGCAGCAGCGCCGCGCTTGTACTTACCGGTAAGGACACCTTGGGCAACGGGCGACCACACAATCTGCCCAATTCCCAGTTCCTCGCTGGTGGGCACGACGTCGGCCTCAATCACCCGCCACAGCATGTTGTACTGCGGTTGGTTGCTCACAATGCGATCAAATCCCATGTCATTGGCGATTCGCACGGCATCACGGATTTGCGTGGCAGTCCATTCACTCACACCAACGTAGAGAACTTTTCCTTGGCGAACGAGGTCATCAAATGCCCGAAGGGTCTCCTCCAGCGGAGTTTCATAGTCGTATCTATGCGCCTGGTACATATCAACATAGTCCGTTTGTAACCGACGCAATGAGCTCTCGCAGGACTCCATGATGTGTTTGCGCGAGAGTCCGCGGTCGTTGACGCCGGGGCCTGTGGGCCAATACACCTTGGTGAAGATTTCGAGGCTTTCCCGGCGCTGACCCTTGAGGGCCTTGCCCATAACTTCTTCAGCTTTGGTGCCCGCGTAGACATCCGCAGTGTCAAAACTTGTGATCCCGGCTTCAAGCGCGGCTTGCATGGTGGCAAGGGCGAGGTCGTCGGTGACCTGCGAGCCGTGGGTGATCCAGTTGCCGTAGGTGATCTCACTGATTTTTAGCCCGCTACGGCCTAAGCGACGAAACTCCATCGATTTACTTTACCTTCCTTCGTCCGCGTTGAACGCGCGGCTTTGGCATGCGCAGTCGGCGGTACTGCAACGTGCGCATCAGGGCGTAAAGCGTGACACCTCGCCGGTCCGATTTCTCCGGGAACGCCTTCTTGGTGCGAACATTTAATTGAATAATCAAAATTGTCGTGTCAACCACGATTAACGTTGCCATCAGGAAAAAGCCAATGGATACGAATTGCTGAACCGACGGATTGTTAATAAAGCCCAGTAAAAGAACAACAACGGCCATAAAAATGAAGTACTCAGCGATCGTGTAGCGCCCGTCGACGAAGTCGCGTACGAGGGCTCGAACCGGACCCTGATCACGCACTGGCAAGAACCGCGGGTCACCGGCGAGCATGCCCTCCCGTCGCCTGGCACGGTCAGCGCGATCGGCTTCTCGGGAGGCCTTTTTGCCCGCCTTCGTACCCCGCTTTGCCCGAATTGAGGTCTTTCGAGCCGCCTCTGCCTCCTTGCGCGAAGGTGTGGGGCGACCTTTCCCGCCGTGAATCGAGGCGGCTTCCGCAGAGGTTGTGGGGGGAACTTCAGCTGACTTCTTAGGCATTCCAAACATGATGGGGGCAGCGTAGCCCCATGCGCTACCGCGCCGACTGCGAACTGTCGTTTACCCTAGGGTCACGGCATTCGAACGAATTCGATTTCCGGCAGCGAAGGGATTTCTTATGGGCTTATGGTCACGCTTCAAACTGGTTTTCGCATCCAAAGCGAATAAGGCACTGAATAAGGCGGAGGATCCCCGAGAGGTTCTCGATTATTCGTACGAAAAGCAACTCGAGCTACTGCAAAAGGTTCGTCGGGGTGTTGCTGACGTTGCCACGAGTCGCAAGCGCATCGAGTTGCAGGTACAGGGGCTGGTTAAGCAGGAAGTTAAGTTAGAAGAGCAGGCGCGTACCGCCCTGGCGGGTAACCGTGAAGATCTGGCTCGAGAGGCTCTTGTTCGTCGTAGTGGATTGCACACCCAGATTGCCGATTTGCAAAGTCAGTTAACCGGCTTGCAGGAGCAAGAAGAAAAACTCGTTATCGCATCGCAGCAACTGCAAGCAAAAGTTGAGGCTTTTCGCACCCGCAAGGAGACAATCAAGGCAACGTATTCTGCTGCCGAAGCTCAAACGAAAATTGCTGAAGCATTCACTGGAATCTCATCAGAACTGGGTGACGTTGGACTCGCCGTTCAACGCGCGGAGGACAAAACCGCGGAAATGCAGGCTCGGGCTGGCGCAATGGATGAACTGATGGCATCGGGAGCACTGGAAGACTCCACGGGAATGGGTAAAGACAGTCTCACCATTGAACTCGAGCGTATGGCGAGTGACTCTGAAGTTGAAGCGCAACTTGCGTCATTGAAAAACGAATTGGGTTCAGCCGAAAAGAAAGCAATCGAAGACTAAAGATAAGGATATAAATCACGTGTCGCGTTCAAGATATGAAAAAGACTCGGGGCTGGGTGTCCGCATGTTTGGGACCCTGTTTGGTTTGGGTTTTCTCTATGTAATCCTGGCGGGTGTTCTTGTTGCAGTCGGCATTAATGCTATTTTTGTTTTAGTCCTCTCTGGTGCATTCCTTTTTGGCCAGTGGTGGTTTTCGGACACGCTCTCGATGAAAGCCATGCGTGCGAAAGAGGTAACGCCGGAGCAGGCACCGTCCGTACATGCCATTGTTGACCGAATTTGTGCCTTGGCCGACATGAAGAAGCCACGGGTGGGAATCTCGGACAGTCCGGTCCCGAATGCGTTTGCTACGGGCCGCAGCCCCAATCGCAGTGTGGTTGTTGTCACTACTGGACTACTAAAGCAGCTCAACGAAGAAGAGCTAGAAGCGGTCATCGCCCACGAGCTATCCCATGTTGCCCACCGCGATGTCACCGTCATGACGATCGCTTCGTTCACGTCCATCTTGGCGGGGTTCATCACTCGTAGTGCCATGTGGGGATCAATGGTGCGTGATCGCCGAGATCAAAACACCGCAGTTGTGTTCATGGCGGTTATGGCAGTCAGTGCCATTGTGTACTTTGTTTCGTTTTTACTCATTCGCGCGCTTTCACGCTACCGCGAACTGGGTGCGGACAGGGGAGCGGCGCTGCTCACGGGCAAGCCCAGTGCGCTAGCCAGTGCCCTTGTCAAAATCAGTGGCGGTATGAACGCAATACCCGACAAGGACCTCAGGTCAATGGAACCGGTCAGCGCTATTGCGTTTGCACCCGCGTTTAAAGGCGGGAAGGGAATGGGAATGGAAGCAATCTTTGCAACCCACCCATCGTTGGAAAAACGGCTTGAACAACTCGCCAAAATTTCGGCCCAACTCGGTGAGCGCTAAGCGGTGGGTTTTCTCGACGTACTCCGCGGGCGTAAGGAGCCTGCACGACCCAACCTTGATGCGCTATTTGCCCTGCCGTCTGCAGCAATCACCCTCGAAGTTGACCTGGGCTTAATTCCAACAGGGTCAGGTTCAGTTTGTTTTAGAGCACCAGAAGGTAAAGCGTTTGCGGACCTAGAGGCGGAGGTTCGTGATTTACTCGATGCCGATGGCGGACCCAAAGTCGAGGCCAGTGCAGACGAATTTGGATTTGACTGGTTCACGATCCACACCGAACCAATCGATCTTTCAACCGCCGTGACGGATATTCACGCGGTCAATACATCGCTCGTTCAAGCTGGCTTCGGTCCGCAATTGCTCTGTTCACTATTTCCGTTTGCGGACAAAGACGGAAATACGGGGGCCCTCGTCTACCTGTACAAGCGCGGAAGTTTTTACCCCTTTGTTCCGAAACCGAATACACCCGATAAATCTCGCAACAATATCTTGGAACTTCAGATCCGGGATAAATTAGTTGGGGAGCTCCCCGTTGAGTTAGACACCACCCGCTGGTTCGCG
>Ga0105051_10001073_pt1 | contig 37921 bp, 37 predicted proteins | sample FRY02_FD_78383 | JGI IMG/M metagenome (GOLD analysis project Ga0105051, IMG submission 78383) | Freshwater microbial communities from Lake Fryxell liftoff mats and glacier meltwater in Antarctica - FRY-02 (megahit assembly) | ecosystem: Environmental > Aquatic > Freshwater > Ice > Glacier... | reverse complement strand
TTGCTGGCTTAGAATATAATCATATTGCATCTGGAGAGGTGTCCGAGTGGCTTAAGGAGCACGCTTGGAAAGCGTGTATGCGGGTAACCGTATCGAGGGTTCGAATCCCTCTCTCTCCGCCAAAAATTATAAATGCTCATTGTAAGCAAACCTAACTTAGGTCATAATAAGCTTACTTTATGATAAAAAATACTAAACCTTCTGCAATTATTATTGGAGCTGGGCTGGCAAGTCTTGCCAGTGCGGCGCTTTTGGGTAAAAAGGGCTATAGCGTGACGGTCTATGACAAAAACGAAATGCTAGGAGGTAGGGCTAGCTTAATGGTAAAAGACTCCAAAAAAGGCAAATTTACTTTTGACAAAGGGCCTAGCTGGTACATGATGCCAGATGTCTTTGAAGACTTTTTTAAATTACTAGGCGAGAACATTGATGACTATTTGACTCTCACACACCTGTCTCCCTCATATCGTATTTTTCAAGAAGGCAACAAACCTAACTATGACTTTTATTCTGATTTAGAAAAAAACAAAAAAACCTTTGAATCTCTTGAGCCTGGGTCTGGCGAAGTACTTGAAGAATTCTTAAAACAAACCAAGTACCAGTACGACATTGCAATCAGTGAATTTATGTATAAAAATGTTGACTCTGTCTTTGATTTTTTTAACAAAAGAGTTATTGCACTGGGGCGTGAGCTGCCAATGCTCAAAAAACAAAGTGACATTGTAAATAAGCTATTTAAAAATGATCTTATACAAAAGGTCATGCAGTACCAGACAGTGCTGCTAGGAACCTCTCCCTATGACACGCCCGGCATCTACACACTTATGAACTATGTCGACTTTGGGCTTGGAGTTTGGTACCCAAAAGGTGGTATTTATCAAATACCAAAAGCCCTAGCAAAGATTGCCAAAAAATACGATGTAACTTTCAAGCTTAGTAGCAACGTAAATAAAATAATCATAGAAGATGGTGTTGCTAAGGGCATTACTCTTAAGGATGGTCAAAAAAAGTTTGCTGATGTTGTGATATCGAATGCAGACTATGAGCATACCGAAATGAATCTAATTGAGAAAAAATATCGCACCCATAGTCCTAAGTGGTGGGAAAAAAGAACCCTTGCTCCAAGCGCTTTTATTCTTTACCTAGGCGTTGACGGAACCATTCCCAGTCTTTCGCATCACAACTTATTTTTTCCTGATTTGTGGAAAGAAAATTTCGACTCTATTTTCAATCAGAAAACTTGGCCTTCATACCCAGCTTTTTATATATGCGCACCGTCTAAAACTGATTCCAGTGTGGCTCCACCAAACACAGAAAACTTATTTGTCTTAGTGCCAATAGCGGCCGGGCTAGATACCTCTAAGGTGGGCAAAGAAGCATATGCTGAAAAAATTCTAGAAATGGTCGAAAAAGAATGTAAAATACCTAATTTGCGAAAAAGAATTTTGGTCAAAGAAATTTATAGTGTTGAAGACTTCAAAAAAGACTACAACGCTTTTAAGGGTACGGCATTAGGGCTAGCCCACACAATTTCTCAGAGCTCATTTTTGCGCCCAAACAACACCTCGAAAAAAGTGAAGAATTTATATTTTACTGGTGCCGGTACCAACCCAGGCATTGGTATGCCAATATGCCTAATCTCAGCTGAGCTGGTGTACAAAAGGATTCGCCAGATAAAAACACCGGGGCCGCTCACGAAAAAAGATTTGAGTAAATAGCATACTATTTAGTAGCTGTTTTATCACAGTTTGCATTAGGCTATTTTACTTATCGAGGCCTAAGAGCTCCAGTAAATAGTAAAAAATATTACTCCGCCAGCAAGCGTGTTAATAATCGGGAAAAGCTTATAGTATACCAGTGTATCTTCTGGCCTCTTCTTTTTTATAGACAGTGTTATTATCAATAAATACACTAGCCCGGCAGCAAAAGAAAACCAGCCAAGATAAGGAAAAGCTAAAATACTGGCCAGCCCAAAAAGTAGACCGCACAGCAATAGCATCTTGTTCTTTCCAAGTAGGGTTGCGCCAGTCTTAATACCGGCTTTTGTGTCGGCGTTTATGTCTGGAACAGCAGAATAAGCGTGCATGCTTACTGCCCATATCACTCCTGCGAGCACTGGTAGAAGCGGTGGTAAGGTATTGTATAAAATACCCCAAGAAACAAATACTGGCAAAATATACAAAAACCCACTCACAATACTGTCAACAAAAGGTATCGCCTTGGCTCTTAGGGGTGGGGCGGAATATTGAAGGGCTAATAAAATAAAAATTGCCAAGAAAATATTTGATAATAAAGTAAAGTTTAAAAGTGCGTAGCCAATAAAAACTGCGTTGCTATAAAAAATTATGGCTTTAAGGGTTTTGTCTTTGGTGGTATTGCTTGAAAGGGCTTTTTCGTAGCCAGCCTTTTTTTCATTGTGAGAGTCGGTGTCTTTGTCATACAAATCGTTCACCCCATAAATCAATATATTTGCTGGAAATGTGAAATATATAAACATTATAATAATATTTAATGAGACAAGTGAAGAGGAGTTGATGGTGGCTAGAGTCAAGACACTGGGGCCAAGCACATAGACCCAGAATCTTGGCCTAGAAAGTACAAGTGTGTTTTTGATGGTTGCTTTTAAGCCGTGGTAAGTCATTTTTTATTTGTAAGCTAGCTAAGTTTATAATACTAATAGTTATTAGCGGCAATAGCTGTATTATACCAACATTGCTTATCCTGGTCTATTTGCAGCAGCCAAAAAAAATACAAATCTAAAAATGCAAAATAAATGCAGTAATAATACTTTAAGACCTGCCAGCTAAGCGCGGGTCTACTATATAGAAATTGCTAGTAAAATAAACTATAGTTAAACATGTTGTGAAGCAATCTTTACTAAACTCTTTGGCAAAAAAATATTAAATACAGGAGTGCTATGAAAAAAATACTACTAACTGGCGCGCGCGGTGGTATTGGCAGAGATTGCGCTGTCGCGCTTGCAGGGCTTGGCCACAGTGTTTACGCCACTGTACATAGGCAAGAGTCGGTCGAGGAGCTAAGAGCCTATGCCCGCGAGCAGGGAGTTAAGCTTGAAGTTTTTAAGCTAGATATCACTAAACCCCAAGACAGAGACTTGATTCTCGATCTAGATATTGACGTCTTGATAAATAATGCCGCGATTGGGGAATCTGGCTCTCTTTGTGAGATACCCATAGCTAATGTCAAAAAAAACTTTCAGACTAATGTTTTTGGAACTCTAGAGCTGACTCAGTCAGCGCTTAAAAAAATGATCAAGAAAGATTCAGGTCGAGTTATTATTATCAGCTCCCTGGCTGGGCGCGTGCCAATAGCTTTTTGGGGAGCGTACAGTATGACTAAATTCTCACTATCAGCTGCCGCTGATATTATGCACCAAGAGCTCAAGATGATAACAAAAAATGTAAATGTCATAGTTGTCGAACCAGGTACCTATGCTACCGGCTTCAATCAAAGAGTGATGGCCACAAAATACAGCTGGATAGACAAAACCTCTTTTTTTAATAAAATCATAGACAAAATTAAACAAAAAGAAGAAGCTAGATTCGCCCTACTAGAGAGAAAAAGCAACAACTCAATAGTAAAAAAGATTGTAAAGGCTGTAGAAGCCGAAAAGCCCCGGCTTCGCTACACTGCACCATGGTGGCAAGCCGCTGTCGCCCAGCTTGGTAGAATACTTGGCAGATAGCTACTTTTTCACTACTTTTTGGCCACTGCTAGCCCCCAAACAGAGCGTGCCCCGGCTATTTTCAGAGTATAAGCGCATTCGTTTAGAGTAGCGCCGGTTGTTACGACGTCGTCACAAATCAATACATTTTTTCCAGCACAGCTAGCTCTTGAGATAAAGTTACCACTTACACTGTTTAGTCTTTGAGATCGGTTTAGGCCTATTTGGTCAGTATGCTCTAGTCTAAATAACAGTGACTCAAGTGACAGGCCAGTGTCTAGAGAAACTTGTTTTGCTAGAAGCTTTGCTTGGTTGTAGCCGCGCTTACGGGTACTTTTACCGGTAGAGGGCACATAACAAATGCAGTCGATTTTTATGTCTGGCAAATATTGCCCAATCTTTGTTCCAAAAAGCTGAGCTGATTTACGATCACCAGAATATTTAAGCTGATAAATGCCGGTCTTGATTATGCCGTCTAGTCGAAAAGGCACAGTTGCGCCTGTTAGGTGGGTTTTTCTTGAGCAGCGAGGGCAGGTTTTACCATTTTGCGTGAGACTATTACACCAAAAACAAGCTGGGGTTCTAGTGACAGTCAGCTTTTGCCAACAGTCGTCACAGACCGATTTTTTGGGTCTACCACATTGACTGCACTCAACTGGGCTTATTAGATCAATCAATTTTTCTAGCACTACTTGCACTCCGCGTTTTATCTGGCTATAATAAAGGGCAAGTAAGAAAAGAGCAAACATAAGGAGTATTATTTGATGGCAAGACGCAACAATCAAGTCGAGCAAGAGATTTTAGAAGATGACTTTTTAGAAGATGAGCAGGCTACAACAGAAGAGTGGATGAACGAAGAAGAGTTTGAGGGTCAGCTAGCAGTAGATGTCTACCAGACAAAAGACACCATAGTAATAAAAGCCCCAATAGCCGGGGTCAAGCCAGAAGACATTGATGTAGCTATTTCTGAAGATGTCGTGACTATTCGAGGTGACCGCAAAGAAGAAAAAACTATCCAAAAAGATAGCTACTATGTTCAGGAATGCTTCTGGGGTAGCTTTAGTAGATCAGTTATTCTACCGAGTAGTACTGTAGCAGAAAAAGCCCAAGCCAGCCTCAAAGACGGTGTTTTAAGAATCGAAATACCAAAAGTCGTACCAGAAGACAAAGTCAAAAAAATCAAAGTAACTCCAGCTTAGACAAGGCTTCAAAAAGCACAACAAAAAAGACCCTACCAACGCAAGGGTCTTTTTTGTTGTGCTAGTGCTAGTTCAAGAAGCGATATTTGCTAGTAAGGCTTATTGTCTAGACTTTTGTATTTCGCCAGTGACTTTTGTAGAGGCATTTTTGACTACTATCTTGGCGTCAAAGCCAGCTAGATAATTGTTTGTCATTTCTACTAGCTCTGCGTTAGTTGCGTAGTTGATGCCCTTGTACCAGTCTTGGGCGCTTGCGCTTTGCTTGGCAAAAGCGGCTAGCTCTTTGTCTTTAAGCTGATCTAAAATGAGATCTCGACGGCTAGCTGGCCAATAGCTAGCTAGTGAAAATTTTCTCTGTTGATTTTTTTGTGTCGCAAATGCCCAAAAATCCCAGGCAATCTCAGTGTTTTGGCTAGTGGCCGAAACTGACCCAGTCAAAAATATGCCGTAATTAACGGGGCTTGACGGGTTTACTTGTGGTAGAGCCGAAACTGATAGATTTACGGTTGAGCCTTTTTTTTGAGCCAGCTTGTAGGCCATAGGATAGTCAACAATCAGGGCTGTTTTGTCATCTGCCAGAGCATTTAAGCTATCTCCTAGGCTATCACTGTATGAATAGTTTTGCTTGGCTGGCTGAGCGAAACTGGCGTAGTACTCTAGAGCTTTTGCAGCAGGGTAATAGCCACTATCATCTGGCAACTCAAAAGTCGCTTTTGTAGGTGGCCGATCTGTCATCTGGGCTCCATTTTGCATCATTAGCAGGCTTATTATATCTGGATAGTTTCTAATACTAGCCGTGCCTAAGGCTACCCCAGAAGCATACAGTGACTGGCCGTCTTTTTTGCGAAGGGCTGAGTTTGCTTTATCAAAATCTTGCCAGCTCTGGGGTGGTGTGGTAATGTTTGCAGCGTCAAATCTAGCCTGATTGTAGACCAAGCCCAAGGTAGCCAAACCCAGTGGCACGCCATATAAGCTATTTCCGCTCACCAGTTGCTTGGTGGTAAACTCTGCAAAAATCTTTTCAAAATCGCTGGCCGTAAAAACGCTAGCTGGGGCAGTTTTTATGTACTTTTTATAAAGCGGCAAGCCGTCATTGCGAAATACAAACATGTCTGGCAGTTTGTTATTTGCGCTGGCCTCTAAGAGGCGGGCCTGATACAGGGCTGGCTCAATATACTCAATTTTGACCCGAGCACTAGGGTGAAGCTTTTGGTAGTCTGCCACAACCTCTTCTAAATTGCCCTTCTCATCACTTGGTAGCCAAAGATCTAGCGTAAAGCTAGCGGTGGGGTAAGTAACACTACTTTTATAGCCCGCTGGGCCAAGATTTACTAGACTAGTGCGCTGGGTGACGGCAAAGATAGCGAACATTGCTAGGCCTGCCATCGCAATAATAAGTACCAACCTAAGATATTTATTTTTTGGTATTTTCATAGTCTTATTGTAGCAAAACAAAAACCACTTCTGGGACAAGAAGTGGTTTTTTATTTTTTGAAAGTGGGTCTAAAAAGACTGGGGCACTAATTAAATCTACCAAGTACGAAGTTGACGATAGCAAAGGCTAAGAGGGCAACAACTAAGCCAATAATTGAGTACAAAATAGTATCTTTGGCACCTGAAACCGCTTTTTCGTTACCATTACTCAAGACGTACCTAAAACCACCCACAATAAGCATTATCACAGACACAAAACCAATTGCCAAAAGCAGAGTGTTGGTTATTACTGTCAGCTGGGCGTTAAGGTCTGTAGGAGTGCCAGTAGGCTGAGCGGCGTTCGCACCTTCGCTAGCTTCTGTAGCAGCTACAGCGGTGAGTGGAATCGCAAGAGTAGAGCTAGCGGCTGCGCTAGCGACAACAAGACCTTTAGATTTTTGTGATAAATTCATCTGGGGTTTCTCCTTAAAAGATTATTTGTAAGTTTTGATAAGTTTAATTTAACTTAATTCCTATGATACTGCAAGAATATAAAAAAGCAAATAGCTGTTGTGAAACTACTTAAATGTTGAGAGCACGAAATTTACAATCGCAAAGGCCATAACAGAAATGAGTAGGCCAACAATAGCGCCAGTAATTGTACTTTTGGCTTTTTTGGTGGTGGCTTCGTTGCCAGCAGAAGTAGTGTACATAATACCACCCACTATTATAAATATTACAGATAGGCTACCAGCGATACCAAGTAGTGCATTGGTGACTATTCTAGCTAGCTCAGCAAAAGTTGCTGGGCCACCGATAGCGGCTGGGGCGGTAATAGCAGATAGTAAAAATATTTTTGTCATAGCTATATATTACTCTCACCAGCCAGCAAAATGCAAATATAGTGACCACCACTAGAGTCTGGTGGTGTGAAACGTGTCAAAAAACTAGCTACCTTAAATCTTAAATACAATACCAATAAAAGAGATGATTGCGGTGGTTGCAAGAGCTAGTATTAGCCCGCCAATAGCATAGGTGATAGTTTTTTTAGATTTTTCTTGACCTTGAGGGTTGCCAGCAGAAGTAATATACATAATACCACCAACAATTATAAAAATAACAGATAAAACCCCCACAAACCACATAAGAATAAGTGCAGCATTGGTGAGTAGCTGATTCACCCCAGTCAAGCTGTTGGTGTCAACGCCGCTAAATAGTGCTGGTGGCATGCTACTGAACTCCTAGCAGGGCCAAAATAGCCCTAAAAGATATTAAAAGACCAAGACTAACAGCCGCCTGGGTGAGCCGAGACTTGGCAGATTTTATGGCCTCTGGGCTACCACCGCTGCTTACTATCTGCACCGCGCTAGAAAGAATAACAATAGCCAGTATCACCCCAAGCAGGCCCATCAGCCAAGCGATGATTACATTTATCACCGCCCCAAAATCAGCTGCTCCACAAATACCAGGTAGTGCGCTAAGCACCCCAAGATTAGCACAGTCTACTGCGGCGGCGGCTTTTAGTGGCAAAGCAAGGGTAGCGCCAACAGCAACTGCAGGGGCGAGCGGAAGTAAGTTTTTTGTGGAGAGGTTTTTCATTAAATGTATTGTAGTGTATTTTTTTAGAACAATCAAAGCTCAGTGCTTTGCGGGCTCAAGCTAGGGCCTTTGCCAAGCACCCAAAATAGCCCTATAATAAAATACATAAGTATTATGAAGAAATTCCTCCAAATTTTTAGTGTACTGCTACTAGCAAGCTTTTCGGTAGTGGCAGTTGGCGTTATTAAGCCTCAGCAGGCCAGCGCAGCAAAGCCAAGTAAGATGGCAGAGGGTATTCAATGTGAATGGCAGACAACAAGTAAGGTTAAATGTTCTGAAAACGTATTGCAAGGCAAAGGGTTTTCAAATGAAAAAGAATACTTTTTGGCTATGCAAAGCTCAGCGAGTGCTGGGCATTTAGTCTTTGCACCCCAGGAAAAGAGCGGCGTTAGCGATAGCATTACTGAGAAAGAGTATGGCTTTGTTCACTTTGGCACAAATGGTAGTTTTAAAAATGCTACTATAACTCAGAGCAATACAGATAAGAGTAATGGTACGATAATTACAGACTTCACTTCTGACGGTATTGCGATAAAACTAGACACAGAAGATGCTAACAGGCCAAATGTATGCTCCCTTAGTAATTTAGTAGTGGGTTGTATAAACGGCTACAAAGTGCCCTACAGCGACAGTAATAAAAGCCAAGCAACAAAAGAACAAGTCGAAAAAGTAAAAGCTAGTTATAAAGATAACTTGGCTGCCGCTGGTCTCGACGAGTGTCGAGATGAAGCTGGGCCTCTTGGGTTTTTCTTGTGCCCGCTAAACGATATGATTAATGGCATATTAACGTGGGCACTAGATATATTTACACAATTGCTAACTGTGCCTCCACTGGCTAGCAATAATACTGCTCTTATCGGCGCAGTTGGCTCAATTAGGAATATTGTCAATGTTTTTTACGGGCTAATATTTTTGATAATAATTTTTGCCAATTTTATAGCCATACCGGGGCTAGATAATTACTCGGTAAAAAAACTTCTCCCCAAACTCATTGCGGTGATTATAATAACTCAGTTTTCTTACTTAATTTGCTCTGTTATGGTAGATATTGGAAACATTGCTGGCCAGACGATACCAGCTGCAATAGCGACCTCGTTTGACCCGGCTGTACAGGGTGATGTAAACAAATGGATAGCTAGCGACCTTTTCAACCCCTTAAAAGGAATAATTCAAACCATAAAAGAACCCTCTGTTGCCAATGCTGGTGCGACTGCACTATCTGGTGTATCCTTGTTTTCCTTTGGGTTTATTATATCGTTTGTGGCTGCTGCAATGATAACTATATCACTTTTTTACTTAATGGTGCGTTGGTTTGGAATTATGGTACTTACTATTTTCGCGCCAATTGCTTTCGCCGCCTGGGTGCTACCAAACACCGAAAAATTCGCCAAAATGTGGGCGACAGCTTTTGTAAAACTCACACTTATGTATGTACTGGTGATGAGCATGCTTGTGTCTGCTACTATAATCAAGACTATTCTGTCAGATTCTGCCACAAGCAGTGCTATAGGACCTTTTGTAGCTATTTTTATTCCCTTGATAGCAGTAGCGCTAGTACCAAAGTGCCTCAAGGCAAGCAGCAGTATGCTGACAGCAGCTGGCAAAATGGCGTCTGAGAGCAGGGCTGGTAAAGCGGCAAGTGGGGCCGCAAAAGGGGCGGTCAAAAAGAGTGGGCAAGAGGGTAAGCTGGCAGAGCTCAAGGGCAAGGGTTTTGGGACGGCCGGTAGCGGCTTGTCGAAACTCACTGGTGGCCGAGCTGGCTTAGGCATGGAGGCAAAAGGAGAGCAGCTAAAGAAAGCACCTGATAAAGCCCGCAGTGAGAAAATTGGTGCACTCAGCACCGACAGGCAGCTAGAGCTCGCAAACATGAAAGATGGTGGCAAAAATTCACAGGCAGCAAAGAGCTCACTTAATCAAAAGCTGTCAGATCTTAGCAACAAGCGTAACTTAACTGGCGGTGAGTATGAAACGCTTGGAAAAATCAGTGGAGAAGACGGTAAACCTAACCCAATTTTTAATGAAAATATTACTAAGACTACACCGGGCGTCTTTACTAACCCAATCTACAATTCAGTAGACACAGCACCAGTAATTACTTCAGGAGGAGGTGGTAATGGTGGTGGAGGTAGTAGTACACCACCGGTCAATACACCACCGGTCAGCACATCACCAAAACCACCACCAAATCGAAAAAGCGGTGATGCAAGAACCAGTGGCTGGAACGAACCATCACCAACTGGTAAACCACCACCAAATCGAAAAAGCGGTGATGCAAGAACCAGTGGCTGGAACGAACCATCACCAACTGGTAAACCACCACTCTAGGTTCACGTACCAACACACCACCCTACAAGCTATTTATTTGCTGGGTTGCTCTTGGCTTGTATAGTCTGCCAGCGCCTGATGGTTTGAGCTTTGAGACTAAATTTTATCAGTTCACTCGGCCGGTTTAGAGGTGGCTATAATTAGCTGTGAGCAGCTTGCTGTTTAGCCCAAGCCTAAAGCACATCGTCACGCACTAAGTTTTATTTGAGTATTATTGACAACATAATAAATAGTTTAGCTAACAACTCTCTTTACTTTTCTCTTTAAAGCTGATAAGATTACTCATTAACTCAAAAATTGGCCGCTTAGAAATGTCATAGATAAATTTGAGTTAGTGAGCTTTATGAGAAGAGCCAATACACTATTTGCAAACTATGCAAAATCTAAAACACGCGCTATTTTTTTGATGGTGAGCGTTTTGGTATTTGTTTTTAGTATTTTTACGCCTTTTATGGCAGCCCAGGCCGTCACCGCTAGCCCCGGTGGTGGATCAGCTACTGGCGGAGCAAGTAGCCCAGCTAGTAGCTCTACCTCAGCCAGCCCCCAAAAATCAGAGACCTGTGAAGAGGCAGCTGGGCCGCTGAGTTTTTTCTTGTGCCCAGTTCTAAATCTAGTAGTAAAGCCAATAAACTGGTTTACCAACCCAGAAAACGGTGCGCTGGTATCTCTTCTCAGGGTAGAGCCTTTGCAGTTCAACCAAGATCAGGGCTTGCAACGAGCCTACTTAAATGTTTTAAACTTCACTAACACATTGTTTATTTTGGTTTTTATAGTAATAATTTTTGCAAATCTTATCTCTGATTTTAATTTTTTGAGTGGCTACAATGTGAGAAACACCTTACCGCGGCTTTTTGCGGCTATTATTTTGGCTCAGTTTGGCTACTTACTGTGTGCGTTACTAATAGACTTTGGCAACATTCTAGGCACGCTTTTGCCGTCGGCTATTACTCAGGGTGTGCTTGGCCCAAATACAGCCCCGCCAAATCTTAGTGATGCCGTTTTGAGTCTTTTGGCTTTTGGTAACCCAGATGTAGTAGGGGGTGGTACGGCCGCAGTAACAACTGTTATTTTTGGAGGAGCAGGTGGAGTGGTTTTCTTACTTGTACTTATAATGTCTATACTAGCTTTGTTCTCTCTGATGTTGGCGTTTTTTTATATGGTGGCGCGCTATCTTGTTTTGATAATGTTGATTTTTTCAGCGCCGTTGGCTTTTTTAGCTTTTGTATTGCCGGGAACTCAAAAATTTTTCTACAGCTGGGGCAAAAATTTAATAAGACTAGTTTTTATGTTTCCACTGGTGGCAATACTAATAACCACTGCTGAAGTGGTGTCTTTTATGCTGCTGCACCCTACTTTTGACCCAGCAGTCTTCACGTCAGATCGCTACAAGCTACTTATCGGGGGGCTTGTACCTTTTGTTGCGCTACTGCTTATACCTAAGTGCCTAAAGCTGAGCGGCAGTCTAGTGGAGGCCACTGGTGGAGCAGTGGCTGGCTACTTGTCTGGCAAGGCCAATAGTCAGCTGCGCTCTCAAAGTAGTGCTGCTATTTCTAGTAGCAGAGACAGGCTGGCCGAAACTCAGTTTGGTAAAGACAACAGATTTGGTAGATCTCTAGCAGGTGGTGGGGCATCGGCTATAATATCACCCTACGGTAGAAAGACAATTAGCCGGCTCGGTGAAGCTCGTAACAGAGCCTCAAGCGTCTATGATAAAGCTGGCTCAGTGGGTACCGAAAAAGAGCTCAAAGCCATGCTAGGGTCAAAAAATACTGTTACTCGCCAAGCCGCCATCAAATCTCTGGCCAAGAGCGGAAACCGAGCTGCTATTCAAGAAGCTTTTGATAAAAAGCAGATTAAGCCAATAGATATGGCGGCTCTTAAGACCACCGACTTCAAAGAATTTGGCGGCATGCCAGATATTAGGGAATACAAACTTGGGGCAGATGGTAGCTATTCATTCGACGAAGGCAAGTTCTTTTCTGGCGTCAATGCCAACACTGTTTCAGACGCCAGTGGAAGCACCCAGAAAGAATGGTTCTTAAAAAATACTGTTGGTGCTGACGGCAAGCCGTCTTACGGCAGCTATAGCGCTGGTAAGATTCAAAGGCTGCAGGCTAGCCAGCTTCAAAATATCTTGCGCAGCAAAGACGTACAAATTAAAATGTCAGAAGATGTACGCCGAGGTCTTTCGTCTTACGCAAGTGACTACGGCGCCTCAGATGCTCATGGTGCAGCTATTCTTAGCGCAATGGACTCAAACGGAGTCTGGAAAAAATAAATAGTCAAACCCATACTGATAAAAACTTGATGCTAATAGCTATTTGCTAAAAGTTGGCATTCGCCCAAGCATAAGGTTATAATTAAATAACTATGGGTCAATACAAAGTTCCGCAAGATGTTGAAACAGAAGATAAGATTCTGGGTCCACTTTCAATAAAGCAATTTATTTATGTTATTATTGCTATTTTATGGGCTTTCTTGATGTGGAGGATTTTTAGTTTTTCAATAATTGTGGCGGTTCTTTTTGCTATTCCGGTAACTGGGTTTTTTCTTTTGCTAGGTTTTGGCCAGCGCGAAGGGGTGCCTTTTGAAGACTATGTTGTGGCTTTTATTCAGTTTTTAATTGTGCCCCGCAAACGTATTTGGGTAAAAGACGACACCAAAGAAGTGATAATTGTTGAAGAAAAAAAAGCAGAAAAAGCTTCAGATGCTCGAAAAAATGTTTCGACTGGCCAGCTCAAGCAGCTGGCTAGCATCATAGATACGCGCGGTAATTTTAAAGACCCCAGTATACAAGTTGCTACAGACGACACTGACGCCTCTGTCTATGCCGAACGTATCATAGGGCCAACCAGCGCTCTTGACACCACAAGTGTTGGAGGCCAGCTTACCACTGTGCGAGATGATGTTCTTGATGCCGGTGGTCAGCGTTCAGCTCAAGTTGGCCAGCTGCTTCAAACTGTTGAAAAAGACAATCGCCAAAATGCTCTAAATCAAATACAGCAAGCTCTTCAGCAGCCTGCTGCTCAAACCCAAGCGCCAGTGGCGCCAACAATAAATCAGCCAAACCCGGTAGCCAGCCAAATAGCTATGCAAGCAGGCCAACTCACGGTAGAACAGATCGCTAGTCGGGCCAGCGCCCAAGCCCAACAGCTCAGTCCAGGCAGTACGGTTCAGCTGCGACAGCCCAGTATATAGTTTTGGTAAGATATTTCATTATACTTAAGAATTTTGCTATAATTAACACTTAAGAAACAATATATGAACCAAAGCCCACAAAACCCCCAACAACAAGAGTACATAAACTCAACCATCGCCCCCAAAAAACAGCAAGAAAATAAGCAGCTTAGTACCCAGAGTCACCTGCAGTTTTCTGAAATAAAAGACGGTATTGTTGTGATGCGAGACGGTAGCTTGCGAATGGTAGTTTTGTGCTCTCCAACTAATTTTGATCTCAAGAGCCCAGAAGAAAAAGATGCAATTGAGTTTGCCTTTCAGGGTTTTTTAAATGGCTTGCATTTTCCTATTCAAATAGTCATACAGTCTCGCAAGATAGATCTAGATGGTTACCTCAATAAGCTCAACAATATTCAAGCTAATCAAGCTAATCCGCTTTTGGCTAGTCTTATGGAAGACTACATCTTAAACATTCGTGGCTTACTTGATGATGTAAATATTATGGAAAAACGTTTTTATGTGGTCGTGCCTTACTATATTTCTGGTATCTCAAAGGTCAATCTTTTCACCAAGCTTAGAGGTGCCACCCAGGTGACTGGTGAAGTCACCCAGACGACTACTGAGTACGAGCAACGAAAGCGTGATCTTTTACAAAGAACCAATCAAGTAGCCCAGGGTTTGGGCCAGGTCGGAGTACGTTCGGCTGTGCTTAACACTCAAGAAGTGATAGAGCTTTTTTATAATTCATATAACATTTCAGAATCGCAAGCTCAAAATCTTACCTCAGTAGAAGATGTTAGCTCTGCGGCCGTCACACGGCAGGGTGGGCCGCCCTTTGTTCACCCCCCTAGAGCGGTAGAGCAGGCTCCAAATGATCTTTTTGCTGCCGCTAGAGCCAAGAGTGCAGCTCAAGTCGCTACCCAAAACAACATTCCAGGGCCAGCTGGCCCACCGCCTTCAGGAATGAGGCAATAATGGCATTTGGAAACTCTAACAAACCAGCTAAGCTGACTCCTCAGCAACAAGCCCAAATGGCTGCTCAAGCCAATGCTGACCAAGTCTACCGCCAAGGGGTAGTCACGCTAAGAGATATTATTGCCCCTAGCTCTATTCAAATAGAATCAAACTATATAAGAATTGGTAGCCGATTTGCTCGTACGCTGTTTATTTATGCCTACCCCCGGTCACTTTTCACAGGCTGGCTTAGCCCTATTATAAATATTGATGAAATTGTTGACATCAGCCTCACAATTGAGCCAGTAGAGAGTAAAACAGTGCTAGACAATCTCAAGAAAAAGGTTGGGCAGCTCGAGGCTAGCCAGTCTATTAATTATGAAAAAGGCAAGGTTCGCGACCCTGGCCTAGAAGCCTCAATAAGTGATGCTGAAGAGTTACGCGACAAGCTACAGGTTGGTGAGGATAGATTTTTTAGGCTTGGTTTGTATGTGACTATTTACGGCAAAGATCTTGATGAACTAGACGAGCTGGTCAAAAAAATAGAAGCTATTTTTGGGGCTAGTCTTATATATACCAAGCCAGCGACTATTCAAATGGAACAAGGCTTTACCTCCACCTTACCTCTTGGTAGTGACTTGCTGGGTGTAAAACGCAATATGGACACTGGTGCGGTTTCAACAATTTTTCCTTTTACTACCGCCAATCTAAGCAATGAAGAAGGAATACTGTATGGTATAAACCGACACAACAACGGCCTGGTACTGTTTGACAGATTTAGTCTAGAAAACGCCAATATGACTGTTTTTGCAAAATCTGGTGCTGGCAAATCTTACGCTGTAAAACTTGAGGCCCTGCGCTCTTTGATGTTTGGAACAGAAATTATAATCATCGACCCAGAAAATGAATACAAGACGCTTTGCGACGCAGTGGGGGGTAGTTTTTTGCAGCTGAGCTTAGCTAGTGAAACTTATGTTAATCCTTTTGACATACCAACCGCGATAGACTCAGAAGAAGCCGACAACGCCCTAACAGCCAATATTATTATGCTACACGGCTTACTAAGACTTATGATGGGAGATATGGGTGCAGCTGAAGAGTCAGACTTAGATATAGCTCTTATCAATACTTATTCACAAAAAGGTATTACCAATGACCCTCTTACTCACACCGCTGAGCCGCCAGTTATGACAGATCTGTATAATAGCCTCAACGGAATGGGTGGTAACGGCCCGGCTCTGGCGGCTCGGCTTAGGCGTTTTACAGAAGGAACTTTTTCTGGAATTTTTTCAAGACAAAGCAATGTTGACTTGAACAATCCTTTTGTTGTTTTTAACATTCGTGATCTTGAAGATGAGTTAAGACCAATAGGCATGTATATTGTTCTTAACTATGTTTGGAACAGAGTAAAATCTGAGAAGAAAAAAAGAATGTTGATTGTAGATGAGGCCTGGCAGCTGATGCAATACCAAGACTCTGCAATGTTCTTGTTTTCAATTGCTAAGCGCTGCCGCAAATATTTCTTAGGTCTTACGACTATTTCGCAAGATGTAGAAGACTTTTTGAGCACTCGGCTAGGCAGGGCTATTGTCAACAATTCAAGTCTTCAGTTGCTTCTTAAGCAAAACCCAGCAGCGGTAGATATTGTTGCCGATACCTTCAAGCTCACCAGTGAAGAAAAAAAGCGCCTGAGTCAGTTTCCGGTTGGTGAAGGTTTGTTTTTCGCAGGATTGAGCCATATTATTCTAAGAATTATTGGTAGCCCCACCGAAGAGCAGCTTATTACTACCAACCCTCAAGACCTGCTAGATGCTGGTAAAAACATGGCTAGTGCCGTAACTGATGGTGAATAATAGATGCTGATATAGGGTACTGACAGCTAAAGATTATTTTTGATACAATATTAAAGTAGTAATAACTTCACGACAATATATTTATGCCTAAAGCTTCAGATCAAGAAAATAGCCCAAACAGCGCCCAGCCTAGCAACGGGGGCTTAAAAGAACCCTCAGACCTAGCTGTCAGCCCTGGAGCTAATAATAAGGGTGCGGCAAAACCTAAAGGTGCGGCTGATGCCGCTAAGAAATCTGTAGGTGGTATGGGTGCTGGTGGTATGGGTGGTGCTGGCGGTATGGTTGGTGGCGGTATGGGTAAAAGCATGGGTGGAGGTAGCCCAGAAGACATGGTGGCTGACAAGCTAGGTAAGGGCTTAGAAAAAAACAAGGGTGAGGCCGAAAAAAAAGTAGATAAGGCAGCTGGTAAGGCTGCTGAGGCTGGTATTACTGCTGCTACGGGCGGCCTTGGTGCCGGCACTGTTGCAAAAGTTGGTGGTAAGGTTGTTGAAAAAGTTGGTGTTAAAAGACTAGCTAAAGCTTCAGTAATTATAATTATAACGCCACTTATTATTTTTGGTTTTTTAGTATCCTATATCTTGAATGGTGGAGCCTGGGATGCTCTTAAGAGTGTAATGACAGATGCAAAAGCCCGAGAGTTCGTAATAACAACTGCTGGCAACTGGGCTGAAAGTACAGGTATGCCAGCTTTTACCACAGATATAGCTGTTGGTATTAGCAATTTTGTTGGTTTGGAAAGTGAAGGAGTGGCTAATGCTGCCGATACCACAGGGCTAAGGGTTCCAGAGCCCGGCTCTTTTGAAGAAAAAGTAAGTAAAATAGACTGGGCCAAAGCTCAGTTTCAGTACCAGGGTGAATCTAAAAATGACTGTAGCTACGAGTTTAAGCTCCAAAAAAGAATATTTGCCGACGGCGTAATAAGAAGTGTTCCTTTGTCGGTTGTAAATAAAAAGACTGGTGGCGAAACCCCAATCAGGGAAATAGATGGCAATGCCACTGCTGGGTACTGTATAGCCAAAAAATACCCGTTATTTAACATGCTATGGCGCCAACCAACAGCTAGAGAATTAAACAAAAAAGCCGATATCGCTCTTAGCTATGCTGCGCCAAAAGACTCACCAGAAATAAACACTAACTCGACTGATACCAAAAAATACGTTCGCGACAAAACGCTAGAGAGAGTAACAACCAAAAAAGACGCTGAAAAAACAATTACTTTTGAGAGCAAACAGAAAGAAATAGATAAACTCACCCAGCAGTATGAAAATGTTAAAGATAGACTCCCAGATGTAAAAGCAGATAAACTTAACAACCCAAGCAGCTCAGACAACATCAATGTTCAAGAAGGTATCAACAAAATGTACCAGGCCATGAAAGACGGTACCGACCCCTATGATATAAATGTAGCAGAATACATAAGTATCCCCACAAAAGACTCTGCTCCTAATGGAAGTGAAGCTGAAAAAGAAGCTGTTAAGCTAAATCTTGCTCGCACTATTTGCCCTTTCGCCTGGGGTTTTAACGACACATCCTCACCAGAAGGTAAAAAAAATGCCCGTCTATCTATTCAAGCTAGACTGACTGGAGCCCAGCGTGGTGCTGTCAAAAATCTCACTCTCACCGACACCCGCCAGGCAGACGCCTTAAGTAACAATGAAAGTAACGCTAGTATTACCCAAAACGACAGCTGGGCTTCTTCTACAGCTTACTCGCTAGATGTCTATAACTCAGACAGTGGCATACAGGTCAACCCAGAAGCCACTCATAATACCGCCTATAGTGCCAAAAAAGGTAGGCCAGCTGCTGAAGCTGTATTTAGTAGTATCGTGTCTGCTTGCGATGATGTTTCTACAGATGGCTTTTTTGAAAAGGTCGGTTTTGGTACAGGTGATAATTTTAATAAAGCCTATGCAGATTTAAAAAATCTTATTATAGCCGACGCCCCACCAAGCTTTGGCTTGAAAGAGGGAAGTTTTGGTATGGAACAAATAATAACAGCTTTTATGCGCACCGGCTCAAATACTGGGGTTTCTGGATTAGAGCCGGGGCCAGACAACTATAATCGCCAGAGTATGGGCTACCGCCAACTCATAAACGACTATACTATTTCTACTGGAGGGCGATTTTTGTCAGAAGAAGAAGCAAAAAATTTAGCGCTTAGAGCTGACGGTATGAATAGACAAATGCAAAAAGACCGGGGTATTGCATACCGGCTGTTTGACACTAGCAATATCAATTCTTTAGCAAGTATTTTTCAGCAGAATACCCTTACTCCAAAAACCACTAGAGTTGCTCTAGTAGCTAGCTTCAAATCTTTACTTAACCCAATAAGATCGCTTGCAAGTATACATAGTAATCTCAGCTTCTACCTGGCTGGCAGTCGCAACAAAGCCTTTGCCGCCGACAATACCGGAGACCAGTACTTTGCGATAGATACCGCTGGCTTCACTCCTCAAGAGCTAGTCCTGAGCCCAAAAGAAAACTATGAGATAATTGACAAAATTAAAAAAGGTAGCTCGGAGCAAGATAAAGCCGATCAGATAAAGTTTAGTCACTACGATGCTTGCTTTAAAGAAAAAATATCTAGTAAAATTCTACTAGAAACAACAGAAGGAGAAAAGTATCCGTTTAAGTACTATGACTTTGAAGTAGACCCTGCGCCAGAATCAGAATACACCAAAAAAATGGATTGTCGATTTGTTTTGGTAGAAGCTACAGACATTAATAACCCATTGCACTTAAAAGCTATTAGATACCGAATGTACACTTACTACAACTACCAAATAGATTTTTTGACCAAGCTAAGTAGTGAGGAGAGTGATGATAGTATCTACGCAAACAGCTCTACCCCAGCGGGTGCGACGGGAGATGCGGCAGCCGGAACAGCTCCCCCAGGAGCTCCAGGTGACACAACAGCACTGGTTTGCCCACCAGGCACAGAAGATGGTGGTACAACAACGGTGTATGGTCTGAGTAAAGCACCAAAATACAATATTAGGCTTTGTAAGGTTGGGGTAATTACAGTCAATGCATCTATCGCGGCAAATCTCAAAGCTCTACTTGATGCTGCCAGCGCTTCTGGAATAAATTTTGGGGGAGGTGGGTTTAGAGATTACGAAGGCCAAATACAAGCTAGAATACGAAATAAATGTCCAGATGTTTATACTGCTGGCTCTGGCTCGTGTGCTGTACCAACAGCTAGGCCTGGTGAGTCTAACCACGGCAGTGGTGAGGCGATAGATTTTACTCAAAATGGCGGTACCCTTACCAAGGGCTCGAGTGGATTTAATTGGCTTGCAGCTAACGCCAGTAAATATTTCTTAATAAACTTAGCTTCAGAACCTTGGCACTGGTCGGTGAATGGAAACTAAAAATATTAGAATACCCTCCACTAAGGTTATTGCCGCAGTGGTAGTAATACTAGTTTTGTCTGCTTTAGCATGGTTTCTTGTACCTAAGTCTAAGCTCAAAGTAGAAGTAAGCCAGCCGGGCTTTACGATATCAATTGATGGTGACAATAAAAATATAAATAGCGGAGATACTATATCATTGCGGGCGGGAGAGCATATTTATAGCATTTCAAAGTATGGCTATAAATCAAAAGACGGGGTTTTTGTTTCAAAAGATTTTGAAACCTCAAGTATTAATACAGAACTAGTAGCTATTCCAATAATAGAGCTAGAATATAAAGAATTTTATAATGATTTTGGGATAAATGCGAAAGTTATAGAAGAACTTAAGCCCCAAAATGGCTGGATTGTTGCTAGAATACTACTAGACCAAAAGCTTGATACTAAAAAAATAGTGGTCTTTAAAAAAACCAATGATTTATGGAAAATAGCAGCTCAAGGTGGAGAATATAACACAACTGAGGGTGGTAGCTATATTAATCCTGAGCAACTATCTAGCCTGCCCAGAGACATAGATAACTGGTTAAGAAATAATAATTTTATTAAAGATGTTAGTAGCTTTAATTTTGATGGAGACTAGCAAAATGAAGATATTTAAAAACATACTAATTATTTTTGGGCTAGCGCTTATTGCGTCACCTACCCAAATATTTGCGTTTAATAGTACCCAAAGATTTGAATTAGAAAGAAGTTTTTATTATGACCCAACTGACTGCGTTGGTGCAGCTAGTAACTCTAGTAGCACGGCTGGTGGGGGTAGTGGTACTGGTAAGGTTTATATTATTGGTGACTCAATATCAAACGGAACTTCTGGGCAACTAGACTCTAATCTAAAAGCAAAGGGTTTTTCTACTGTTGACATCAACGCCAAAGATAGTCGAAGGCTATCAATTGGTGGGACTGAGTTGGATGGCATTTCTGTTCTAGAAAAAGATGCTGCTAGGTGGAAAGATGCAAATACAATAATTATTGAATTAGGAACTAATGGCACCATCAACCCTGCAAATATAGCCGCTATTACAGCCATAATAAAAGCTGGTAACCCGTCTGCTAAAATTTACTGGGTCAATATTGGTGTGAATAACGCACAGAGACCGGGCTCTAGTATTGATTTTGCTACACTAAACAACACCCTTAACGCTGGTGCCACAGCTGGTGGATATAGTGTGGTCGACTGGGCTAGCGTAGTGACAGGAAATCCGGCCTTAATCAGTGATCTTGGTGTTCACCCTTTTACAGAAGCAGGTAGACCAGCTTTCGCAAATGCCGTATCTGGTGCAATAGGCGCCTCTGCAGGAGCGCCAGCAACAGCTACTAAGCAAATAACTGGTGGGGCAAGCTGTACCTGTGAAAACACGGCTACTACAGGTGGTAATTTAAGTGGCTCTGACAACCAACAAAAAGCTTTTAATTATTTTGTAAGCCAAGGTTTGTCACCTCAACAGTCTGCGGGTATTATTGGCAATTTAATAAATGAGTCTGGCGTAAACCCAAAAAGAGTACAAAGCACACCAACCCCTTCAGGAGACAGGGATAATATAGTGGTAAATGATATAACTGGCTACGGTATTGCTCAGTGGACATCTAGAGGTAGGCAGCAAGCTCTAGTAGACTTTGCTAGATCTAAAGGACTACAAATTGAAGGCGATTTGGGTTTACAGCTAGATTATTTAATGGAAGAAGTAAATAAAAGCTACGCCGGTATCAAACTCAGCCCCGACCTTCGTTCAGCATCTGATTATTTTATGACACAATTCGAAAGGCCAGCAGACCAGTCTGAGGCAGCTAAAGCCAAAAGGGCAAGCTCTGGGCAACAAGTATTAGAGCTTTATGGCGCTGGTGCAGTACCTGACCCTGCAAAGCTAACTTCGACAGAGGGCTGTAACTCTACTGGTGCAACTGGTATAGCTGCTGGGTTTGTTGGTTTCCCACTTCAAGTTACAAAAGCCAGAATGACAGAATTAAATGGCGGTCAGCTTAAAAATGGAACTATGGGTCAGGGTGGTCATCCTTATGCGGCTTTTGATATAATGGCAGATACAGATACGCCGGTTATATCTTTACTGCCAGGAAAAGTCGTAAGTATTAGTGAAGATAAATGCCCAGGTCGTTTAATATCTATTTATGATGAGAGTAAAGGAGTAACTGTAAGCTATCTACACTTATCAGTATCAAAAACTTTAGTAAAAGAAGGTGAGGTTGTAACAGCTGGCCAAATTATTGGTTATGTTGGTCAGGCAGGTGAAGGTTGTGGAGTGGCTCACCTTCACATAGATGTAGCCAAGGCAGAAAGTAGACCAGGTTGTAAACGCGAGAGCTGCCCAGAATCAAACCAAGTAATTTTTAGACAAGGCGAAGAGGCTATCGGCTTAGGTAGAGGTTTGTTTGAATCTTATGAAAAATTACCTTAATCAAATGAAAGTTTTAATATTATGCAAATAAGTTCTCGGCAAATAAAAATAATAACTTCAATATTAATTATTTTGGCTACTCTTGGAATAGGTTATTTAATATTTTATTCATTAACTTTTAGAATTGTAGAAACATCTCCAAGCACAAATAGTTTTCCTGAATCGTTGAGTGTTTTAAGTATAAAATACAGTCGAGAACTAGATAAGAAATTCATAGAAGATAGTTTTACAGAGAACCCTAATAGTGTGGTGTCGTTTAGTTTTGAAGGTGTCAACATTATAGAAGTAAATAGTGATACTCTAAAAATTACAATTGGCAAAACGCCGCTTGCTGGCAAATATGCTTTGATACTAAATAACATAAAATCTAAAGATGGTTCAGTACTAGAATCTAATATAGTATTTACAGTTAAGGATATTAAGTATAGTCAACTTTCAGAGGCTGAAAAGAAAATGTACAATGAGCAAGCCAACACTGGTGAGACTCAACCAGACGATCCAATAGTAGATGTACTTCCTTTTGAAACAGACAAATATAAGATAAGTTATTTTTTTCCTGCAGAGGGGATAGAGGGCCCGGCAACAATAAATATTACCATGAAGTTTTTTGAGCCAGGTGATAATGCTCTGCCAGCAACCCAGCAAGAAAAGCAAAAATATCTGAACGACCTAAGAACTGGTACTAACCAAGCTCTAGAATACTTGCAGTCTAAAAATGTAAATGTAAATGACTACATAATAGACTACACTGCGATAGACTTACGGAGTGAGTTTCCTAAAGGTTATCAGTCTAGATAGTTTTTATTACAATTATTTTTATTTTATAATTATTAAGTATTTTTATTAATATATTTTTTTGATGATTGAGCTCGCTGGCCGCCGGGGAATTGTTCACACTAATGATAATTTTAGGTGGTTCAAATTTTTTTATATTTACTACAATACCGGTTTTATTAAATATTATTTTTTTGATCTCACCAATTTCATCTAGACTATTTTTAATATTTTTTTTAGATGTAAAGCTGATTGGTTCTAGACTCATAGTGGTAGCTTTATATGTTGAAATTTTTTGATAATTTTTTCTGGTAAGTGGGTGGTAGTAATAAATGTTTGTTGGCGAGCGAGCTGAGATAATAAGTATTCTTGGCGGCTAGTGTCTAGCTCACTCAATACATCGTCTAAGAGAAGAGTAGGGCGTATTGAAAGCCGTTTTTCTATATAATCAAGCTCAGCTAGCTTAAGAGCTAAAACTAAGCTTCTAAGCTCGCCACGAGATGCTGTGTCGGCTAGGATACTTCCGCCCAGTAAAGTTGAAAAGTCTTCGCGGTGTGGCCCTATGTTACTGCGGCCACTAGCAATATCTAGATCTTGGTATTGTTCGAGTTGTCTAATAAAGTCATCTTTGCTTTCGGCAGATTCTAAATAATCAATACCAACAGTTTTTTTATGACCACTAATGCTGAGGTAATATTTAGAAACAATACTTGCAATAGAGCTGGTGAAATCACGCCGACTACTGGTTATGTATTGACTCGGTTCTGAGAGCTGAATGTTGTAAACAAAAAGTTGTTGCTTGAGGTTTTTGTTGTATTGCTTTTTAGAGTCTCTTAATAAGCTATTGCGCTGGGCTAGAATACGCTTATAGTCTCTTAGACTTCGTAAATATTGCGGGTCAGTCTGAGAAATAATCTTATCTAAAAAAATCCTGCGCGTGCCAGGCCCGTTAGTAAAAAGATTTAGATCATTGGGCTCAAATAAAGTTATTGGAAACTTACCTATAAAATTTAGCTGGGAAATGTTAGATTTATTTAGCCTAATTTGTTTATTTTTTGAGTTACCCGTTAGAGTTAGCCTAAGGTGTATTTCTTGGCCATTTTGAATTCTGTCTATAGTAAAAAAGTCTTTGCCAGTTGAAATAAGCTTGTGGTCACTTACCCTAAAAGACTTAGTAAGTGAGCTCATATATATAGCTTCTAGTATATTGGTCTTACCAATTGCGTTTTGGCCAGTAATAACAACTAGAGAGTCAAAAAAATCTAATTCTAAGTTATTATGGTTACGAAACTGTCTGAGTTTTAGACTGGATATCATTTATTTTCCTAGCTGCGCAAGGGCATAATAATATGAAAATTATTTTTTGAGTTTTTCTGAGCCGAAACAACGCAAGGATCTAGCTTATCTTGCATAGTGATAACAACAGTTTTTTCAGTTATGCTTAACATTGTATCTATCAAATACCTAGCATTTAAGCTTATTTCTTTGGTTACACCAGTGTTTTTTACCGGAATACTAGAGATGTTTTTTCCTATCTGAGCACCTTCTGAAGTGATGGAGAGTTTGTCTTTAGAGACACTCAGCTGAATAGTGTGGGCATTTTCTCTAGAAAACAAGCTTGCAATCTTAAGCCCGCTTACTAAGTCGTCTTTGTTTATTTCAATCTTGACTGGGCTTAATTTTGGAATTATTTTTGTATAATCAGGGTAGGTTCCGTCTATTAACTGAGAAGTAAGTGTAATACTGTCTGTGTAAAAAACTATTTCAGTCTCAGTAATACCAATTGTTATCTCGCCGATGTCTTCGGTTTTAACAATTCTGATTAGTTCTTGAATTGTGCGATGAGGAATAATTATTTCCATATCTTCTAGACCGCTTGATTTTATAGTGTATTGACTTAAGCGGTAACTATCTGTGGCTGCAAAAACCAAAACATTATTTTCTACTTTACAATACACGCCAGCTAAGACTGGTCTGGACTCATCTAGGCTAACAGAAGTAAGTACGTACTCTAAGCCAGTTACAAAATCTTTGGTTGGAATAGTAAACTTATTCTTTGTTGCTACATCTGGTATGTGAGGGAAGTCACTAGAATTTATACCATTTAGAGTTGAGTTGAGTTGATTGGTGTGTATTTCTAAATTATCTTTTAGCGCTACTAGCTGTATCTTGTCATTCGGGGTGGAATGAATTAGGTCTGAAAAAATCTTAGCCGGTACGCTTAAACTACCAGGTTTTTCTATTTTAGCGCCTATCTTATAAGATATTGCTAGCTCTAGATTAGTAGACTGAAGCTCTAGTCTGCCGTCGGTTGTTTTGATTAAGATATTTGCAAGTACTGGTAGGGAGTTGTTACTCTGAACGAGTCTTGAAACTGTTATTAGAGCTTTATCTAGGTTTTCTTGTAAGACTGATAATTTCATTTTTTTAGGTCTCCTTTTATTAAATAGTATATATTCTTTGAGCTGTAATAGTAATAGGCTATGTGGAAAGTGTGTATAAATACTTTTTTAGCCTTAGAATCAGTATTTATCAGTATTTATAGCGTGTGTATTATCTTGTGGGAAGCCATGGTATAAGATAGGGATAAGCCCAAGATATACACAACTACTAAAAATAACTTAACTACTAACTGTGTATATATTGTGTATATATTAGGCTATATTCACAGACTATTCACAACTTATCCACATACTTATCCACATACTTCTTATCAGGCATTTATAAACTCCCTAAGTTGACCAAGCTCTGTTGCAAAGTCACTATCTGTTTTATACATCTTCTCAATTTTTTTAGCACCGTGCATTATTGTGGTGTGATCTTTACCACCGAGATTGATTGCAATCTTGGGATAGCTGAGATGCAGATCTTCACGCATTATATACATTGCAATTTGACGCGGTAAAACTATATCTTTACCTCTTTTGACACCGAGTATATCAGCCAAACTTATTTCATAGTACTGGGCAGTTTTTTCTAAAACACTCTTTACACTTAGCTGAGGTTTTTTAGGTAAAATGTTACCTAGCACTAGCTGAACAAGTTCAAGACTAATATCTTGGTTTAAAGCTCTACTATGGCCAATTACTTTGGTTAGAGCGCCTTCTAGCTCTCGAATGTTGTTTTCTACAGTGTTAGCTATGTATTCGGCAGTGTCTTGATCTAAGGGGATATTTTGCGAAGCCGCCTTGTTTAGGAGAATAGCAATTCTAGTTTCTAGATCTGGCGGGGCTATATCTGCAACCATACCCCATTCAAAGCGTGACCTTAAGCGCTCTTCTAAAGTAGGTATTTCTTTTGGTGGTCTATCTGAGCATAAAACAATTTGTTTGGCGTTTTGGTGAAGGGCGTTAAAAGTGTGAAAAAACTCTTCTTGAGTTTTTTCTTTACCAGCCATAAACTGCATATCATCTACAAATAAGACATCAGCTTGGCGGTATTTGTTAGTAAAGTTATTACCTTTACGAATTGCATTTACATACTCGTTTATAAACTCCTCACTTGTAATGTATAGTGATTTTGAGTTGGGCTGAGTCTTAGCAATTTCATTTCTAATAGCCCACATTAGATGAGTCTTACCGACACCAGCTGGGCCGTACAAGAACAGGGGGTTATAAGCAGTACCAGGTTTTTCAACAACCAGCTGAGCCGCCGAAAAAGCCAAGCGGTTACTAGAACCAACAATAAAAGTGTCAAAAGTATAGCTCGCTTGTAGGCTAGTTTGAGCTGGGGGTTGCTCTAAAGAAGAAGACGGTTTTTGGGCTATCTCTCTGGCTGTGGGATTTTTAAGAGTGTCTTGGTAAGGGGTAGGTTTTTTACCAAAAACATCTTCAAGAGCCCGATCTTTTTTAGAAGTTTTTTTGACTTCAAAGCTTACAGTCATGACTTTTGGGTCTATTTTAGTTATTGCCTCAAAGATTGCTGGGCCAAATTTCTTTTCAACATAGTTTTTTGACATGAAGTTAGGGGTATAGATAGTAGCTTTTTTACCTATATTTTCAGAAAGTGACAGAGTTTTTATCCAGGTATTAAAATTAGCTGCCGAAACACTCAGCTCTAGTTGGCCTAAAACAGCCTGCCACAAGTCTGTAGTTGTACCACTCAAAATCTCACCACCCCTCTTAAATTTAACTTTAATACTATATTACCGCCAAAAAAAGTTTTCCACAACCGAACATAAGACAAAAATAGCTTGAACCAAGAGTTAATGTGGATAAATACAGTGGATAACTTGACTTTAGATTAATTCTATCTTAAAATACACTAAACTAAATAAAAAAGAAGTACTACAAAATATATGAGTAAAAAAACATTCCAGCCCAAAAAACGTAAACGCATGAGAGTTCATGGCTTTATTAAGCGTATGTCTACAAAGTCTGGCCGCAACATTCTAAAGCGCCGGGCACTAAAAGGCCGTACAAAGCTATCTGCCTAAGCTATGATTGCCAGGTCTTTTAGGCTAAGTAAAGCCACAGACTTTGCGAAAACTTATAAGTTTGGTAAGAGCTTTAATAGCCCAGACCTATACATAAAAGCACTAAAGTCACATGTTCCTAGCACCCGGCTGGCCGTAGTGGTACCCAAGAAAGTCTCAAAAAAAGCCGTTGATCGCAACAGAGACAGAAGGCGGGTCTATGAAATATGTCGTATCAAATGGACTAGTATTGAGCCAGGATATACTATAATTATAACAGCTAAGAAATCACTAGAAAGCCAAAGTGATACTGAGCTCACTAAATTGGTTATCGGCGGCCTAAAGAATTTAAAAGTATTTAAACAGTAGTTATATATGAAAAAAATCTTAGTCTCAAGTATTAGCTTGTATCAAAAAACATTATCGCCAGATCATGGCCCACTAAAGCAACGCTACCCGCACGGCTACTGTAGGTTCTACCCTAGCTGTAGTGAATATACCAAGCTAGCAATTGTTCATAACGGCAGCCTACGAGGTAGCTTGATGGGTATCAAAAGAATTGCTAAATGTAACCCTTGGGTGGAACCAAGCGTCGATCTAAGCTACAATAGTAAACTTAAAGAGGTAAAATAATATGCAAAATCTTCTAACGACAATTTTTGTACAGCCACTACTAAATTTATTGTTTTTGATATACGGAATAATACCCGGTCATGATTTTGGGGTAGCAGTAATAATCCTAACCGCGATTATTAGATTTGCCCTCTGGCCACTCACCTCAAAACAGCTTCACGGTCAAAAGAAAATGTCAGCCCTTGCCCCAGATATTGCAAGGGTAAAAAAAGAAGCCAAAGGTGATAAAACCAAAGAATCACAGATGCTCATGGAGCTCTATAAAGAAAAAGAAATTAGCCCATTTTCTGCGTGCCTACCTGCTTTATTACAATTTCCCTTTCTAATAGCTTTGTATTTTGTTTTTCAACAAGCCACCCATAATATAGATAATATTTCTAAGCTTCTATATATACCGATTCAAAATCTTTCATATATTCAGTCTCTAATTCAAAACCCAAGTAGTTTTAGCCCAACCCTTTTTGGTTTTGTAAATATGGCCGCACCAAGTATCCCACTGGCTATTATCGCTGGAATAACTCAATACGTTCAAGTTAAGATGCTAGCTCCTAAAAAAGTTCCCGGCGTCAAAGACGCTCAAGCTCAAGCCACTCAGACCATGAACTACTTGTTTCCTATATTTACAGTTTTTATTGCCTGGAATCTACCTGCCGCACTACCACTATACTGGACAGTCACAAATGTAATTTCTATCGCTCAGCAATATCTAATAATGCGTGAAGAAGTAGAGGAGATGGAAGAAGTTCAAATAGTAAGTAAAAAAATATCTGCTCCAAAAAATAAATCAACAAAAAGCTCTAAATCTAAAAAAAAGAATAACAAAAAGGCTAAGTAATGAGTAGCTACGCCAACAGCCAAGAGTTGCTAGAAGACTTACTTTCAAAGCTCGGCTGCACAGCTAGCGTTTCACTAGACGAAGAAAGCAACCTCTTAGAGATTGAAACCCAAGACCACGCTTTACTAATAGGTAAGCACGGTGAGAATCTCAGAGCCCTGCAGTACATTTTTAATTTAATTCGCCGCAATGAACTTGAGGGTAGTGATTTTGTGGCTATTGATGTAGCTGGCTATAAGCTCGAAAGAATAGAAAAAGTTCAAAAAATAACCCAAGAAGCAATCGATGCCATTACCTCGACAGGAAAGCCTGTTACGCTACCACCTATGAATTCTTTTGAAAGACGCCAGGCCCATATGGTAGTAGCAGACAACCCAAAGCTTGTAACAGAAAGCATTGGCGAAGAGCCACACCGAGCAATTGTTATAAAAAACCGCGACTAAACAGACCAAGATGAAAAATAACATCACAACAATTGTGGCTCAGGCTACATCTCCTCAGGCTTCAGCTATTAGTATTGTTCGTATTTCTGGGCCTAAGGCATTTCAAATATCACAAACTATCTGGCAGCCAATAAACAAAAAAAGTATCAAAGCTAGACAAATGGTTTTGGGTTGGGTTGTTGAGAAAAAAACCAAAATAGATCAAGCCATACTAGTAAGTATGCCTGCCCCACACTCCTACACAGGCGAAGATGTAGTAGAGATTCATAGTCATGGCGCACCTGTTATAGCAGATAAAATTATTGAGCTTGCTTTAGGGGCTGGCGCCAAGCTAGCTAAGCCAGGAGAATTTACTCGCAGGGCATACCTAGCCGGCAAGCTAGATCTTACACAAGCCGAGGCTGTTGGTGAGCTTATCGCTAGCAACAACGCCACAATGCTAAAGCTAGCCAGCCAGCAGCTAGCAGGGGGTCTTTCTAAGCAAATCAAGGCTATTAAGTCCTCACTACTGGAGCTGGCCGCTCACGAAGCAGCCTCTCTAGATTTTTCTGAAGAAGATATTATAGAAAGCAGTCTAGTTGGTCAGCAAAAAGTTCTAAAAAAAATCAACACAACAGTGTCAAATTTGCTAGCCAATAGTGACAGCCTAGCGGTGGTCAAAAATGGCTATAATATTGCCTTGGTGGGCCTACCAAATGCTGGTAAAAGCAGTCTACTTAATTCATTGCTTGGCTTTGATAGGGCTATTGTTACAACCCAAGCAGGTACCACTCGCGATACTATCACCGAGACTATTGTACTTGGTGGAGTTTTGATCAAAATAACCGACACGGCTGGCCTAAGAGAGTCTAGCGACAAAGTAGAAAAAATTGGTATCACTAGAAGTATAGAAGAGCTAAAAAACAGCGATACAATAGTTGTTTTGATTGAGCCAGGTAAGTCTAAAGCAACCACCACCTACCTCAAAAAAAACAATATAATAAGTTTTTTAGATAATAAAACCAGCTTAATACTCAATACTAAGTCTGACACTATAGCTAGTAAAGACTTAAGCCCAGAGCTAAGTAAAATTACTGCTCTAGATGTCTCCACTAAGAATAGCTCAGGCTTGGTAGCTCTAAAAAATCATCTCCAGCAAATCGCCACCCAAAACAACTCAACTGAAAACCTAAGCTTACTCACTACCAGGCAGCTGGTGCTAATAAAAAATCTGAAAGCTCAAATTAATGTCTGCATTGAGCTTATTAAATCAAAAACCCCAGCTGATATTGTCTTGGTTGAGTATCAAAAAGTGATTGGAATTTGTAATAGTCTAACTGGTGAGTCGGTAACTCAAGAAGTAATTGATAAAGTTTTTTCAGACTTTTGTATTGGCAAATAGCTAGTTGGCGGTGATAGGGAAGTCAAGTGAAGACTTGTAGTAGGTATTTACAGTATCGGTTTTAGTGACTGCGCCATTTATATCTAGAACATCTCTATAAAAAACAGTCTGTGAGGGTTGAGTTGCATCTTTTGAGCCAGATATAAAAAACGGCCCTCTAATCACACCAGATTTTTTCTTGGTGCCGTAGAAATAAAAGTGTAGAGTGGTGCCTACCATTTTGGTTTGAATAAGTATGTGGCTGCCAGTGTCATTTGTAAAGCTCATATCTGGCTTGGGTAAATATATTGTTGCATCTACCCCCGGCACACCATAGGGAGCGGTGTAGTAATCTACAGCGAAAGAATGACTAGCTCGTGAAGTTATTGGTAGGCCCGCCAGCAGAGCAGCCCGGTAAGCCGTACTAGAGACTTGGCAGAGGCCACCCCCATACTGCATTTCTTCTCGGTCACCAAGTATCACAAGCCCTGGCGCGTAGCCTTGTTCAGCACCAACTTCACCTAAGTAATCATTAAAAGAAAAGTTTTGGCCGGGCTTTATAAGAATTCCGTTAAACTTTGCTGTGCCAACTCTAATGTTTTGCAACCTATTGGCTGGTGAGCCTGGAAAATAAGTCACCCCCTCACTAATAAGTTCTTTTATTCCTAGTTTTTCAATATTTTCATCATTAACTTCAGCTTTTGTGGTTACTACATTGAGAGCTATTGGGGCGCTATTACCCTGAGTGAGCTGCTTACTTATGGTTTCGGCAGAGCTGGCTGTGTCTAGGGTTTTACCGTCTCTAGACTGCGTAAAAACACTAGCTCGGCCGTCTGATATTGAGAGCTTAGCATCGACAGCGGCAATGTTGATATCGCTAGAAATTGAAGTTAGATAGTTAGTGATAGATTTTTTTTCAAAGTAAAGATTTTGAGGTGGAGACTTAAGTCTGTATTGACTTTGCAGGCCGGCTACTACAAGAGGCTGGTCAGCTCCAGCTATTTCTAGCCAGCCAGCAATAGTGTTTATATCTACTAGCCATGTCTTTTGGCCATAAGTGAGCTCTAACGGGCTAGACTTATAGGGCACTATAATATTTTTTTGGCTTTCAAGAGACTCTGAGCTGAGAGCTGGCTCGACTGTTAGTGTTGGTATCACAAAAAGATTTTTATTCATTTGCCCAAAATGGCTTTTGATGGCAGCTGGCAGAGCTGAGAAGTCAATTCTTTTGCCTCTACTGCCGGGCTGCACTTTTATGTCACCATCTTGAGTAATAAATTTAGCATTTTCTACTAGCTTAGCATCGGTGGTGTTGATTCCTACACTTACATCAGCTAGCTTTTGAATATCAAAACCAGCGCTAGTGATAGGTGGTTTTTGGGCTAGCATAGCGTTAAGCTGAGAGCTCAGCTGAGCCACAAAAAACCCGCCTCTACCAACAGCCATAGCTTCTCCAACTGCCTCTTGATTCTGGTATTCTAAGCCAAGCTGACTAGCTAAGATATTTTGGTCGCCCCGCAAGGTCAAGCTAGCAACCGGCTGCTCACTGTATTTACCAGTCTGGCTATTAAGCTCTAACAAGGCCTCAGCCTTAGTAAGGCCACTTAGATAGACGCCATTAGCTGTCACACCTGGCAATATTTTGCCTTGGTAAGCTAGTCTAATAGCTATCAAAAAAGTCAACAAAACAAAACAAAACCCAACAACTATAGCCAGTAGCTGCCTGCCCCTAGTTAGATTTTGCAGTTTTTTCATATAATAACGACCCAAGTTCTTTTTTAATATCAAAGCATTTATTTGCTAATTTCACTTTTGATTATATACTTTTTAGCTTTTTATACCAAGCATAACAACATATCTAAAAAAACTTAAAATAAACCAGTCTTGAGCAGACCCTGTTTAAATACCGCCAAGATTTGATATAATAAAAATAATGAAAAAAATACTGATTACAGGTGGGGCAGGCTTCATAGGCTCAAACTTTGTTCACTACTTATATAACAACCGCCCAGATTACCAGCTGGTAGTAATAGATGCCATAACCTATGCCGGCGATGAGCAAAATATTGCAGACCTCGATAGCAAAAGACTAAAACTCGTAAAAGGCAACATCTGTGATGCTGAGCTTGTTGGCGAACTTGTAAAAGATTCTGATGCAATTGTTCATTTTGCCGCCGAATCACACAATGATAATTCACTACAAAACCCTAGGCCTTTTATTGACACAAACATTATTGGCAGCTACACACTTATCGAAGCAGCCAGAAAACACAACAAGCGATTCCACCACATCTCCACCGACGAAGTCTACGGCGACCTTGAGCTAGACGACCCAAAACGCTTTACCCCAGAAACCCCGTATAACCCGTCTAGCCCGTATTCTAGCAGCAAGGCCGCCTCAGATATGCTGGTTAGAGCTTGGGTTCGCAGCTTTGGGCTGAAGGCAACACTAAGTAATTGTTCTAACAACTACGGTCCATATCAGCACGTTGAAAAATTTATACCGCGCCAAATCACCGAAATACTAGAAAGTCGCAAGCCACGGCTATATGGCTCTGGCGAGCAAGTACGTGACTGGATACACGCCGAAGACCACTCGTCTGGAGTCTTGGCAATTTTAGAAAAAGGCAAAATAGGCGAGACATATTTGATAGGTGCTGATGGTGAAAAAAACAATAAACACGTAGTAGAGCTAATCTTAAAATTAATGGGTAAAAATAGCAGTTATTACCAGCATGTCAATGATCGCCCTGGGCACGATATGCGCTACGCAATAGATTCTAGCAAACTCCGAAATGAGCTAGGTTGGTTACCAAAATTTACAAATTTTGAAATAGGGCTAAAAGATACCATTACTTGGTATAGCGAGCATCAAGACTGGTGGAAGCCTCAAAAAGGTGAGACTGAGGCTAAGTATAGAAAGGTTGGGCAATAGTGGCTTTTGACCCAAATGATTATTCAGAGCTGAGTCTGTCAGAAATTGAAATACCTGGCTTCTTTGTTATAAATCTTGCCGTGCACGGTGATGGCCGAGGCTGGTTCAAAGAAAACTATCAAAAAGAAAAGATGCAGGCACTGGGGCTTCCAAAATTCGATGTCGTACAAAATAATTTTTCTTACAACGCCCAGCAGGGCGTTACCCGCGGCCTACATGCCGAACCTTGGGAAAAATTAATCTCAGTTGCTAACGGCTCAGTTTTTGGAGCCTGGGTAGATTTAAGAAAAGGCCCTAGTTTTGGTAAAACATTTACCCTAGAAATTAACCCTGGCATTGCGGTATTTGTTCCTCGTGGTGTCGCCAACGGCTACCAAACGCTTGAGCCAAGTGTTAACTACACCTATCTTGTAAATCAGAACTGGTCACCAGAAGCTGAGTATTCTTTTGTAAATCTTTTTGATAAAGAAATTAATATTGACTGGCCGATATCACAAGCCGACTCAATAATTTCTGAAAAAGACCAAAACCACCCGTACCTAAAAGATATTAAAGAAAGGCTATAGCATCATTAATCAATCAGATTTTTTTATAATAGGAGCCAATGGCCAGCTAGGCACGGCGCTCAAAGAAAAATACCCAGCAGCTCAATTTGCTGATATTAACGAGCTAGATATAACGAGCCAAGAATCAGTCAACAATTTTGATTGGTCAAATACCAAGGTGATATTAAACGCCGCAGCCTACACAGCTGTAGACACGGCCGAAACTAGCGAAGGCCGAACAGCCGCCTGGAAAGTCAACGCTACAGCAGTTGGTTATTTATCTGCGGCGGCGGCTAAAAACGATATAGTTCTGGTTCATATCTCAACAGACTACGTTTTTGATGGCACTCAAAGCCCTCATAGCGAGACAGAAGACTTCTCACCAATTAGTGTCTACGGCAGCAGTAAGGCCGCTGGCGACCTACTGGTAGCTCAAATCAGCAAGCATTATATTATCAGAACGTCTTGGGTTATTGGCGAAGGAAACAATTTTGTGCGCACTATGTTAGCACTTGCCAAAAAAGGCCTAAACCCTACCGTTGTATCAGACCAAATAGGTCGGCTAACTTTCACTAGCGAACTAGTGCGAGCTATTGACCACTTACTTACCATTAGTGCAGCTTTTGGTAGCTACAATCTTAGTGGCGACGGTCAGCCAGAAAGCTGGGCCAACATAGCCCGAAACATTTATCAGCTTGCAGGTCTCAAAAATACCATTACTGACTCTAGTACTGTAGAATACTATGCTGGCAAGACCAATATTGCGCCCAGGCCACTTCAGAGCACACTAGATTTAGAAAAAATTAAATCTACTGGTTTTATCACTACAGACTGGAAAGTCGATCTAAAAAAATATTTAGACAAGGAGACAAAAAAATGAAAGGAATTATATTAGCAGGCGGCAGCGGCACCCGGCTTTACCCAATCACCAAAGGTATTAGTAAGCAACTAATGCCTATTTATGATAAGCCAATGATCTACTATCCACTCAGTACCCTTATGATGGCTAGTATACGTGACATTTTAATTATTACTACTCCACATGAGCAAGAACAGTTTAAACGCCTCTTGGGTGACGGTAGCGACATAGGCATCAATTTAACTTACGCAGTACAGCCATCACCAGATGGTTTGGCCCAAGCCTTTATTATTGGTGAAGAATTTATTGGCGATGACAAAGTAGCCTTAGTGCTTGGTGATAATATCTTCTATGGCCAAGACTTTGGTGAAAGTCTCAAGCAGTGCGTTGATGTTGACGGCGGTACTGTATTTGCCTACCAAGTATCAGACCCAGAACGCTACGGAGTAGTAGAGTTTGACGGTGCCATGCAAGCCGTATCTATTGAAGAAAAACCAAAAGAGCCTAAGAGTAATTATGCAGTTGTAGGATTGTATTTCTACGACAATGAAGTAGTAGATATTGCCAAAAACATCAAGCCGAGCGAGCGGGGAGAGCTAGAGATTACTAGTATCAACGAAGAATATCTCAAGCGCAAAAAGCTCAAAGTACAAGTAATGGATAGGGGCTCTGCCTGGCTAGATACCGGCACCTTTGCTTCTATGATGGATGCTGCAGAATATATTCACGTTATAGAAAAGCGTACTGGCTTAAAGATAGGCTGTATAGAAGAAGTAGCCTACCGTGAAGGCTTTATAGATACAAAACAGTTGAAAATAATCAGCCAAGATCTTATTAAGAGTGGGTATGGTGAGTATCTTAATCACATCAGCCGAGATTAACCAGTATTACTAGCTATTTTATAAACATAAGTACTCGCGTTAATAAGCAATGAAGGTTACATCGATACATAGCAGCTAGAGAAGATTAATGCAGATTTAGTGAAGAGCGGGTATGGTAAGTACTTGCGTGTAATTGTTGGTTAAGAAAGTCTACCCACAAAGTAGACACCTATTAGTATTAGTAGAATACCAAGATATTGAAAGGGCATAATATGCTCTTTAAAAAGCACACTCGCTACAATGAAAGAAATTACTAAAGAACCGGCAACAACAATTGCTTGTACTACACTGAATTGAAAGCGTGATAGTAAAGTAAAGTATAGTAGTGTAGCAAGTATATACAATATGATGCCTAGGTAGAAATATGGAGAGAAAATTATTTGATATTTCTTCGTAAATAAATCCGATAAACTTGATATTTTACCAAGAGAAGACATCATATGTTTCCATGATGATTGAGCGCTAACTATAAGTATTGCTGTTGTTATTGAAAGTATATACTGCATAAGAGATAAAAATTAGTAACTACTGTATTATAATACGATATATGAAAATAAGTAGAGAAAACGCAATACGTATTCAATATGTGATCGACCAACTCTTACCACCTATCATAAGAGACTCAAAAATATTTATGTTTCTACCTATGAAGTTGGTTTTTAGGGACAAGTCAAAAATATTTATGAATTTTAAAGATAGAGTCTTTCAGTATGATGAAGAAGAATTCTCAAAAATGTATGAAGAAGCGGCTTCTAAAAATGAGATTCAAGGCGAAACCGACTTAAATGTTCGATGTACTAATGAGATACTCAATAATCTAATTGGAGTAGATATATTAGAGGTTGGGTGTGGTAGGGGTTATCTGGCAAAGAAGATGTCAAATAGAAAGCAAATTAAGACTGTTACAGCAGCTGATATTGTTATACTAGACAAAATAAAAGGTGATAGTGACGCGATAAAATATATTGAGTCAAATATTGAAAATCTCCCATTTAAAGATAAGCAGTTTGATACAGTTGTATGTACTCATACACTTGAGCATGTTCAAAACCTCCACACAGCAATTAATGAGTTACGTAGGGTAACGAAGAGAAGATTAATCATTGTTGTGCCAAAACAAAGACCATATAAATATACATTTAGCTTACATATACATTTTTTTCCATATCATTGGAGCATTGAAGAATGGTTTGGTGGTGTTGAAAAATCAACAATTAAAGACTTAGGTGACTGGTATTACCATGAAGACTATTAAGTCAATTCAATCTGGTGATATAAGAGGTTTAATTATTGTCCCAGCCTATAATGAAGCATCTGTAATTGAAGATGTTATTAAAGCTATATTACAAGAAACCAAGAACTATAAAAAATACCAAATTGATACTGCTGTTGTTAATGATGGGTCAAGTGATAATACTGAAGAGATAGCAATGAAACACCCTGTGATTGTTTTAACTCACTACGTCAATTTTGGCTCTGGCTCAGCTACAAGAACTGGGCTTGAATATGCCAAGAGAAATAATTATGACTTTGCGGTTACAGTCGATGCTGACGGACAACATGCACCACAAGACCTAATTAAGATAATCAAGACACTCGATAAAGATGAATATGATCTAGTAATTGGAAGCAGATTAATAAATACCAAGGGCATGCCTGTTATTCGGGTTTTTGGTAATAAGTTATTAAATTTAGCAACCAGACTAATTTTAGGTGTTAGGGTAACCGACTCACAATCTGGTCTAAAAGCGTTCTCTAAGAAGGCTATTAATACTATCGAGATAAGAAGTAATGGTTTTGAATTTTGCTCTGAAATAGTCTGGAGGGCAAAACAACAGAAACTCAAGATAAAGGAGGTGCCAATTAAGGCAATCTATACCGATTATTCACTACAAAAAGGCCAAAACAACGTAAATGCGCTAAGGATTATTAAAAACTTAGCAAAACAAAAGATAAGAGAGGTCTAATTATGTGGTTAACAAAATACAACATCTTAATAATATTATGCTTACCAATACTCCTGCTTTTTTTAGTCAGAATCTACGATAACTATAAAAGAAGAAAAATTAGTACAAGAGGCTTAGTAATCATCTTGTTTTTCTGGCTAGCATTGTTTCTAGGGATATTATTCAATCAGCAAATATTTAATTATCTTGAGAGTAGTAAATTAATAAATAGTACCCCACTAAGTCTGTATGACACTATTCAGATTACTG
>Ga0105051_10001070_pt1 | contig 37977 bp, 32 predicted proteins | sample FRY02_FD_78383 | JGI IMG/M metagenome (GOLD analysis project Ga0105051, IMG submission 78383) | Freshwater microbial communities from Lake Fryxell liftoff mats and glacier meltwater in Antarctica - FRY-02 (megahit assembly) | ecosystem: Environmental > Aquatic > Freshwater > Ice > Glacier... | reverse complement strand
TGTCTACAATTATAATCTTTATACCAATGCACCAGGCTATAATGACGAAATGTTTTATGGACGAGTAAATTGTCTGAATTCACTGAATCAAGTACTTTCTATCAACGAAAATGAACTCCAAAAACTTACTTTGCAACATTTAGAAGACGGTAGCTATATACTAATTTTACCAAAAAGTGAGGAAACACAGAATGTGAAAATTTTGAACTCACTAGGGCAAACGGTATGGGAAACTAGCACGCAAAAAGATCAGCAAGAGGTTGCATTCACAATAGAACCCTTCACAAATGGTATGTACTTTTTACAATTAAGCAACAAGAATAAATTAGTAGGAAACTCTAAATTGATAAAATAAATGAGGTTATTACAACTTCTATTTGTGTGTTTTGCGCCAATACTTTTGTTGGCGCAAAACGCATTTATACGTGAATATGGTAGAGCAGATTTTGGGAATTATGTATCTGCAAACATGTATAACATAATCGAGTGGAACTCTCAGTATCATTTGTTTGGTGGTGCTTCCTACTTAACCCCTTCCTATTCCCAACCTTTTAGTCTTCTTCACACAATACTTGACGAAAATGGTAGAATTGAAACAACACATATAGATTCAACTAACTATGAGAATGCTTATTTTCAAAAAACGGTTGTTAAGAATAATTTTGTTTTTTGTGTTGGTAAAAAATGGAATGACAACACCAATAGCCTAGATCAACGAAAGTTCATTCAAAAAAAGAACAAAGATGGTACGGTTCAATGGACAAAAACGTTTGGGGATAGTTCTTGGAGCTTTTGGGACAATTATACACATCAAATTTATGCGCAAGAAAATAATTTGATTGTTTTGAGCACTGGAAACGATGGTTTGAGTCAAACGGTAGATTTCTCTTTGTTGAATGAAAATGGAGAACTATTATCTTTAAAACAATATAAAACAAGTCAAGTTTACGCATATCTGGATAAACCTGTTGCATCCGCGCAAACGAATGATGGTTTTTTGTTAATTGTTGAAGGTTCGGGTGGGCCAATTCAAGCAAAGTTTGTCCATACATTATTAAAACTTGATAAACAAGGCAATGAACTTTGGAGGAAGTCACTAAATGATTTACCTTTGCCAGAAAGAGAGAGCGTAGATAGTCTTCAGCAAGCTCATGGCGTTTTCAAGATGGAGAACAATCATTTTGGCGTTGTTTTCCAATTGTATAAAATGGATTCTCTTAATCAGTTTTTGACCCATAGTAAAATAATAATAACAGAATTTGATGAACAAGGAAATTATATAAAATCTAACGGCTTCGCTGAAAAAATCAACTTTGACGTACAAAAAACCGAAACAAATAGCACTGATGATATTTATCTATTTGGCAATTCGAGTGAAGCGCATGTTGGCAAAATAGACAAAGATTTTAATTTTCTTTGGTCTATTAACTTTGGTACAGTAAACCATAATATTTATCAAGACGGCGCAGCAACATCTGATGGAGGCATGATACTAACTGGAACTCGTTTTAGATATACTCCTGAGCCAAAAGGATATAATTACTATGTTGTAAAAACGGATTGTAATGGCAATGTTGAGTGGGATTCAGAATCTTGTGTAATTAGTAGTGAGGAGGAAATTTCTATATTCGGAAACCCAATGAAAGATAAACTTTTAATCCAGTTTCCTCAAATGAAAGAGGATGTAAATTTAGAATTTCAGCTTTATAATTCCATCGGTCAATTGGTCATGAACCGTCAAATTACAGGACCAATAATAAATGAGCAAGTTTCACAACTGAGTGCTGGAATTTATATGTTTACTGTAAAAGCAGACAATGGAAGTTTTTTTAACGGTAAATTGATGAAAGAATAGATTAAAAAAAAGATTGAAAACCGCGCAGTTAAATTTCTTTAATCATCCATAAATCACAGGCGAAATGTCCTGAGTCACCTAAAGGTTGATCGATTTTTTTGAATCCCATTTTTTCGTACAAGCCAATTGCATTGTGAAGTTCTGGAAGAGTTTCGAGATAAATTTTCTCGTAGCACATATTTTTAGCTTCAAGTGTACACATGCGCATGAGCTCTTCGCCTATTCCTTTTCCACGGTGTTCTTTGAGTAAATAGATCTTCACCAATTCAACACAATTAGAATCTCAACCTTTTGTAGGGAAAATTTCCGATCCTCCTACTATCTTACCTCCTATTTCCACAACCCAATAAGCTGCTTTTACTTGACTCTCAAAAAGTTCGTATAATTCATCTGTGGCCGGATCAGTGTAGACTGTTCCAGGTTTGTTAACACCATATTCTTCTAAAACAGAGCGAATAACACGAGCAATTTCAGGATTGTTTTCTTTACGTATTGGAGAGATTGTCATAATTGAGAGATGAGAGATTTTGGAGAATAGACAGTAGATGTTAGATTTTAGATGTTAGACATTAGATTTTAGACTATAGACTATAGACAAGATTACAAGGTATTCGTTAAATGTCTGACGTCTAAAATCTAATGTCTGTATTTTCATACTGTAAAACTCTTTAATCCTTCAAAATATTCAGCTAAAACTTCTGGATTCAAATCACTTGGTGTAAAAATCTCCATCAATTTAGGCTGGCCGTCTAAGTCATATGTATAAAATTCTTCCATCTGATTGAGCAGGGATTCTTTATCTGTTGCAGCAAGATAATTTACATTAAATGCCTCACAGATGTGCTTCGCTGAATGGTGATGTTTTGCTACAAAATAGGGTTCGTATTGCTTTGTGCTATTCGGTCCTGGAATAATTTTGAAGATTCCGCCACCGTTATTGTTAATTAGAATAATTCTCAAATTAGGTGTCAAATGCTGATTCCAAAGTGCGTTGCTATCGTAAAAAAAAGAGATGTCGCCTGTAATCAAAACATGCCAATCCTCTTTTTTAACTGATGCTGCACCAACTGCTGTGCTCGTGCTGCCATCTATTCCACTTGTACCGCGATTGGAATTGTACTTCACTAATGAAAGTGGATCAAATAATTGAGCGTATCGAACAACACTGCTATTAGCCAAATGCAAGGTGCTATGATCAGGTAAACAATCCAAAACTAAATGGAAAACTGGTAAATCACTAAATGACGCTTCTTCACAAAATTCTTTGGTGAAATCTTGGCGTAAATAATCAATTTGCTTCCATTTAGGAGCATAGCTAATATTACTTATGCGTTTAGTCTCGTTCATTTTTCGAACAAACAAACTCGGTTCGCAAGAAATAGAAGCCGTCAGTTTACGGAAAGTATCCATTTCTGGGAACTCGAACCCAATTTTCCAATGTTCGCCAATTGGCCAGCTACGGATTAAATTTTTAATCTTTTTTGAAACAATAGCACCTCCAATTGTTACTAAAATATCGGGTTGAAAATCGGTATTTTCTTTGTCCAAATGTTCAATTATACGGTCAATGCAATGCACAAAAGCTGGAAAAACCAAATTCGCTGTATTTTCCACCATTACCAAAACACTCGGATCATTCGATATTTCCTTCAACTGATGCAAAAGGGCTTCATCTTTCGGTAATTGTCCGCAAAGGATTATTTTTTTGTCAGCCTTGGACCATTTGGATTGAAAATCTAACCAATGTATTTCTTCGCTAACTTCAGCCAAATCGAAAGAAAAATCCTTAAAAAGAGAATGTCCAACTTCCTCCACAACTTTTGTCCCGTACAGCGGTTCTTCAAGCGCAAAATTGATATGAACAGGTCCTCGCCAATTACTATTCGCCAGTTGAAGTGTAGCCAAAGTTTCATCTCTCAAAAATTCTTGATATTCTAAAGAGTTGTCGTTATCTGTTAATTGCAAGAAATGATGAACATGATTTCCGAATACCTCTTTTTGCATAATTGTTTGACCGTCACCATGATTAATCCATTCTTCTGGTCGATCTGCACTGATAACGACTAAAGGAATACATTGATAAAATGCTTCCGTAACGGCTGGGAAATAATTCACGACAGCTGAACCAGAAGTACAAACTACCGCAACGGGTTCTTGCAATTCCAAAGCCATTCCCATGGCAAAAAAAGCAGCACTTCTTTCGTCATGAACCATGGAACAAGAAATTTCTGGATGTTCATCAAATGAAATCGTCAGAGGTGCATTTCTTGAACCTGGGGAAATAACAATATGTTTCAAACCTGCTTTAACACAGGATTCTACGAACAAATGAACATTTTCTTTCGCGCTCGTTGTGTAGCTCATGAGGGATTTACTTTTTCTATTGAATTGAGTAAAGTTCGGGCTTTATTTTCCGTTTCTTCCCACTCATCTTCAGGTATGGATTGACTTGTATATCCGCCACCCAAGTATAAAAATGCCTTGCCGTCTTGTATTTGACAACAGCGTAAATTTACGTATAAATAGCTGTGTTCATCGCTTATGGAGCCGATAAAACCAGTATACAAATCACGGTGAAAAGGTTCCAAAGTAGCAATCAAATCTTGTGCAACTTTTGTTGGGACTCCTGCAACAGCAGGTGTCGGATGCAATTCCAAAGCGATTTCCATGGCATTTTTATCTGGACTGTAAAATGAAAAATCCGTTCGCAAATGTCGAACAGGTCCCGCTTCCATATCGAAAGGGCCGTGTTGCTCTATTTCTTGTAATTCTTGGGTTAAAAGTCTGTTTTGAATGTATTCGCTTACCAAATACTGCTCTTCTATTTCTTTATCTTCCCAATCATTAACTGTCGCGCCAACTTTTCGCGTACCAGCCAAAGACATGGTATACCCTTGTTTGCCGTGCATGGAAAGTAAAACTTCTGGTGTTGCGCCTATCCAAGTCCCAAATTGCGGACTAGAAACTAAGTAAACAAAAGCGTTTGGATGATCTTCTATCAGCTGATTATACAGCTCAAAACATCTACTAGAATCAAATTGCGTTATTTTTATTCGACCATAAACCGCTTTTCGTAAATTGAAAATTGGAAACGAATTCAAAAGCGATTCTGCACCAATCAGATATTCTTTTTTTGAAACTGAATATGGAGGTCGATCTGAGAAAAAGAGCGGTTCTTCTTTATTTTCCTTGGTATTTTCATCTTCTTCAAACCGATAAATTGCCGATTTGTCTGCATTGGAAATATAAAATCCTTCCGTAAAAGGTTTCCGTGCCGAAGTAAAAACGCCATATTGCTGAACTTTATCCTTACTTGGTATTCGATATGCTAAAATATCCGGCATGTTTATCTAGGAATAATCATTACAGTTAAACGACCCGTACACACCAATTTATCTGTGTCGCCATCAAACAAATCAACTTGCCACACGTGTGTACGCTTTCCTGCATGAATAATTTTACCCACTGCTCTTACCAAACCGCTTTTCATTCCGCGCAAATGGTTCGCATTTATTTCTAATCCAACGGGCACCTCCTTTGTCAAGTCTATTAACAAAGTTGAACCCATTGAACCGATACTTTCAATCAATGCAGCACTTGCCCCACCATGCAACAAACCCATGGGTTGGTGTGTCTTTTCGTTTACGGGCATAGTTGCGACAATATAATCATCACCAATTTCAACACATCGAATATCTAACAATTCGATCATCGTGTTTTTAAACATTAACTCAACTTGTGCGACAGGAACTTGCTTTAATTTCATGACCGTAAATTTAATGAAAAGGTCTGTTTAATAATAGAAACAGTTGAAGAGGTTTTGTTGTTTAACGGTTTTTGGGGAATGAGCATGATGAAAAGGCTATTAATTCGAAGCTTAGAATTTTTTGAATGAGTTTTCAGTAAAAATATCTTGTTGGTCTTTTTGCCAATTCCCAAATTGGCAAATTCTAAATTGAATTTTAACAGTATTTCTTTTGAATCAATTCAAGTTTTTCACTAACTTAAATAAAAGTTAATCTATTATTTAACTTAAAATTAAACTTTTATGCCTGCTTCTAAAAAGAGTTCCTTCACACTTGTGGAAAACGAAATTGCCTTGTTTGGTCGCGCTTATGCTCATCCAGCGCGAGTGAGAATATTAAACATTTTGGATAAAAATGGCTATGTAAGAAACTGTGATTTGACACGTATTTTGAATTTATCAAAATCAACGATTCACGAGCATCTGAAAAAATTGGAAGATGCTGATTTGATCCGAATGGAATTTTTTATGAATAGTTTTTATATCTATCGAAATGAGTGTGAATTTGATTTATCCGCAATATTTTCGAAAAACAAGCCTATTTAGTTTGTTTATTTTCAATTAATTACATTCAAAAAATACACCTTGTTCGCAAATTTGGGAATTCCCGAATTTGCGAATTTTCTTAAGTATTAATTAAACAATTCATTATCAGTATATTAATTGGGATTGGATTCAAGTAACCGAACACAACAATCCCCAAAAAAAACCTTTTCAACTTTCACTTATTCAAATTCTCCAACCTTCTTTCGTTTCGCATCCCGCAACTCTATTTATATTTGAACCATGTTTCAAGCCAATTTTAATTTAAAACCATTCAACACATTCGGAATTTCAGCTAAATGTCTGTATTTCGGCACTTTTTCGTCCGTTGAAGAGTTGAAGTCCGCTCTCGCAGAAATCAAAAAGTTCAACCTTCCCTTTATGATTCTAGGCGGAGGTAGCAATATTCTGTTGACCAAAGATTACGAAGGAATTGTTCTAAGAAATGAAATCAAAGGTTTTGAAATAATCAGCGAAACAGAAAACGAAGTAATCGTTCGATCAGGTGCTGGAGAATCGTGGCATGAATTCGTGATGAAATGTTTGGAAAACAATTTGGCAGGAATTGAAAATTTATCGCTGATTCCTGGCAGTGTTGGCGCTAGCCCAATGCAGAATATTGGTGCGTATGGTGTAGAGGTAAAAGATGTTTTTCACAGCTTAGAAGCTTTACAAATCGATTCAAGTATAATCCTTTCCTTTGACAAAACAGCATGTGAATTCGGTTATCGTGAGAGTGTTTTTAAACGAAAACTGAAAGATCAATACGTAATCACAAGTGTTGAATTCCGACTTCAAAAAGAAGCAAATGTAAATACTTCTTACGGCGCAATAAATGACGAATTGGAAGCAAAAGGTATTTCAAATCCAACGATTCGCGACGTCAGTAATGCCGTAATCGCCATTCGTCAATCGAAATTACCCGACCCAAAAGAAATTGGAAATGCCGGAAGTTTCTTTAAAAACCCCGTTATTGAAAAATCACATGCTGAAAAAATATTATTGGAATATCCAGACATGCCTAATTATCCTGATAGAACTAGCCCCAATCTAACAAAATTGGCAGCAGGTTGGCTAATCGAAAAAGCAGGTTTCAAAGGGAAACGAATTGAAAATTACGGTGTTCATGCGAAACAAGCGTTAGTCCTTGTTAATTACGGAGGATGCACAGGGAAAAATATTTACGATCTTTCAACCGAAATTCTTGCAACGATAAAAGAGAAATTTGGCGTTGAATTGGAACACGAAGTGAATATGATTTAAGTGGAATCAGGACTTTAGGACATAAAAAACAAGCCTAACATCTTGATGCCTGAAGTCTTTAAGTCTAATCTACCAATCTTCTTCTGTCCCAGAAAATTTATTATCATCGTCGAGTAACTTTTTCCAATCATAATTTGGATCCTCGGCATCGAAAACAATTGCTTTATATTCTTTGGGATCAATTTCGTGACGCGTAATCGTTTCACCCGTGTATTCTTCGATCAATTCCAAGAATTCCATTTCGATTTTGATATCACAAAATGATAAGGCTTGGCCACGATTTGTTCCGCGTCCGCAACGTCCGCAGCGGTGAACGTAGTTTTCTGGTTCTTCAGGTAAATCGTAATTGATAACGTATTTCACAGAAGGAATATCAATGCCACGAGCAGCAACATCTGTTGTTACCAAAACACGAAATTCTCCTTTGCGGAATTTATCTAAAATTTGAAAGCGATCCTTTTGCTCCATTCCACCATGAAAGAAATTGGATTCCATTCCAGCTCGAGCCAAAGCTGCGACAACACGTTCTGCCCTAACTTTCGTTCGAACAAAAACGATGAACATATCCTCTTCGTATTCACGCAATACATTTTCTAGGAAAAAACGCTTATCATCCATTTCAACGAATGCAACAGCGTGGTCAACATTTTTTGCCACAGGATTCTTAGGCGAAATTTGAATGCGAATTGCATCGCGAACAACTGAGTAAGCTAATGATTTTATCTTTTTATCTATCGTCGCCGTGAAAAACAAAGTTTGGCGTTTCTTTGGGATTTTAAGAACGATATCTTGTATATCTTTCAAGAATCCCATGTCGAGCATTAAATCGGCTTCGTCTAAAACCAAATGTTCAACTCCTGAAACATCAATGTGCCCTTGAGAAATCAAATCAAACATACGTCCAGGTGTAGCAACCAATACATCCACTCTTTTGGAGAGTCGCTGAATTTGTTGTTCTTGCTCAACTCCACCGTACAAACCGAATGATTTCACAGTAGTTTCTTTTCCCATTTCTTGAAAAACGGTGTTTATTTGTTGCGCTAATTCACGCGTTGGAACCATCACCAAACAACGAATTCCACTATAACTTTTTCTCTTTTTTCGCTCGAGTTTGTCCAAAATAGGAATAACAAAAGCAGCAGTTTTTCCTGTTCCTGTTTGAGCTATTGCCATCACATCTTCACCATCCAAAACATGCGGAATGGTTTTGAATTGAATGTCGGTCGGTTTATTGAACTTCATTCGCTCCAACTGAGTTTTAATCGAATTCGCGATATTGTAATCTTGGAATTTCATGTTATAAACTACTAGTTAAAAAGTAAAGATGAAAAAAAAGTCGAGATGAAAAATTTTTCATCTCGACTTTTTAATATTATTTGTTTTCCTTATTTTTCTGCTTCTTCTGGAGCTGGCACCAAAATACGTCCACAATGCTCACAAACGATAACTTTACGTTTCGTAGCGATATCCAATTGACGTTGAGGTGGTATTTTATTGAAACATCCTCCACAAGCATCACGCTCAACACTAACAACTGCCAAACCATTTTTAGAGTTTTCTCTCAAACGTTCGTATGCAGTAATCAAACGTGCATCGATTTTAGTTTTAGCCGTGTCAGATTGCTTTTGCAATTTCTCTTCGTCTTTTTGAGTTTCAGCAACGATTTCGTCCAATTCAGCTTTTTTCGTTTTCAAATCCGTTTTACGGAATTCCATTCTCTCCAAGGCTTCATCTAAAATTTCTTTCTTCCCAGAAATACGAATTTTTGCTTCTTTCGATTTTTTATCGTGTAATTTAATTTCTAATTCTTGAAACTCAATTTCTTTTGCTAATGATTCAAATTCACGGTTATTTCTAACCTTTTCTTGCTGCTCTTTGTATTTAGAAATCGCAAACTCAGCATCTTTTACTGCATTTTTACGATCGGAAACCTCAGTATCCATCGTTTTAATCTCCTCTTGCATGTTGGAGATACGCGTTCCTAATCCTTCTAATTCATCTTCCAAATCTTGAACTTCCAAAGGCAATTCACCACGGATTGTTCTGATTCTATCGATCTCAGAATCAATTAATTGTAATTGAAGCAAAGCATCCATTTTGCTTTCTATTGTCATTTCTTTTTTCGTTGCTGTTGCAGCCATTTGTCAAAAGTATTTGATCGGATTCGTATTTATTCCTGTTAAATGAACCGCAAATTTAGGCATTTTTTCCGTCAATAGTTCACCTAATAAATTAGTTGTGAATTGTTCGCTTTCAAAATGCCCTATATCTGCGATAATTATTTCATTCTCAGCATCAAAAAATTCGTGATATTTAAAGTCGCCTGTTATAAAAATATCAGCTTTTTGACGTTTTGCTTCTTTCAATAAAAAAGAACCAGAACCGCCACAAAGTGCCACTTTTTTAATCATTTTATTTCGCAATGAAGTATGCCGAATTATGTCACAATTAAATGTTTTTTTCAAAAGAGCTAAAAAATCTTTTTCTTCCATCGGACTTTCCAATTCCCCTATTCTACCTGCTCCTTCATCTTGATTTTGATTGGCAACTGAAAATATTTCATACGCTACTTCCTCATACGGATGGGCTTGTATCAAGGCTCCAATCACCTTGTTCTGAACATGCATGGGTAAAATAACTTCAACCTTCCATTCTTTTTCATGACTCAAAATATGGTGAACTCCTTTGGTTGGATTTGCTTCTTCATTGGGCAAATAAGTCCCCATTCCTGGGGAACTAAAACTACATTCCGAATAATTCCCAATATGCCCAGCGCCCGCTTCGTGCATCGCTTTCAAAACTAATTCTTTACTATCTTCAGGGACATACGTGCTCAGCTTCATTAACTTATTGCTGACAGGAGCTAAAATTTTAGCGTTTTGCAAATTCAACAAGGTCCCCATTTTGTGATTCACACCCAATTTATAATTATCCAAATTAGTATGAATGGCGTACAAAGCAATATTGTTTTGAATTGCTTTAATCACAGTTCGTTCCACATAATTTTTGCCATTCAATTTTTTCAATCCACCAAAAATAATGGGGTGATGCGAAATAATTAAATTACACTTTTTGTCTATTGCTTCTTGAATAGTTGCTTCAATACAATCCAAAGAAATCAACACACCTGTCACCTCATCATTAGGAGAGCCAACAAGCAGTCCTGAATTGTCGTAACTTTCTTGGCTAGAAAGTGGCGCAAGACTTTCAAGGAAATTAGTAATCTCTTTTACTTGCATAATTTACAATTGATAGGATAAGCCCAAATTAAATCCAATTGCCGTGGCTTTCTGAATGTATGGTGCATTTTTACTAAACGTATTTGGTAATTGGAAACGTACCTCTGGAATAAAATAGATAGACCAATAAGTACTGTGTTTATACTGAACTCCCGCATTTACGACGGCACTCAAAATAAATGGATTAAACAATTGATCTGTACCTTTTCGCTTATCTGTAAAACTTCCTTTGGCATTCACAGAATTTGTCCAATTTTGTTCTTGTGTATACCCTAACATCATTTGAGGCATAACTCCTCCGCCAATGCTAAATTTCAATTCTTTTCCATAAACGAAATCGAGTATTAATGGCATGGTTACGTAGCGATAAGTCGTAGTATATTTAAAAGTTGAATCTTCTCCTAAAAACGAATACTTTTCTCCGTTTCGCACAAATCCTAAACCAGTTGTAAACCTTATGTGATCACTTAAAAAAGTTCGAATTCCAATTCCAAATGACCAAAAATTAGCATTCATTTCATCTGCACGCTTTCCAATGTCCTCACCAAACAAATTGTCATTCGGTTTTAAAGATCTAAAAGTATTGGAATAATTAGTATTTAAATAAACCGATGTTAAATTATCCAACTCTCGCTCTGGGCGCACTCCAGCTTTTCCAATAATATCTTTTTTAGGCTCTTTTTCAGGCTCTTTCTTTGACTCCTCTCCACTCATGATTTGCGAGAAGATAATTGGACTTGTTAATAAAGTAAAAACGGCTAGGACATATTTTCGATTTTCCATTAATTTAGGCTTGATAATTGTATCGTACTAGAAACAAATATCGCAAATTTGAAGGACAACTGAAATGAAAATTATGGAAAAGAAGAAAAAAAGCTGGTTAAAAAAAATTCTAATAGGTACAGGAATAACTTTTGTGCTTTTAATTGTCGCGATGATTCTTATTCCTTTTTTCTTCAAGGATAAAATTAAAGACTTAGTTATTGACGAAGCAAACAAATCGTTAACTGCCACATTGGAAATGGGTGACTTCGATTTAACTTGGTTCAGCTCCTTTCCAAATTTGACTGTTCAATTAATTGATACAAAAATCACTGGAAAAGATGAATTTGAGGGAGTTGAGTTGATTAATGCAAAAAATATCAAGGCGCAAGTTAAACTTTGGGACATCATTTCTGGCGAGCAGATTTCAATTCAAAATATTTCTTTAGTTGAACCTAAAATAGATGTTCGCATTCTGAAAAACGGCAAAGCAAACTATGACATTACCATACCAGATTCTCTCCAAACTCCAGAGAATCTTGAGGAACCATCAAATTTTAAATTAAGTCTTGAGAAATATTCCATAACGGGTGGACAGATTCGCTACGATGATCGTGAAGGTGACATGTTTACTGAAATTTTAAATCTAAATCACGAAGGAAAAGGTGATTTAACATCGAATATAATTGATTTTGAAACTTTCACATCGATGGATGAGCTTACTTACACTATGGAAGGAATACCTTACTTGACCAAAGTAAAAACGGATGCTCATGTCAATATTTTAATAGAGTTCACTGAGAAAACTTCCAAATTTACCATGAAAGAAAACACCTTTAATCTGAATAATTTAAAATTCGGTATTACCGGTTTTTATGAGATGTTGGAAGGATATGACAACATGGATTTATCACTTGACGCGTCAAAAGCAACATTTAAAGATTTCCTTTCATTGATTCCAACTTTCTATCAATCTGGATACGAGAGCATGGTTACAAAAGGAAATTTAACAATGAATGGTTTCGTAAAAGGTAGAATGGACGATAATAATATGCCGGGTTGGGATTTTAATTTAGCTGTTGAAAAGGCACAAATAAAATACCCGGACGTTCCAGGTTCCATTAACAATGTAGCACTTAAAGCAAGTTCTAAGTTTGTCGGTGGCACAAATATGGATTTAATGACATTGGACATTCCTATGTTCCACGCTGACTTCGTAGGAAACGTAATCGATGCGAACTTGAAAATACGCAACCCAATGACAGATCCTTTGATCGACTCAAGAATTATCGCAAAGATAGATTTGTCAACCCTAGGCAAAGTAATGCATTTGGCTGAAGGCGAAAGTTACAATGGTAAATTGGATGCAGATATTACTCTTAATGGCCGAATGAGCGCTATTGAAAATGAAAAATATGAAAATTTCAAAGCATTGGGAACTTTAGAAATTTCAAAAATGAACTATAAATCTCCAGATTTAGCTGAGGCAGTTGACATCGAAACGATGCTGCTTCGTTTCTCCCCTCAAAACTTAGCTTTAGAAAGCTTAGACGCAAAAATGGGCGCCTCTGATTTTAAGATGAAAGGTACAATTGATAATTATTTAGGTTACGCCTTGCGAAACGAGCTGTTAAAAGGGAAATTCACCTTTAACTCTTCCAACCTTGATTTGGATCAACTGATGGGACCAACAACTGAAATTCCGGCAACTGAAACTACTGCTGCAACGACCGAAACAACGGAACCTTTACTTATTCCTAGAAATATTGATTTCGATTTAATGACCAACATTGCAAATTTGAAATACGATGGAATGGACATTAAAAACGTAAGTGGCGCCGTTCGTATTAAAGAAGAAGTTGCATATCTTGACAATTTAACCATGAATACTTTGGGCGGAACGGTTGGTTTGAAAGGAAACTACAATTCAACAAATCCAAATCAACTTAAACTTGATTTCGCTTATGATTTGCAAAATATAGACATCCAACAATTGGCGAATAATTTTATTTCTATTGAAAAATTAGCCCCGATTGCTAAATATGCGAAAGGAAGTTTTAGTTCGAAATTCGACATGACTACTTTGTTACAACCTTCTCTTGAACCGGTTTATAGTTCGCTCACAGGTGCAGGAAATTTATTTACAAAATCTGTTACCATTTCTGGCTTCAAACCATTAGAGAAAATTAGTGAGTCGTTGAAAATGAGCAATCTTGCAACACAAACCATTAATGACTTGAAAACCTTCTTTAAATTCAAAGACGGAAAGTTGAGCCTTACACCATTTGATGTAAAATTGGGCAAGATAGCTACAAATATTTCGGGTTCTTCATCTTTCGAACAAGACATCGATTACGTATTGTTGATGAATATGCCGAAAGATCAAATTCCAGGAAGCATGTTAAAAGCTGCTGAAGAAGGAATTGCAAAATTAAACGCGTTAGCACCAAAATTAAGTTTAGGAGGCTTACCTGATTTCATTCCTGTGAAATTAAAAGTAATCGGAAAAATAACCAATCCCAAGGTAACAACAGATTTCAAAGAAGCAATAATGAGAGCGTCTGGAAATATCAAAGATGACCTCATCAATAAAGGAAAAGACCTAGTAAAACAAGCTAAAGACTCTGTTAAGACAGTCGTAACAGAGAAAGTAAAGGAAGTGCGCGAAGATTTGAATGCCAAAAAGCAAGCGATTATGGATGAAGCGAAAGTTCAAGCTGATAAAATTCGTGCCGAAGGTAAAAATCAAGCTAATGCCGCTAGATCAGCAGCAAATTCGGAAATTGACAAATTAATGGTTGAAGCTGGTTCCAACCCGATTAAAAAACAAGCAGTTAAATTATTGGGAAACAAATTGAAAGAAGAAGCAGACGAAAAGGCCAACAAAATTGAAGATGAAGCAGATAAACGAGCAGATCAAGTGATGTCAGCTGCGCAAGCTAAAGCAAATTCTGTAAAATAATGATTCTTGGATTGGCTTTCCCTTTAGCAATAATATTACCCGCTCTAACATTGGGTTTGATAAACTATCTCTATTGGAGAAGACAAGGTTACAAATCACTATCTTTTGTAGTTTTAGGAACGATAGCGATTTATGGTTTACTCTATCAATTGGGTAAGAATTTCATCTAGTATCGCATTGGTTAATTAATAAACGACAAGTTCCTGAATAGAACTTTCATCCAATTGAATTAGATAAATACCTTTTGATGTAATCGAATTGGTTTCTATTATTTTCTCTGTTGAAATTGACTGATAAATCAATCGACCAATTGGATCCCAAATTTTCACATAAACACCTTCATTCGATGAAGACGCTATTCTCAAATTTTGATTTACCTGAATAGGATTGGGATAAATTTTAATTGTAGCAGTCTCTGTTATTTGTTCAGTACCCAAGTTAAAGTCACAATTTCCAAATGCATAAACTACCGAATTTTCTTCTTTATAACATTCCAAACTATAAGCACAATCCAAAGACAATAAATAGGAAAACAACAATCCTCTTTCAGAACCTATTCCCTCTATTATGTAAAAATCAGGAATATTTGTGCTCTCCACAGTAAATCTTTTTCTATAAATACCTTGAATATCAATAGAATCTATTGCTGAAATGATTGAGTAAGAAACATCATTCGCTGGATCAGGAACAGTATCACCTATTGTTAGGTTGAAATCGTATATTACATATTCAGCATCTTGACCGAGTTTGAAAAAAACCTGCTTTCCTGCTTCACGCATTGCTCCTAGATAGCCACGTGGAGACAAATTAGGCAAAGGACAATTACCCATCGAACCGCCAGTGCTCATGTAGGTTATTTGTTTTTTTCTGAACAACTTTGCATAATTCAAATTATTGATCGTTGTATCTCCAGAGAAATCATACACCGTTGTAATCACATCCAAACAAGTTGGTCCGCCACCATAATTGCAAATTGCTTTATCTTTCCATACATCACTTGAGTCGGCAGTAATAAATGTGATATAGCTCTGAGTAGATCCAACAAAAGAGAGACAAAGGATAATAAACGTGATAACTTTTTTCATAATTACAAGTTTAATTAGCTGATTGCTGTACGCTTTAGAACGTGTATTTTATCGCAAAGGTTGTAAATAGGTGATCAAAATTTATAATTCAGCCTGCTCATTCGACTGAATGCAAGAGACTTCTTGATACTATCCCCTGATAATAGATCTTTTTGATTATTCGCTTTTTTCACCTCTTCATCAATTCTCAATCTCCACAAGCTTCATTTTTTTGTATTTTCGCTGAAAGAACTCCAATGAAGACAATTGGTCATCACTTTAACGCATTAATTTGGACCTTACAGCAATTTGGTAAGGGCAAATATTTGCTGTATTTCATACCAGGAATACTTTTCGCACTGGGTTTTTGGTGGTTAGAAAACTGGAGCGAAAGTTTAGTTTCTCCTGATTCAATCGAAGAGAATACGGCTTGGTATTCGAACCTATGGAGAAAAAGCGTAAGTCAAACTGGGCATTTCTTAAGCTTTATCTTTCATCAACTTGCCATTTTTTTCATCTTAACGCTTCTCTCCCCCATTAACACATTTCTTTCTGAGTCAGTAGATGCCAATTTAACAAGCGAAAAAATTGGATTTGACGTTATGCGATTCATAAATGATTTTATTCGAATGATATTTGTTGTCCTTATTGCCATTTCTTTAGAGTTGCTAATTATGGGGATTTGGTCACTCATTTCATGGGTTTTTGGATTTCAATTTCTAAATCCAACCATCTTTTTCATTACGGTAGCATTTTTTTACGGTTTTTCATTTTATGATTACAGCCTAGAAAGAAATAAAATAAGCGTTATGGGAAGTATTCGTTTTGCTAAAAGATATTCGTTTCCGACTCTTATCACCGGTATTTTATTTTCTACTCTGCTTCTAATTCCAGTTTTAGGTTTGGCAGTAGCACCAGTTATTATGACAATAGTTTCAACACACGTTTTTCTTAAAATAATGGGGAAACTTGATAAACCAACAACAGCGACAGAATGAAGCTTTTTACAGAATTTAATCCAACAACCCATGAGCAATGGAGAGCCGCAGTTGAAAAAGAGCTGAAAGGACTTCCCTTTGACGGAACGATCACCACAAAAGATGAAATTGAGGAAATCGAGTTTTCGAAATTCGCAGATCAAAGAAATAATTCTTCCCCGAGTATATCGTTCCAACGTGGCGCAAAATCATTGAACAATGATTGGTTTATTGGAAAATTAATCGAAGTGAAAGATGAAAAAATTGCCAACCAAGAAGCGCTTGTTGCTTTAAATCAAGGTGCGAATTCATTGACTTTTGTTCTTCATAAAAAAAACATTCTTTGGAATGCACTTTTTGCTGAAATCAGTTTGGATTTTATTGAAGTTCAATTCAAAACTATTGATGAAGATCAAACTTTAAATTTGAAAGAATCATTCGGCAACTTCTCTAAGAAACAGCTAATTCTGCTCAACGACATACAAATAGAAAATTCAATTGATAAGTCCTACCTCGGAGTTCAATTGGGGGTAAATGCTTTCGCTGTTCACCAAGCTGGTGGAAATGCAATTCAAGAAATTTCTTTTGCTTTATCAGCAGGACATAGTGCATTGCATCAACTAATAGAAAGTGGGTTTACTATAGATGACGCATCAGCAATACTCCGTTTTGAAATGGGAATTGGCGCTAATTATTTTGTTGAAGTTGCTAAATTTCAAGTTTTCAGAAAACTTTGGGCAACAATTGTTGACGCTTATCACCCAAAAGAGAATTGCTCTCATTCTTGTTTTATTTATGCTAAAACAGGTTTTGTAAATAAATCATTAAAAGATCCTTACACAAATTTATTACGACAATCAACCGAAGCTATGTCAGCTATTTTAGGCGGAGTAAACGAAATTCAAATACAGGCCTTTGACAAATATGCGCAAGGTGCGAATCGGTCATTGAGCGAACGCATGGCCATAAATATTTCGAACTTATTGAAAGAAGAAAGTTATTTCGACAAAGTGATAGATCCTTTGGGTGGAAGTTATAATTTAGATTTAATTTCAAAAACGATTGAAGAAAAAGCTTGGTGCTTGTTTCAGGAAATGGAAAAAGTAAATGGAATTGGAACCGAACAAGGATTATCAATTCTTCAAAAAAAGGTAAACGAAACAGCCAATTTGCGAAAAGAGAAAATTAAAAATGGAGAAACAATTCTAATTGGAGTCAATAAATTTCCCAACCCTGACGAGAAACCAACTGAATGGTTGGAAATCTCAACTTATATGGGGTTTGAACCTTTAATTCTTGAAAAATCGTAAACCATGGAAAAAGTAAACTTTCAAGGAATAGCCCCAAAAGAAATTGAACTAAACAATGCGAAAAGTTTATCTGATTTTGAAACAGCAGAAAAAATTCAATTAAAGAATTTCTACACGAATTCCGACACCCAAAATTTAGAACATCTAAAATTTGGTGCAGGAAAAGCACCTTATCTTCGTGGACCATATGCTTCTATGTATGCTATTCGACCGTGGACTATTCGTCAATATGCAGGATTTTCAACGGCTGAAGAATCAAATGCCTTTTACCGAAAAAATCTTGCGGCTGGGCAAAAAGGTCTCTCTGTTGCCTTTGATTTGGCAACGCACCGCGGTTACGACTCAGATCACGAACGTGTGCAAGGAGATGTTGGAAAAGCAGGTGTCGCTATTGACAGTGTTGAAGACATGAAAATACTGTTCGATCAAATTCCTTTGGATGAAATGTCGGTTTCCATGACCATGAACGGTGCTGTGGTTCCTATTATGGCATTTTATATTGTTGCGGCTGAGGAACAAGGAGTTGATAAAAGCAAACTCTCTGGCACGATTCAAAATGATATTTTGAAAGAATTCATGGTTCGCAATACGTATATCTATCCGCCAGCACCTTCCATGAAAATTATTGCCGATATTTTCGAATACTCGGCGAAGAACATGCCAAAGTTCAATTCCATATCTATTTCTGGTTATCACATGCAAGAAGCAGGTGCGACAGCGGCTATTGAGTTGGCCTATACGCTAGCCGATGGTCTAGAATACCTTCGTGCTGGAATTAAAGCAGGAATGGCAATTGATGAATTCGCTCCAAGATTAAGTTTCTTCTGGGCGATTGGAATGAATCACCATATGGAAATTGCCAAAATGCGAGCTGGGCGATTAATTTGGGCGAAATTGGTAAAACAATTTGATCCAAAAAATGAAAAATCTATGGCTTTGCGCACACATTGTCAAACTTCAGGTTGGTCATTAACCGAACAAGATCCATTCAATAACATCGCGCGAACGGTCATTGAAGCTTTGGCTGCTGTATTAGGAGGAACACAATCATTACATACCAACGCATTGGATGAAGCGATTGCTTTACCAACGGATTTTTCTGCTCGAATTGCACGAAACACGCAAATTTATCTTCAAGAGGAAACAGGAATTACCAGCTTCATTGATCCTTATGGCGGAAGTTTTTACATCGAAACACTTACCGACCAACTCGTTGAGGAAGCTTGGAAACTGATTCAAGAAGTAGAGGAATTAGGCGGAATGGCAAAAGCAATCGAATCAGGTGTTCCGAAAATGCGTATCGAAGAGGCTGCTGCACGAAAACAAGCAAAGATTGATGCTAACAAAGATATTATCGTAGGTGTCAACCGTTACGAAATTGAAGAAGAATCTGAAATTGAAATTCGAGACGTTGATAATACAGCGGTTCGCGATTCACAAATAGAGCGATTAAGAAAAATGCGCGCTGAACGCAATGAATCTGAAACTCTATCAGCTTTATTCGCTTTAGAAAAAGCAGCTGCATCCAATGAAGGTAATTTGTTGGAACTAGCCATTGATTGCGCTAGAAAAAGGGCATCACTTGGCGAAATCACTTCTGCTATGGAAAAGACTTTTGGTCGCTATCAAGCAACTATTCGTTCCATAAGTGGAGTTTATTCCTCAGAAGCTATGAAAGATAACGATTTTGTGAAAGCAAGAGAATTGGCTGAAAAATTTGGTCAACTTGAAGGTCGCCGACCAAGAATTATGATTGCTAAAATGGGCCAAGATGGTCACGATAGAGGCGCAAAAGTAATTGCTACAAGTTTCGCTGATATTGGATTTGACGTTGATATTGGTCCTTTGTTTCAAACACCAAAAGAAGCAGCTAAACAAGCTGTGGAAAACGATGTACATATTCTGGGTGTTTCTTCTTTAGCAGCAGGACATAAAACCTTGGTTCCTCAAGTAATTGCTGAATTAAAAACTATGGGGCGTGAAGATATTATGGTAATTGCTGGAGGGGTTATCCCGAAACAAGATTACGAATTCTTATATAACGCAGGAGTATTTGGTATTTTTGGTCCTGGAACGAAAATTTCCAAAGCTGCAATTGAAATTCTAGAGTTATTAATTGAGAGTGCTTTATAGTAAATTATATATACTTTTGAAATATTGAGTTTCGGCATAAAGTTTGGATTCTGCCGAATGATGATTATAAATAAATAAATTATGAAATTACTTTTTACAACAACTTTTGGACTGTTTTTTGCTTTGAGTGCCTTAGCTCAAGCACCAGATTTTGACGATTTAAAAATCTTATATGCCGATGCTAACTACGAAAAACTAGTTAGCCAATGTGCAAAATATACAGGCAAGGATGCGACCAAAAAAGATCCAAATGTCTACATGTGGATGGCTAAAGGATATTATAAAATATCGGATTCTGGTGAGGCTGATGATGACTTTAAAAATGCATTTAAAGACGCTATTGGTGCATTAAGTAAAGCCATGAAATATGACTCCGACGGCTCTAGTCAAGCAGAGCACGATGAATTCGTGAATAAGTTCGCCCTGGCATGTGTAGAACGGATTTTAAATGACGTTGGAGCGGAAGATTATCGAAAAGCTTATGGATGGAATATCAAGTACTTAAAAATATCACTGAATCCTATTGGAGCATATTACATGGAAGGCGCATGTAAATTTCGCAACTCCGACAAAGGAGGTGCAAACAACTCTTGGAGAGAAGCTGAAAATATGGCAAAAGATGTCACCAGCTTAGAAGGCTGGTTGGATGCTGATGTTTTAATTTTCAAACAAGGAGTGATTCAAACAGCAGAATGTTATGTCTCAAGCCGACAAATCGACAAAGCAAAGGAATTACTTAATAAAGTTGCTCCTTGGTTTGAAGATGATGATGAATTTAAATCTGAATACGATAAGATCGTAAATTAATAAAAAACACGAATACAAGAAAAGGCTGTTCATTTGGACAGCCTTTTTTTATATCGAATCCACAAATCGTTGCAATAATAAATCAACGAGCAAATTGTGCTGAAGTTTTAAGATTGGGCGTAACATTTCATTTTGAAAATTTTCTAATTCACGTGAAGTATCAAGTTTTTCCAAATATAAAGTTCTGGACGCAACTTTTTCATTGCCTCTTAATCTCGATCTGTATTATATTGTATCATAAGGAAATTTAAAAAAACCCATGCAGTAGAATTTCTGAAACCTCAGAAAAACAAGATTCGGATTGCCGAAAATCTTTGTAATCCACTGAAAGGGAATTCCTTTGCGACGAATCGCTTGTGGCCCGCCATTGATGATCTGAGACGCCCCGTAATGTCAAAATAGTTAAGCTTCAAAATAAGCTGCATGGGCATTCGTAAAAACGAACTTCGGCTAAAATACACGCTTAGTGCTTTGCTGATAAGTAAAGGTCGATATTTTCAACGACTTTTAAAAGGATTTCCAGTAAAATCAGGGAAATAACTTTGTATTGGCTAAATTCGCAGAAACGAATTAAAAATGGCTGGCATACTTAAGAAAATCGCATACAAAATTTTACCAGAAAACACCTTTCTACAACTTTTACACAACGGTTTTTATTTCTTGTATTCTTCTGGCTTTTTAAAAAACAAAACTTCCTTCAAATACCACTACGCAGTTAAAAACTGGATTAAACCAACTGATCATGTAATTGATATTGGTGCAAATTTGGGCTATTTCGCTAAAACTTTTGCGCGCTTGACCTCCCAAGGAAAGTTGACCTGTATTGAACCTATTCCAGCATTTTACACCATACTAAAGAGAAATCTAAAATCATTCCCACAAGTAACGATTATACACACTGCGCTTGGAAAAGAAGATGGGTTTGCAAAAATGGTATTACCAAAAGATAATGGCGTTTTGCGAACAGGTTTACCTCATGTTGTTGCTGAAGGCGAGGACATCGGTGAAGGTATTGAAGTTCAAGTAAAAATTACAGGTACAAAAAAACTATTTGAATCATTTACTAGAATTGATTACATCAAGTGTGATATTGAAGGCTTTGAATGGATTGTATTTCAGGAGTTGGGCGCAGTACTTGCTGAACATAAACCAACTGTACAGATTGAACTTAGCGAGGAGAATATTGGTAATCTAATACCTTTCTTCCAAAAATTAGGATATATCCAATACGGTATCGATAATTTCAAATTAGTAAAAGACCAAATACCACAAAAGGAAGCCGGTGACTTCCTTTTTGTACATTCTTCAAAAGAATCGGATTTTAAAAACTTTAACTAGTCCTAAAATAAACGAAACAGATTAGTAAAGACTAGTCCGTTCTTTACCGTCTTCTGCATTTTCAGAAACCCCCAAATTTGTAATTTTGGTTTTTAAATCCTCAATCTCCTTGTTCTTTAATTTGAATTTTCGATAATCAAAAATTGAAGCCAATGCAAATCCAACAGTTACACATAATACAATTATGATAGTTAGTGGTAATGGGATTTTATAAAAAACAAGAACGACTTCCGTCATTTGCCAATTTTGAACGGCGAAAATCAAAGCAAGAAGTCCGAGAATTATTCTTAAAACTAATTTGATTTTTTGAGCCGAACTCAAGTCATTCCAATACTCTTTCATTTAATTTTTAATTTGTTTCTGAAATATACAAATATCAAGTGTAAAAATGGAATAATCAATAATAAACTAAGTATTTCTTTAAATGTTGCTTAACGAGTAATCCACCTCAACGTCTGTGTGTATAATTCACCTGATAAATACACTAAATATTCGCCAGCTGGCAAGTCTGGCAAACGGTTGAATCCTTTTTCATCCGTGTCAAATTCGTCGACCTTGTTTCCTTTTAAATCGAATACCTCAATTGTTCCTTGATAAGTGGAATACAAAATTGAAAAATCTTCAGAGGGATTAGGGTAAATAATTACCTCTTCTTGAAGCGGGATATTTAACTGAAACATATCACTAGTTCGAGACAAATCTTCATACAATCCTGTTGTAAAATAAGCAATATTGTTTATACTAAAACTTGATGTACCTCGCCAGCCTTGCAAAGGGAAGTCTGGTAATGCTGACCATTTACCATTCAATGATAATTGATAAAAATCTTTGTAAAAAACATTTTGATTACCCCATCCTCCCCCAATAATTCCATATTTCCCCATTTCCCCAACACCAATATATCCTCTTGATTCACCTGGAAAATCGTCAATTGTTGACCATGAATCTTTTCTTGGATTATACCTATAAAATTTCTTAGAAAATTGAAGTGGATTCAAGGTCATACCCTTTCCTGCAAAGCAATCTTCGCCCAAACAAAAACCGTGTACCTCGCGAATTTCGCCCTCAGGATAAGCGCTTATTGCTGTCCATTGATCGTTATTCGGATTGTATTTCCAACAATCTGAAACCGTTGGTCCATTCAATGTTGCCCCAGTTCCAAGAAAACCAAAGTCGCTAGTGGCAAATGTAAAAAAAGACCACCGAGCTTCACCTTGGAAATCGCCTAGTCGCTTCCATTCGTTAATTACTGGGTTGTATTGCCAGACATCTTTTAAGGCTTCGTTAGTTGATGAATAGCCACCAATTAAATAGGCCAAATTCTTTACAACAAATACACCTGCATATTGTCTTGCTACTCCAGGAAAGGGATTTACTTCTTTCCAAGAATTCGAAATGGGTGTGTATTGGAATAATTTATTGCTCTCAGAAAATCCATTTTGATTTCCTGTTACGACATAACCAAAACCATTTATAGAAAACGAAACTCCATCATCGCGACCTGGAGACGGGACAGCTGAAACTTGCTCCCAATTTTGACAATAAATGAAGAATTGAATAGAAAAAAATAGTGCTGACAAGATTAGTTTCATGTCAACAAGTAACGTAAAAAAAATACATATCGTTTATTCCAGAAAATATTATTTTAAATCTTTTTTATCTGAAGAAGTAATAATATGAATATCACGCTGTGGGAATGGTATAGAAATTCCTTCTTTTTTCAATCGCGCATGAATAGAACGTCTTAAATCTGATTTTAGATTTTCAACATTGAAAGGGTCTTTTGTCCAAAAAATAAGCTGGAAATCCAATGAAGAATTACCAAAGTTTATAAAACGAACGAATGACTCGGGTTTTCGTTCCACTTGAATGTTTTCATCCATAACTTCTTGTAGACAAGTAATTACAAATTCCACATCCGTCTGATATGCTACACCTATGTCAACCAAAAACCGGACACTATCTGCGTTATGACTCCAATTGATAACTTTTTCTGAAACGAATTTACTATTTGGGACAATTACAACGACATTATCTCTTGTTATTATTTCAGAACTTCTTAAATTAATTTGAGTAACACGACCAATAACACCATCATCATCCTGAACAACATCGCCAATCTTTATTGTTCCTTCAAAAAGCAAGAAGAGACCTGAGACTAAATCCGCAAATATTTGTTGCAATCCAAAACCAATTCCGACTAACAGTGCTGCAGAGGCACCTAAAAGAATTGAAACACTAAAACCTAAGGCCTCAATAAATAGGAGAAATGAGATTACCCAAACGAAATATTTGACAATCAAATAAATGGAATGACGTCTTTTTTTATCTACTTGATTTAATATTGACCTTGGATTTTCAACTATCCGCTTAACAAACCACAACACAAGGTTCGTTACTAAAATAACTACTGTGCCCAATAAAACATTCCATACTTGAAATGACTTAGAACCTATATGAAGTAATTCATAATTAAAAAACTCATTCCAACTCATCTTACAAATTTGCGCATTTTGAATTGATTATTCATGAAAATTAGGGCCTACAAAGCATAAATTCGGATTAATTCTCTAAATTTGGCCTCCAAATAGAGAACAATGGCAAATACTTCAGATATTAAAAATGGCTTGTGTATCAAGTTTAACGGCAAGCTTTGTCAAATTATTGAATTTCAACACGTAAAACCTGGAAAAGGACCGGCTTTTGTGCGCACCAAAATGAGACAAATCGAAACTGGTAAAGTTTTGGATAATACTTTCTCTGCTGGCCATAAAATTGAAACGGTACGTATCGAAAATCGTGAATACCAATATCTGTATGAAGAAGCAGAGTTTTTCGTTTTCATGAACAATGAAAATTTTGAGCAAGTTAGTATTACAAAAACAATGGTTGAAAAACCTGAATTTTTAATTGAAGGAATGACTTGTAATATCCTTTTTCATGCAGAAGAAGAATTGCCGTTAGTAGTTGAACTTCCAATGCACATTATCTCAGAAGTCACTTATACGGAACCTGGAATAAAAGGCGATACGGCAACGAATACAATGAAACCCGCAACAATAGCTACAGGTGCTGAGGTTCGTGTTCCTTTGTTTATTGACAATGGTGAAGTTATTAAAGTCGATACGCGAACAGGCATGTACGTAGAGCGTGTAAAAAGCTAAAAAATATTTTTCCTGAAGGCCTAATTTCGATTGAAATTAGGCTTTTTTGTTTCGCAAATATTCGATTCTATCACCCAACAACAACCCCATACAAATCATAATGATCTGCTGAAGTGATTTCTATACTAGCATAATCGCCAATTCTTACGTAGGTGTTTTCTTTTTTCACGAGAACTTCGTTGTCGACTTCTGGTGAATCGAATTCTGTTCGACCGATGAAATATTCCCCCTCTGCTCTATCGAAAAGCACTTTGAATGTCTTTCCAACTTTTTCTTGGTTCAAAGAATACGAAATGTCAGACTGCAAAGCCATGATTTTATCGGCTCTTTCTTTCTTTACTTTTTCTGGGACATCGTCTTCGAAATTGTAAGCATGTGTGTTTTCTTCGTGAGAGTAGGTGAAAATTCCCAAACGCTCGAAACGCATTTTTTCAACGAATTCGTACATTTCTTGGAAATCTTGTTCCGTTTCTCCAGGGTAACCAGCGATCAAAGTTGTTCGAACTGCAATTCCTGGAACTTTTGCGCGAATGTCGTTTACCAATGCTTCTGTTTTTTCTCTAGTAATTCCACGACGCATAGCTTTCAACATATTCGTTGAACCATGTTGTAATGGCATATCCAAATAATTGCAAATATTAGCTTTTCGGTTCATTACCTCCAGAACATCCATTGGGAATCCAGCCGGGAAAGCGTAATGCAGACGTATCCAGTCAATTCCTTCAACTTCAGATAATTGCTCTAATAACTCAGCTAAAGCGCGTTTCTTGTAGATATCTAAACCGTAATAGGTTAAATCTTGTGCGATAAGCATCAACTCTTTAACACCTTTCGCTGCTAAACTTTTAGCTTGCTTCACCAAATCTTCGATAGGCGTAGAAATATGTTTGCCACGCATCAAAGGTATTGCACAGAAAGAACAAGGTCGATCGCAACCTTCTGCTATTTTAAAGTAAGCGAAGTGATTTGGTGTTGTCAATAAACGTTCTCCAACCAATTCGTGTTTGTAATCTGCTTTCAACGTTTTCAATAAACGAGGCAAATCACGTGTTCCGAAATAAGCATCGACTTCAGGAATTTCTTTTTCTAGTTCATCTTTGTAACGTTCAGACAAACAACCTGTAACGTACACTTTGTGAACAAATCCAGCCGCTTTTGCTTCAGCATATTGAACAATCGTATTAATAGATTCTTCTTTGGCATTGTCAATAAATCCACACGTGTTGATGATCACAATTTCAGCATCGTCACTCGTCGATTCGTGCTCAACGTCGAAATTATTAGCTTTCAATTGCGCCATCATGACTTCGGAGTCAAAAATATTCTTGGAACATCCTAAAGTTACGACATTTACCTTATTTTTCTTGAGCGTTCTTGTTTTCATACCGCAAAGATACGGAAATTGAATTGAGATAATGAACAGGAAAGTTTACGAAATCGTTTCTTCGTCGTCATCAAGACTTTCATCCCACCTTTCAACTCGCTGTACACCTTCAATTATCTCAAATTTCGACATGAGTTCTTTGAGGTGTTTAGTATCGTAAACTAGAACTTTTAATTTACCTTCAAAAATACCGTCTTCCATTTCAAAAGAAATTGACTTCATGTTGACACTCAGTTGATTGGATACAATTTCTGTTAGTTTATTGACCAAACCAACGCTATCAAATCCACGTAAACGGATGCTTGCAATTCGCTCTGTAAATTGTTCACCTTTCCATCTCGCTTTTATACAACGGTAAGCCATTTTTGACTGTAAGTGTTCCGCATTTGGACAGTTATTTCTATGAATTTTAATTCCTTCATTGATTGTAATAAAGCCAAAAACTCTATCACCCGGAATTGGATTACAGCATTTCGACATGCGGTAGTCGATATCTTTAAAATCGTCTCCGATAATAATTGTATCTTTATTCTGATCGATACTTGTCTTTGAACTAACTTTTTTCTTTGGAATAATAGGAGCTTTTTTCTCCAATTGTAACATTCCATTATTATTTTCTATTTCACGCAAACGAGATAAATCAATTTTCCCTTTTGCGATTTTGAAATACAATTCTGTTGCGGTAGTTTGCACATAAAATCTTTCTAGAATACTAATATTTTCTGAGTTGAATCGAATATTGTGTTGTTTGAATTTGCGCTCTAAAATTTCTTTTCCATCTTGTGCTATAACTTTACGATCATCATTTAATGACGATTTAATCTTCTGCTTTGCTCGTGCAGTTGTCACAAAACGCAGCCATTCCTCATTTGGACGTTGTTTAGATGAAGTTATAATTTCCAACTGATCGCCACTTTCCAATTGATGTGACAAAGGGACCAAACGATTATTTACTTTGGCACCAATACAGCGGTCGCCTATATCGGTGTGAATATCATAAGCAAAATCAAGAATTGTTGAATTCACGGGTAAAACACGAAGTTCTCCTTTCGGTGTGAACACATAAATTTCTTCTGCAAATAAATTCAATTTGAATTCATCCACAAAATCTAATGCATTGCCATCCGGGCTAGCCATTAAATCACGAATTTCGGCGATCCAACGGTCAAATTTACTATCGTTTTTATTTGATTCTTTGTATTTGTAATGTGCCGCTAATCCTTTTTCGGCAATCTCATCCATTCTTTTAGAACGAATTTGTACTTCTACCCATTTTCCGGAAGGCGACATAACGGTAGTATGCAATGATTCGTAGCCATTTGCTCGTGGTGTAGAAATCCAATCGCGCAAACGATCTGGACTTGGTTGGTAGAAATCTGTTACGATGGAATACAAACGCCAACAATCTGCTTTCTCCATATGTGGTTCTGAATCCAAAATAATGCGAATAGCGAATAAATCGTATACTTCCTCAAAAGGAATCTCCTTATTCATCATTTTGCGGTGAATAGATGAAATTGACTTTGTTCGTGCCTTAATTTCAAACTTATATCCTTGATTTACAAGTTCTTCTCTGATAGGCGTCATAAATCGACGAATGAAACGATTTCGAACCTCTTTGGTTGACTTCAAACTTGTTTCAATTTGATTGTAGATATCAGATTCAGTATATCGCAAAGACAAATCCTCTAATTCACTCTTGATTGAATACAATCCTAATCGATGGGCCAAAGGTGCGTACAAGAATTTCGTTTCAGCAGCAATTTTCTGTTGCTTATCAAAAGCCATACTGTCCAAGGTGCGCATATTGTGCAAACGGTCAGCCAATTTGATTAAAACAACTCGTATATCATCCGAAATGGTTAAAATCATTTTTCGGAAATTCTCCGCTTGAATAGATGCATTTTGGTCGAAAACTTCCGGAATTTTCGTTAACCCGTCTATGATTAATCGAACTTTTTCTCCAAATAAATCCTCAACGTCATCCAACGTAATATGCGTGTCTTCAACGGTATCATGCAATAAGGCACAAATTAATGCCGTTGCTCCTAAACCTATTTCCTCGGTGCAAATTCGAGCTACAGCAATTGGATGATAAATATAGGGTTCGCCTGATTTTCGGCGCATGTCTTTGTGTGCGTCAAGCGCTACATCAAAAGCTCTTCTGATGTTTTTTGTATCTTCCTTTGTCCTGTTTTCACAAGATCTTAAAAGTCCCTTAAAAGCGTTAAGAATTTCCTTTCTTTCCTTTTCTAAGTCTATTTCCATCGGTGAGTTTTATCGATATAAAGGTACATTAATTAAAAAAGGTGTCAATTTTTTGACAAAAAAAAGCGAGAATAAATTTCTCGCTTTTACTAATTGTTGATTAAAATTATTTTTTTTCTATTTCCAAAGTCAATTTATATTGATTTGAAATTCCATTGTAATTATCGGTTTGAACATTTTCCAACATCATTGACTTTCTAGAGCGCTCTTTAATATCAAAAACAATTCCTTCACCATCAATAATTATGGTTAATTTATCTTCAGTATTTGACCAAGAACCTCCATAAACATCTGTATAACCATCAAGTGTAAAAGTCCAAACGAGCGTTCCGCTCTTTGAAAAATCCATTGTTCCTGCATTTGCATAAGTATCTGAATAATCTAAAGAACCATTGGTGTAGCTCTCTTGTTTATACGAGGAAACAGACCATTCACCACCCTTTTTATAAAGTGATTTTTCAATTCGCTTTTCTTTGGAACAGCTCGCCAAAACAAAAACAACAAGTAAACTTAATAGTGCTATGTTAATTTTTTTCATTTTTTTATTTTTAAAAGTTAGAAAGATAAAGGTAATTGAATTTATTTAGCTGGTAAAACCTTTGTTACAACTTCACCAAAACCAATACGTACACCATTTTTTTCAGCATAACCTTTCATGATTACCGTATCGTGATCATTTATGAATTTACGTTCTGTTCCATCAGACATTTTCAAGGGTTTCGTTCCTTTCCAAGCCAATTCTAACATTGAACCATAGCTATCTTCCGTTGGGCCAGAAATAGTTCCAGAACCCATCAAATCTCCACCACGAATGTTGCATCCATTTACGGTGTGGTGCGCCAATTGTTGTACCATCGTCCAATACATGTATTTGAAATTAGATCGACAAACCACGTTGTTTTCGGAATTTTCTGGCATTATACCCATTTCCAAATTGATATCGTATGATTTCTGTCCTTCCGTTTTCAAATAATCTAAAACTTTCGGGGACTGCTCTGGATTGTCAACTTTAAACGGTTCTAAAGCATCCAATGTAACTATCCAAGGAGAAAGAGAAGAAGCAAAATTCTTCGCTAGGAATGGTCCTAATGGAACATATTCCCATGCTTGAATATCACGTGCGGACCAATCATTGAACAAACACATACCGAAAATATATTCTTCTGCTTCAGTAGTAGAAATTGAATCTCCCAATGGTTTGCCATCAAAAGTGATAAAAGCCATTTCCAATTCGAAATCCAAACGCTGTGTAGGGCCGAATATTGGATCTTTTTCGGGATCTAGTCTTGTTTGACCTTTTGGTCTAACGATCGACTCTCCCGAGACAATTATTGAACTAGAACGACCGTGATAGCCTACAGGCAACCACAACCAGTTTGGCAATAGTGCATTTGCTGGATCGCGGAACATAGTGCCGACATTTGTTGCGTGTTCGCGAGACGAATAGAAATCAGTATAATCACCTATTTCAACAGGCAAAAGCATCGTTACTTGTTCAGCAGGAATTAACACTTGTCCAACGTGATGTTCGTTATTTTGCAAGTCATGATGACTTGTATCCAGTAGTTTTGAAATTCGATTTCTTAAATCACGAACCGCTTTTTTACCTTTCTTCATCATCGAATTCAATGAAGTTGAGGCAAAATCCTCTGCTTCGAATGGAAGATTTTCTAAATATCCTAAAACAAAAAGCGATTTCAAATCAACAACATAATCACCGATTCTTGAACCAACTCTTGCGTCCATTTGAGCTGTTTTAAAAACTCCGAAAGGAATGTTTTGTATTGGAAAATCTGAATTTTGAGGCACTTCTACCCACGATTTTAATTCTGGATTATTTGCTGGAATACTCATGTTGTTCTTTGCTATTATTCGTTTTAACAAAGTTAACTAGAATAATGTCAATTATGAATTATTCAATTGAGAATTACGAGGGTTCCCCAAATTCGTAATTCAGTAATCCAGTAATTCGTAATTGACTAAACGTTAAAACGGAAATGCATTACATCACCATCGGCAACAATGTACTCTTTTCCTTCAACTTTGAATTTTCCGGCTTCTTTAACTGCGGCTTCTGAACCTAGAGTTGTGAAATCTTCGTATTTCATCACTTCAGCTCGGATAAATCCTTTTTCGAAATCTGTATGGATAACACCAGCCGCTTGAGGTGCTGTCATTCCTTTTTCGATTGTCCAAGCGCGAACTTCTTTTACACCTGCCGTGAAATAGGTTTGCAGATTCAGAAGGCTATATGCTTGACGAATCAATCGGTTTACACCTGGTTCTTCCAAGCCCAATTCTTCTAAGAACATTTCGCGCTCTTCGTATGTATCTAATTCGTTGATATCTGCTTCAATTTTTGCGCCGATCACCAATACCTCTGCATTTTCGTCTTTTACGGAGGCTTTCAATTGTTCAACAAAATCATTACCTGTTTTCACTGCGGCTTCTTCCACATTGCACAAATACAAAACTGGTTTTGCTGTGATTAAATGAAAACCTTTCACAATTGCTATTTCCTTTTCATCCAAATCCATAGCGCGAACGGATTTTCCTTCTTCTAAATGTAATTTGATGCGCTGCGCAATGTCATTTTCTTTCAAGATGTCTTTATCACCTGATTTTAAAACACGAGCCAAGGAAGCAATTCTCTTTTCAATAGACTCCAAATCTTTCAATTGCAATTCTATATCAATTACTTCTTTATCACGAACGGGGTTTACATTTCCATCAACGTGAATAATATTGTCATCAGTAAAACAACGAACAACATGAATAATCGCATCAGTTTCACGAATATTTGCCAAAAATTGATTTCCCAATCCTTCACCTTTCGATGCACCTTTTACCAATCCTGCGATATCCACTATTTCCATAGTTGTAGGAACTACTCGCTCAGGATTTACGATGCTTTCCAGCTTCTCTAATCGAGGATCTGGAACTGATATCGTACCAATATTCGGTTCTATTGTACAAAAAGGGAAATTCGCTGATTGCGCTTTCGCACTAGATAAACAATTGAACAAAGTAGATTTACCAACATTTGGAAGACCAACAATACCGCATTTTAAAGCCATGGATGTAAAATTTTGTGCAAAGATAGGGAAACTTTCGTTTTGGTGGGTTTGAAAAGGGTTCAATCCTTTATTTTGTAACTTCGTTCAAAGTATCTGTTCTGAAAAATAGGGCAGATTTTAAAAATTTCAGAGAGCGTAAACATTAATCGTCATGAATCAAATCATTTTGCCCTCCCCTCGTATGTTGCTTCGATTAATTAAAAAATCGGATTTGATAGAGATGCACGCGCTCAGTTCAATTCCAGAGGTTGAAAAATTCAATACTTTAGGTATTCCGAAGGATATTTCTGTCACGAAATCCATATTAAAGGAAAGAATAAAGGACAATAAAAGGTCGTTTATTCTGAACTATACATTTGCGATCGAAGAAAAAGGTAGCGGTAATTTTATTGGGATATTCGGTTTAGTTCTAGCTAGAACGAAACAACAAAAGGCTGAAATATGGTATAAGTTCCATCCCGATTATTGGGGCAAAGGTTTGGCAACTGAAGCTGTAAATTGTGTGCTTGATTTCTGTTTCGACGAACTAAAATTACATCGTATCGAGGCCGGTTGCGCAATCGAAAACATAGGTTCTATTCGTGTGCTCGAAAAAGTAGGGATGACACAAGAAGGAATAGCTCGTAAAGTTTTACCCTTAGATTCAGGTTGGTCAGACGGATATAATTTTGGAATATTGAATACAGATCCTCGATAAATTGGATGAATCAATACTTTTTGGCAGTGGGAATATAATTAACTCAACGCACCAAAAATAATCCATCCGTAAATTGCGAAGCGAATAAATCGGAAAAGTGCCCAAAATAAGTAGTACTTAAAATTGTATTTGATTAATCCACAAGCAAAAGAAACGATTGCATGGGGCAAAGGAAGTAATGCGCCTACAACAACGAAGAATCCACCCCATTTTCTCAAATTAGATATGTGTTTTGCAATTTTATTCTCTAAACGATTCTGGACGGTCGGGATGAGTCCAACTAATTTTCCCAAACCATAAGCTGTTACTCCACCCAAGTAAGAGAGGAATGCCAAAAAGAAAAGGAATAAGAATGGCTCTCCCATTTTTGAGCTCCAAGCAATGAATATTTCAGGTGGTAAGAGTCCTAATATCGTTTCAGAAACATAAAATATGGACAATATAAACGTTGGAGAATAAGTGGAAACCAAACTATCTAAAATGGCATGTGTGTCCAAGTAAAAATAATCCAATATAAAGAATGCAATGACTACTACTGCCACCGTGATTACACCTTTAACAGCTGTGCTTTTTAAAAAATTATAAAAGTTCGTTATCTTGTAATAACGATTTAAAATGGCAAATTTATTCTTATTTTCTGGAGACAAAATATTTCAAATTAATAAGGTGACCAAAAGTAAATTAATTCTTGCAGTTTTAAACCATGTCTGATTGGCTGAATCTGTTAAATAATTTGAAATAATTAAAAAATTAGAACCCTCTACTTCTTTTCATCTGAAAATCAGCCATTACTCGTTTTCATTTTTTGACTAATTTTGAACGAAATCTCATATCTCAATAAATGATAAAATCAACTTTCATTGCATTGTGCATTTCTTTTGGATTATTTGCCCAAAATGACTCCATTTTCATTCGAAAAATATACGATGAAGCGTTAGTAAAAGGTAAAGCTTATGAAAATTTACGCTCACTTTGCAAAGATGTTGGCGCTCGAATTTCTGGTTCGGCAGCAGCGGAAATGGCTGTTTATTGGAGTGAAGAAAAAATGAAATCGTACAATTTTGACAAGGTTTATTTGCAAGAAATACAAGTTCCACATTGGGAAAGAGGAACGAAAGAAAATGCCTACTTCAAAGATTCGAAAGGTGCTTTAAGAAAAGTGAAAGTATTAGCTTTAGGAGGTTCTATCGGAACAGAAGGCGTTTTAGAAGCTGAAATCGTGGAGTTTAAATCTCTTGAGGACTTAAAAAAAGCAACTAAAAGTCAAGTCGAAGGGAAAATTATTTTTATCAATCAGCCGATGGATGCTGGGCAAATTTCAACTTTTCGAGCCTATGGCGCATGTTGGCCTGTACGAGGAATTGGAGCGATTGAAAGCAGTAAACTAGGAGCAAAAGCAGTGATTATTCGCTCGTTGTCCATGCCTTTAGACGATCATCCGCATACAGGTTCCATGCAATATGATGATAAAGTAGATAAGATTCCAGCTGCCGCTCTATCGACAAACGATTGTGAACTTTTGTCTTCGGAATTAAAAAAAGGAAAATGCAAATTCGTATTGGAAATGGATTGTCAAAATTATCCTGACGTTACTTCTTACAACATAATTGGAGAGTTAACGGGGTCGCAGTCGCCTAATGAAATTATTACATTTGGTGGACACATCGATTCTTGGGACACGGGCGAAGGTGCTCATGATGACGGCGCGGGAGTTATTCACAGTTTAGAAGCGTTGCGCATTTTAAAACAACTGAACTACAAACCCAAACATACATTAAGAGTGGTTTTCTTTATGAACGAAGAAAATGGCAACATGGGTGGTAAAACATACGCTACTTGGTCGAAAGATAAAGGAGAAATACAAATAGCTGGAGTAGAAAGCGATCGAGGTGGATTTTCTCCACGTGGATTTGACACGGACGGCAGCGACGAACAATTGAAATTAGCCCAAAGCTTTGCTCCGCTTTTTGCACCTTATTTCGTAAATCAATTTGAAAAAGGATATGGTGGAGTTGATATCGGTCCATTAAAAGAGAGTTTTGAAGGTATTCCGCTTTATGGATTTACTGTAGATTCTCAACGTTATTTCGATTTCCACCATGCTGAAAGCGATGTATTTGAAAATGTGAATAAACGAGAATTGGAATTGGGCTGTGCTGCGATGGCTGGTTTTGTTTATTTGTTGGACAATAATTTGTAAAATTAAAGTCCCGTTCAAATAACCTAGAACCCAGATTAAAGTTCAGAATCTCAAAAAATATGAAAAATCATTTCCTTGGTCATCCAAACCCAGAACATGCACCAAAATGGGCAGCTGACAGGTATTTCCCATACACGACAAAATACACCGATTTAAAAATAGCGCTTGAAGATAATCGACATCATTTTATTGAGTTTTTGAAATCGATTCCTGAAGACAAATGGAACTATCGATATGGCGAAAATAAATGGACATTAAAAGGCGTCGTTTCACATGTCTTAGATACAGAACGTATTTTTCAATATCGTGCCTTGCGTCATTCGCGTCACGATGCAACCGACTTGCTTGGTTTTGACGAAAATGCATACGAGCCGCATTCCAATTTGGACAACCGAAACGTTGACAATCTCATCCATGAATTTGATGTTGTTCGTTTAAGTACCAACGTTTTATTTGACAATATGAATAAAAATAACCTAGATTTTGTTGGTAAAGCAAATGGTCATCCTTTTTCTGCTCGAAGTGCTGGCTGGATGATGATCGGCCATGTTATCCATCATCAAAAGATAATTAAGGAGAGATATTTGTAAGTTAATTCAATTTAATATTACAGGATTTGCTAAGACGATGTTAAATAATTTTCTTGTCAAAAGAATTACTATTACCTTTGCAGTCTAAAATCTATAAGGACAATTAGATGTTATAGTCTAAGAATCAAAACAATTTGTATGGCAGACATATTCGAAAAAATCAAAAAAAACAGAGGTCCAATCGGACAGTATTCAAAAGGCGTTCATGGCTATTTTACCTTCCCAAAATTGGAGGGTGAATTGGGAAACAAAATGATTTTCCGTGGTAAAGAGTGCTTAGTTTGGTCTTTGAACAACTATTTGGGATTGGCGAACCACCCAGATATTCGTAAAGCGGATGCTGATGCAGCTGCTCAATACGGTATGGCTTACCCAATGGGAGCGCGTATGATGACTGGACAAACATCTGAACACGAAAAATTAGAAAACGAAATCGCAGATTTCATGGGGTTCCCAGATTCAATTTTATTGAATTTCGGTTACCAAGGAATGGTTTCTGCAATTGATTGTTTGGTAGATAGAAATGATATTATCGTTTACGATAGCGAATCTCACGCTTGTATATTGGATGGTATGCGTTTGCATAACGGAAAGCGTTTCGTGTTCAAACACAACGATATGGAAAGTTTCGAAAAACAAATGACAAATGCTACGCGTTTGTCTGCAACGACTGGTGGAGGAATCCTAGTTATTACAGAAGGTGTTTTCGGAATGGCCGGTGATCAAGGAAAATTAAAGGAAATTGTTGAATTTAGAAAATCAGGTCAGTTTGATTTCCGTTTATTCGTAGATGATGCACACGGATTTGGTACGCTTGGCAAAACGGGTCAAGGTGCTGGAGAAGAGCAAGGTGTTCAAGGAGAAATCGATGTTTTATTCGGAACCTTCGCGAAGGCAATGGCTTCGATTGGTGGTTTCCTTTGTGCAAACGAAAGTATAGTTGAATATTTCCGCTACAACATGCGTAGCCAAATGTATGCGAAATCTTTACCGATGACGTTAACAGTGGGAGCTCGTAAACGTTTAGAAATGTTGAGTACACGTCCAGAATTAAAAGAAAAACTTTGGACCATAGCAAGTTCTTTGAAAAAAGGTTTAGGCGAAGCGGGATTCAATTTAGGGGAAGCAAATTCAGTTGTTACTCCTGTATTCATGAAAGGTGATTTAGCTGAAGCAACAAACTTAACGTACGATTTACGTGAGAATCATAATATTTTCTGTTCAATTGTAATTTACCCAGTTGTTCCTAAAGATGTGATTATGTTGCGTTTGATTCCAACAGCAGCTCATACATTAGAAGATGTCGAATACACTGTTGAAACATTCAAAAAAATCAAAACTAAGTTGGATGCTGGCGAATACAAATCCGATGAAATGGCAATTGTTGAAGTTGACGACAAAAGAAACGCATAAAGTTTATTTTAAATAACGAAAAGTTTAAAAGTCGTGATGAATATTTTTCATCACGACTTTTTTTATACTCTATTTTGTGATCCGCAACCTTTTGTTCTTTTTGAGTTGTTTCAAGAAATTAAGACACTTTTTTTAATTACAATTTGATTGACGCTGCGAATCGATTTATTTGAGCAGAAAGAGATTCATTTCCCCTTTTAAACCCAACATTGTAACAGCATGTTATCTTATCAGATTAACCTGTCCAATTACTGTTTTTAGTTCGCCATTTACGCTACTTTTAAATTCAATTTTATAAGCGTATGTGCCATCCTGAACTAATTCTGCTTGTCCATTGTCCCCATAGGTTCCATCCCAGCCAATTTCTGTATTGTGTGATTCAAAAATAACTTCTCCCCATCTATTAAAAATTAATAAGGTATAGCGTAATGGATCAAAACCAGAGGTGAAAATTGGTTTGAAAGTTTGGTTGAAAGAATTATTATCCGGGGTAAAGGCATTTGGAATATAAAATATTAATTGTTCTTGCATTTCAATTATTGATTGCGCTGTATCACTACAACCAAATGGCGAATAAGCGATTAGTGTGACCAAATAGTCGGCAAATTCACTTGCAGAATAATTATACGTAGGATTCTCCGTTGTGGTCGTAGTCGATCCGTCCCCAAAATTCCAAACATAAGTAGATGCATCATTTGAATAATTGTTGAACTGAACAATTGGATCGAATTCATTAATAACATAATTTGATGCCGTAAATATTGCTTTTGGATCTTCTACACAGACTAAATTGGTAGCCTTCAGGAAATTAGTGCAACCATCTGTGAAATTAACAGTTAAAGTTATATCGTAACAACCAGCTTGTGTGAAAGTTGTTGTTGCCATACCACATCCAGTTAATACCGAACCATTGCTAATAGTCCAAGCACAATTGGAACAATTAGGTGTCGTGTTAACAAAATTCACTGTCAGAGGTGAGCAACCCATTGTAATATCTGGAAGGAACGACACAACTGGAAGTGAATCTACCGCAATAGTTCCTGTTCCTGTCAACGATGGACAACCTGCCAATGTATAAACTACCGTATAAGCTGTTGTAGCAGATGGAGATGCAGTAATTGATGCC
>Ga0105051_10001064_pt1 | contig 38049 bp, 38 predicted proteins | sample FRY02_FD_78383 | JGI IMG/M metagenome (GOLD analysis project Ga0105051, IMG submission 78383) | Freshwater microbial communities from Lake Fryxell liftoff mats and glacier meltwater in Antarctica - FRY-02 (megahit assembly) | ecosystem: Environmental > Aquatic > Freshwater > Ice > Glacier... | reverse complement strand
CAACAATAAAGATGCAAATTCTGCAGATGCTGATTGGCAAGGTGCGACTTATGTTGATGAGGAAGAGTCTGATGCTTCTAAACGATTGAATAGACAGTTCAAAAGCAAAAGACCATATATCAATTACAACTTTGAATAGTGAAATAAAAGGCGAGCAATAGTTCACCCTTCTTAGAGCTGTTTAATGATTGATTAAACAGAAAAAAAGATAATTAGGCTGGAATATGATTGCCCAGTATATTCGTTTGCCTCAACCGAGTCTGATGCAAAATCTGAATGATGATTCAGTCATTGATAGAAAGATGAACATTAGTTTGTTAAACAATGTCCACAGATGAATAAGATGAAATGTAGCTTAAAATATAGCGTTAGACTCGCGTTAAGACTAGAATAAGTACCAAAATGATGGCTAATGTCGTTAACTTGACTCAGTAATTTCTTCACTGGTAGTGATTGTAACTAATCACTTCATTTTTCGTTTTAAGCAGTCATTCAACGCTCAGGTACAAGGTGTTTACGCCAGACGCTTTTGATTTTAGGCAGCATCATGCTGCTCTTTTTGCACCTCATCCTTGAAACCGCCAGCTATAAACTCGCACAGTAATAATGATATTAATAAGGATTAACAAACATGAATTTAAGCAGTTTTTTCAAAGAGTTTAAGAGTGACTTTCCAGCGAGTATCGTTGTATTTTTTGTGGCACTGCCTTTATGTCTTGGTATCGCTTTGGCTTCTGGGGCACCACTATTTTCTGGTGTAATTGCTGGCATTGTTGGCGGCATTATTGTTGGGATGATCAGTGGATCTCAATTAGGCGTGAGTGGCCCTGGTGCTGGATTGGCGGTGATTGTACTGGCGGCAATTTCCTCACTCGGATCTTTTGAGGCATTTTTATTAGCCGTTGTAATTGCAGGTATTCTCCAGTTTTTACTCGGTTTTTTTAAAGCAGGTTTTATCGCCTATTTTGTGCCATCTTCGGTCATTAAAGGCATGTTAACGGGCATCGGATTATTGATTATTCTTAAACAAATTCCACATGCGTTAGGCTATGACTTAACCCTTAAAAGCAGTAAGTCATTCTTTGAGGCGGATGGTAGTAATACTTTTTCTGCACTAATGGATGCCTGGAATTTATTAACGCCTGGTGCTTTGCTTATTGCGGCGGTTTCCATGACCATTCTGATTCTGTGGGATACGCTATTAACCAAAAAGCACAAATTATTCCAAATATTGCAAGGTCCAATTGTAGTGGTGCTAGTGGGTATTTTGTTTAATTATCTATTCGAAACTAACAGGCTAAATTTTAGTTTGCTGCCTTCGCAAATGGTTGACTTACCAGTTTCAAATGGGCTTGGTGAGTTTGTTAATCAGTTTACTTTTCCTGATTTTTCACAATTATCCAATATTGAGATTTATAAAATTGGTCTTGTGATGGCCATTGTCGCTAGTTTGGAAACATTGCTTTCTGTAGAAGCAGCAGACAAATTAGATCCAATCAAACGTGTAACGCCAACTAATTTAGAGTTAAAGGCACAAGGGATTGGTAATATTATTTCTGGCTTGATTGGTGGCTTGCCAATCACACAAGTCATCGTACGAAGTTCTGCTAATATCACATTTGGTGCTCAAAGTAAGTTGTCGGCAATATTGCATGGTTTTTGGTTATTACTAAGCGCAATAACGATTGCAAGCTTATTAAACATGATTCCATTGGCAAGTTTGGCCACTATTTTAATTATGGTTGGTTATAAACTTGCCAAACCCAGCTTGTTTAAACAAATGTATAAATTAGGATGGGAGCAATTTGCTCCATTTGTAACGACTGTTATCGCGATTTTGTTAACTGATCTATTGACTGGAATTGGCCTAGGACTTGCTGTAGGTGTCTTGTTTACATTGCATCATAGCTATCGTAATTCGCATTACATGCAAGAGCGACAGTCTACTGAGGATGGCAGACTTGTACACCATATTGAGTTGGCGCAAGAGGTTTCTTTCTTTAATAAACCGAGCATTATTGAGGCTTTAGAGGCAATTCCTAAAGGCGGCAAGGTTGTGATTGATTGTTCAAAAACCAAGTCTATTTCTTATGATGTTGCTGAATTTATACGTGACTATCATCTGCATGCAAAACTTAAAAATATTGATGTCGAGACCATTGGTTTCATCACCCCTCAATCTTAAGTAATGAGCGTATTTTTTTAAATTAATAGAAAGGTTTCAATGTATAAGCATCCCCTTATTAACCGTGACAAAATGGCCCCAGCAGAAGCACTCAATATTCTGACGGAAGGTAATTCACGATTTGTTAATCAGAATGAAGATGATAAAGACTTTAAATCATTGATTAAGCTCACCCAAAATGAACAGCACCCATTTGCGTCAGTGTTGAGTTGTAGTGACTCACGGGCGCCTGTGGAATTGTTATTTGACCAAGCTTTAGGCGATATTTTTAGTGTTCGTTTAGCAGGTAATATTGCCTCAGATAAAGCGATTGGTAGCCTTGAGTTTGGCAGCAAGTATTTAGGGGCAAAACTGATTGTTGTGATGGGTCATACCAGTTGTGGTGCTGTAAAAGCAGCCTGTGATGATTTTAAAGATGGACATATTGGTGAGATTATTAATATGATTAAACCGTCTATTCGACACGAAAAAACAATTAAAGCTAAAGAAGACCGTACTTCAAAAAATGCTGATTTTGTACAGAGAGTTTGTGAGCTGAATGTAAAATATCAAATTGAGAGTATTTTGCGTTGCAGTGATATCTTAGAAGATATGACGCAAGCAAAAGACATCGGTATTGTTGGTGCGGTTTATGATATTGCGACGGGTAAAGTTAGATTTTTGGAAGATACGTTTGTGGGTTTTAAAACAAATGGCATTTAAATGATGACGTAAAAAAAGGTGGATATTCCACCTTTTTTTACGCGTTATGCGTTAACTAGCGATGACCTTCTTTTGCCATATTGATAGAATATTTAGGAATCTCAATAACTAAATTGGTTTCATCTACAATTGCTTGGCATGATAAACGCGATTTTGGTTCTAATCCCCACGCTTTGTCCAGTAAATCATCTTCCGCATCTTCAGCTGTATTTAAAGTAGCGTAGCCCTCGCGCACAATGACATGACAGGTAGTACAAGCGCAGACTTGATCGCAGGCATGATCAATATCAATATGATTGTCTAATAGATTTTGACAAATGGATTCGCCTTTTTTGGCTTCAAACACAGCACCTTTAGGACAAAGTTCTTCATGTGGTAATACGATTATTTGCGGCATGTTTCTTTTCTCAGCTTGTTAATTATTAAGTACATTATTTAAAGTCTACTTCATCAATATTTTTACCAGCTAAAGCGCGGCTAACACTAGCATCCATGCGTTTTGCTGCAAAGTTTCCAGTCGCTTCATTAAGCGCTGCTGTTGCAGCATGCACAGCATGACTATCTTCAGTATTGAGAATCTGTTCTAGTGATTGAATCGAATGTTGAATTTCATCTTTTTCTGGGTCAGACAATAACTGTCCATCTTCTGCTAATGCAATGTTAATGGCACTGATAATGCTCATCGCATCTACTTTTGCTTCTGCTAAAGCACGCGCAAGCTTATCTGCTTCAGCTGATCCAAATGATGACTTTAACATGTCAGTGATTTCATCTTCGCTCAGGCCGTAGGATGGCTTAACGGTAATGCTCGCTTCTATTCCTTTGGTTTCTTCACGGGCGCTAACCGATAATAGTCCATCAGCATCCACTTGAAAGGTTATGCGAATGCGGGCAGCGCCAGCCACCATTGGCGGTATGCCACGCAATTCAAATCGCGCCAAGGAGCGGCAAGCGCTAACCAAATCACGTTCACCTTGTAGCACGTGAATGCTCATGGCGGTTTGGCCATCTTTAAATGTTGTAAAATCTTGCGCACGCGCCACTGGTAGCGTTGAATTGCGCGGAATTACCCTTTCGACTAAACCGCCCATCGTTTCCAAGCCAAGTGAAAGCGGGGTAACATCCAATAGCAATAGATCTTCATCACTGCGGTTGCCAGCTAACACATTAGCTTGTATCGCCGCACCTAATGCCACCACTTTATCTGGATCTAAATTGGTTAGGGGTTCTTGCTGGAAAAAATCTTGTACTGCATGGCGTACATGCGGCATTCGCGTTGCACCGCCAACCATAACAACACCTTTAATTTCACTTAATGCTAGACCAGCATCACGCATTGCTTTGCGCATAGGACTGAGTGTTTTATTGACTAAGTTTTGCGTTAGTTCAATTAACGTATCGGCAGATAAAACAACATCAATCGGGTAACCGTCGCTTAATTTTCCAATGATTTGCGCTTCATCATTGTCAGTCAGCCACTCTTTAGCTTGGCGTGCTTTTGTGAGTAATAAACGGGTGTCTTCTTCGTTTAATGGATTTTTATTTGGATTTTGTTCGCGTATTTGGTCTAGTACCCAGCAGTAAATGCGATGATCAAAATCATCACCACCCAATGCTGAATCGCCATTGGTTGCCAACACTTCAAACACACCTTTAGATAAATGCAAGATGCTGACATCAAATGTGCCGCCACCTAAATCATAAATAACATAAACACCCTCAGCTGCATTGTCTAAGCCATAAGCAACAGCCGCGGCAGTTGGTTCGTTTAATAAACGTAGTACATGCAATCCAGCAAGGCGCGCAGCATCTTTCGTCGCTTGGCGTTGTGCGTCATCAAAGTAAGCGGGTACTGTAATCACGGCGCCAGTTAATTCGCCGCCTAATGCTTTTTCAGCGCGCGTTTTTAGTGTTTTTAGAATCTCAGCAGAAATCTCAACAGGGCTTTTTAAACCAGCACGCGTGTGGAGTTGCAACATACTTTCTGACGTATTGTTACTAACAAAACGATAAGGAATATGCGCCTTATCGGCGATATCTTTCATGCTTCGACCCATAAATCGTTTGACCGAAACAATGGTATTAATGGGGTCTTCACTTTGCTTGGCTTGTGCCTGATGGCCCACTACCACGCCATTATCCGTGTAACGCACAACGGATGGTAATAATGAGCGACCGTGTTCGTCTTGTAATACCGTGCTCATGCCGCTGCGTACCGTTGCTACTAAGGAGTTAGTTGTGCCAAGATCGATACCAATCGCCAGTTTGTGCTGGTGTGGCTCGGCGCTCATGCCAGGTTCGGAAATTTGTAGTAATGCCATTAGTCTTCTATTTGCGTGATGGCTTTATGAATGTCTTCACACACTTTGTCTATAAATATTAGTTTTCGCGTTGTTGCAGTTGCGCTGGTTAAGTCGTTTTTTTCATCAAACAGATGGTTCAACTCATTCGTTAATGCGCTAGCCATTTGTTGCATTTCTTTCATTAAGTTTTCTAAGCCATCAACGTCTTTTGCCACTTTGTAATCTTCCAAAGCTTCACGCCATTCCATTTGCTGCATTAAAAAATCGGCAGGCATACTAGTGTTAGTTTCTTGCGTGGCGTCAATATGATTGAGCGTGAGCAAGTACTTTGCTCGAGTAGCTGGTTTTTTGAGCGTTTGGTATGCTTCATTCGCAAGTGTTGCCAGTTGCATTGATTTTAATTTTTCACTCGATGAAGCGGTCACAAAACGGTCAGGATGTGCTTCAGACTGAATTTGACGATAGTGGCTTTCTAATGCAGTAAGATCAATAACAAAACATTGCTTGAGCGTAAAAAGCTCAAAGTAGTTCTCATTCACACCCACGCTCAAACAGTAAAACTTTCCCCGCAGCCACACTCATCAGCAACATTTGGATTGTTGAATTTAAAGCCTTCATTCAAGCCTTCTTTGGTAAAGTCTAGCTCAGTGCCATCAATGTAAACCAAGCTTTTTGGATCGACGATGACTTTAACGCCATGACTTTCAAAGGTCATGTCTTCATCGTGCAACTCATCAACAAACTCTAAGGTATAAGCCATACCAGAGCAGCCTGTGGTTTTAACACCCAAACGCAAACCAATGCCTTTGCCACGATTGGCAAGAAATTTTTCTACGCGTTGCGCTGCAATTGAGGTCAAGCTAATCGCCATTACAATGCCTCTTTAACAGCCGCTTGTTTTGCTTTAATGTCAGCGACAGCCGCTTTAATTGCATCTTCGGCTAATACAGAGCAGTGAATTTTGACTGGAGGTAAAGCCAACTCTTCTGCAATAGCAGAATTTTTAATCTCGTAAGCTTCATCCACTGTTTTGCCTTTTAACCACTCAGTGACTAGCGAGCTAGAAGCAATTGCAGAGCCGCAACCATACGTTTTAAATTTCGCGTCTTCAATTAAACCTGCATCATTGACTTTAATCATTAATTTCATTACGTCACCACAAGCTGGTGCACCGACCATACCGGTACCAACATTAGGGTCGTTTTTGTCTAAAGAGCCAACGTTACGCGGGTTCTCATAGTGGTCTAGTACTTTGTCTGAATATGCCATTCATTACTCCTTTAAATTTGAATTACTTCGCAAACTTTGCGTTGGATTGCCTTGCCTTACTAGCCGGCTGACTGCCACAATCCGCCTTGATTTTGCTTCCTAATTCAAAAATTCAATTAGATACTGTTTGTTTATAAAAAACTTAGTGTTCTGCCCATTGTACTTTGGAAATATCAACACCGTCTTGGAACATTTCCCACAAGGGTGACAACTCACGTAGCTTGCCAATTTTTTCTTTTAACAATTTAATCGTATAGTCCACATCAGCTTCCGTGGTAAAGCGACCAATTGAAAAGCGAATAGAGCTATGCGCCAACTCATCTGAGCGACCAAGTGCCCGTAACACATAGCTAGGCTCCAAACTGGCCGAAGTACAAGCAGAACCGCTAGATACCGCGATGCCTTTAATGGCCATAATCAACGATTCACCTTCAACATAGTTAAAGCTAATATTTAAATTATGCGGCACGCGGTGACTTAAATCTCCATTTACATATGACTCTTCAATGTCGGTTAAGCCAGCTAACAGTCTATCGTACAACATACGAATACGTTCATTCTCAGTATGCATTTCTTCATGTGCAATTCTAAATGCCTCGCCCATACCAACAATTTGATGCGGCGCCAATGTTCCAGAGCGCATACCGCGCTCATGACCACCGCCGTGCATTTGCGCTTCAATACGAATACGGGGTTTGCGACGAACATATAAAGCACCGATGCCTTTTGGACCGTAGGTTTTATGTGCTGAAAAACTCATTAGATCAACTGGCAATGTTTCTAAATCAATATCTACTTTACCTGTCGCTTGTGCGGCATCAACATGAAAAATAATGCCGTTTTCGTGACAGATATTGCCAATTGCAGTAATGTCTTGTATTACACCAATTTCATTATTGACGAACATCACTGATGCCAAAACTGTATCAGGTCGAATAGCCGCTTTAAATTTCTCAATATCAACCAAGCCGTTATCTTCAGGCGCTAAGAAAGTTGCTGTGAAACCTTGACGCTCTAAATCGCGCACGGGATCAATCACCGCTTTATGCTCAGTCGCAACCGTGATGATGTGCTTCCCTTTACCACTATAAAAATTCGCAGCGCCTTTAATGGCAAGATTATTAGATTCAGTGGCGCCTGATGTCCAAACGATTTCTCTTGGATCAGCATTCACTAATTTAGCCACTTGTTCACGTGCATTTTCTACTGCTTTTTCTGCTGTCCAGCCGTAAGGATGGCTACGTGAAGCAGGGTTACCATACTGTTCGGTTAGGTATGGAATCATTTTTTCAGCAACACGCAAATCAACTGGTGTGGTGGCTGAATAGTCTAAATAAATTGGCATTCTATCCATTACGTTTTCATTTCCTTTAAATTAATATTCTACTTTAAGCGGCTACGGCAGTCATTTGCTTGAGTTCTTGTAGCGCACGCTTCAATGCAATTAAAAATGCATTGACTTCTGTCGTCGTATTATTAGCATTAAAGCTAACCCGTATTGCACCGCGGGCGGTGTCAGCATCAACACCCATTGCCATTAACACATGGCTAGGTTCGCCACTTGCACTAGAACAGGCTGAGCCGCTAGCAACGGCAAATCCCAACTTATCTAATGCGGTGACTAAAGTTTCGCCATCAATATTTTCGAAAGCGAAAAAACTCGTATTTGGTAAGCGTTTGGCTTGCTGCCCGAAAATAATGGCATTCATGCTCGCTAAACCTGCTTCTAACTGGTTACGCAATAATTCAGTATGGCGACCAAAATCACTCAGTGATTTTGTGGCTAATGCACAAGCAGCGCCAAACCCAACAATCGCGGCAATATTTTCAGTTCCACTGCGCAAACCTTTTTCTTGCCCACCACCATAAAGCAAGGGTTGAATATCAACACGCTTATTAAGTACTAATGCACCAGCACCCAGTGGTCCGCCAATTTTATGGCTGGATATCGTCATTGCATGTACACCTAATGCCACAAAATCGACCGTGATTTTGCCAACTGCTTGTACAGCATCGGTATGCACTAATGCTTTTTTTGCCGCAGCTAATTCAACTACTTTTTCTATGTCTTGTATTGCGCCCGTTTCATTATTCGCCAACATAACGGATACCAAGTTGGTTGGGACTGCTAGCTGTGTTTGTAAGTCTTGCATATTCAATTGACAGTTATTATCTACGCTAATTGTATTTGCTTGCCAACCGCGATATTGCATAGCTTTAGCAGGATTGGACACACAAGGGTGTTCAATCTGACTCGTTAATAATTGCGCTTGATCTAAGTTGCTCGCTATACCAGTAATGGCAAAATTGTTAGCTTCAGTACCACTGGCCGTAAAAATAATTTGGTTCGCTTGTGCGTTAATAGATTGTGCCACTTGACGACGCGCTTGCTCAATTGCTTCATATGCATTGCGACCATAGCTATGCTGACTAGCTGGATTGCCATGTTGATTGATCATAAAGGGCATCATTGCCTCAAGCACTTGCGGCTTGAGCGCAGTTGTACTGTTATGATCAAAGTAAACATTAGCCATTCACGATAGCCTTGTTTGTACTGCACGATTTTCTGGCAGAAAAAACAACCGTTCCACTGTTTTTTCCATGTTGAGCATTCACCATATCAGCCAAGCTGACATCGGATAAATAATCTAAAATTTTAGTGTTAAGCGTCGCCCAAAGCTCATGCGTCATACAACGACCCTCGCGACCATCTGTCTCGTGACAATTCTCTTTGCCACCACATTGTGTCGCATCGATATTTTCATCAACAGCTGAAATGATGGCAGAAACAGAAATGTCTGCTTTTGTTCTTGCTAAGTTGTAACCACCACCTGGACCGCGCACGCTCGTCACTAAGTCTTGACGTCGTAGACGACTAAATAATTGCTCTAAATAAGAGAGCGAAATATCTTGGCGTTCACTGATTGCTGCCAGTGTTACTGGTTTTAATATGCCGCCGTCATCAATCTCATTTAACGCGAGGTCTAGCATCGCGGTCACAGCAAATCGGCCTTTAGTAGTCAGTCTCATTTTTATGTTGGATTAATCCTTAAATTAGTTGATCATTTTATAATAACCTACTAATTTGGTCAAATATTATGGACTTAAGTTCAACTCTCTTTTTTGATTGTTTTCTTAGGGACTTTCTTGGTTGGAGATTTTATTTTCTCCACAGAGAATGCTTTGGCTACTTTCTCTTCAGAAGGCATGTCCGTTAACGCCGCAAGCTGCTTTTTTAATGCTTTCATTTCTGTTAATAAAGGTTGCAATGCTTTATTAATCGGATCGTTTTCATCATTGCCAATGGCATAAGCGCTGAACTGTGCTTTTTCAGCCGCTTTTTTCGCGTTTTCTTCCTCTAAAATCCGCGCAGGAATGCCAACGGCTGTTGCATTTTCTGGCACATCTCTAACAACAACGGCATTGGAGCCAATTTTTGCATTTTTACCAATGGTAATTGGCCCTAGTACTTTTGCGCCAGCGCCAATGACTACGCCATTTTCTAACGTTGGATGACGTTTACCTTTATTCCAAGATGTGCCACCCAAAGTAACGCCGTGATACAAGGTGCAATCATCACCAATAATGGCGGTTTCGCCAATAACAATGCCCATGCCGTGATCAATAAATACCCGGTGTCCAATGGTTGCACCTGGATGAATTTCAATCCCCGTTAAAAATCGTCCAATATGTGACAATAGACGACCAAGCCAATATAATTCTTTTTGCCATAACCAGTGACTGAAGCGATGCAAAATTAAGGCATGCACGCCAGGGTAAGTGGTGAGCACCTCAAAATGCGTACGCGCTGCTGGGTCGCGGTCAAAAACAATAGAAATGTCTTCTTTTAAATGGTCAAACATGAGCGATATTTAGTGGTTAATTTAAAGAGTTATTATGCCATAAAAAATAATTCCTGACTAAAATGCTAGGTTAAATGTGCCCAGCTTGATAGGGATATTGGTATCAGAAAAGTAATGCGCAAGCGAATGCTGCGCTTACAAAAAAGTCAGTGATTACTTAATAAGACTTTTGCATTAAACAATAAGTGATATTTGCCTGACTATCTTCAAAGAACAGGTCACAAAATTCTGCAAGGATGCTGCGCATCATGGCTTGAAAGAATGTCTAGCAATGTCGTTTAAATGGCGGCACGTTGATACAGTACAAGGCAATGACTTAAGTTAGCCGCCACCATGAAGATAATCAAATGGCACAATATTAATAAGGTGTTTGTGGATTTACACAATAATAAAAAAGGTGAGCGCGCCTACCCAACGTTGATGATATTTAGAAGACCTGTTTCCATAAAAGCAGATTAAAAATGGCATCTTCAAACTGCATGACGGCATGGGCAAAGCCCGTCAATTAGGCAACGCTAAGCTACGCTAGCGATGACGGCGTTGATTAGTTTTAGTGCTAAAAAGAAAGTCGTTGTGAGCTTGTTTTTTTGCGAGTAGGTTAGTCACCAAGCAATCCAGACCTTAATTGCTTCAAGCTAATCCCATAAACTGAACCTGGATTCCGCTTTAATATTTAGTATGTTTTTTTGGTTTTTGCGTCAGTGTCAAAATTCCGCGCAATAAATTCACTTCTTCTTTTTCTAGTCGTGTTCTTGCATAAAGGCGGCGTAGCCGATCAAATAATTTCTTAGGCGCTTTGGGATTGAGATAACCAATCAACGTCAGCACTTCTTGTAAATGCACATAAAATCGTTCTAACTCATCTTGTGTAGCCAGTGCAACGGGTTTTGCATCATAATGAATTTGATCGCCCGTGAGTGCGATGCGACATTCGTAACACATGATCTGCACTGCTTGCGCTAAGTTTAATGAAGTGTACTCAGGATTGGCAGGAATCGTGGCTAACACATGGCAACAATTTGCTTCCGCAGTTGTTAAACCGCTTTGCTCTGTGCCAAACACCAAAGCCACTTGTTGACCATTGGCTATCTCGCTTGTTTTAACTGCAGCTTCACGTACGGACATCACTTCTTGCGACAGTGAACGCTCTTTGCCGCTAACACCAATCACAAAATGACAGTCCGCTATTGCCTCTTCTAGTGAAGACGTTACAACTGCATCGTCTAGTACATCCGTCGCACTAACCGCTAATGACCTGGCTTGACCATCAGGAAAGTGTTTTGGGTTAACTAAATATAAACGACTGAGCCCCATGGTTTTCATCGCGCGCGCAGTCGAGCCAATATTGCCTGGATGGCTCGTATGGCAAAGTACAATACGAATATTATTTAACACTACCGCTTGAGTTGGTTCAGACATGTTGAATGATGTTGTGAATGTGGCTAGAACGAAATGCGTTATCTTACACGAGATGGTGTTGCGCAAATAGCGTTGATGTGTAAAACAACAAAAGCGCCCATCCTAAAAGCTGGAGCTAGCTTTAGCACCGATAGCACGAATCAGACTAAGACTGAAAGCGTTGGGGGAATATTCCGATACTATTTTTTTGTGACTCTCCATATTGTGTTGCCAACATCATCTGCGACTAATAATGCGCCTGTTTGATCGTGCGCCAAACCGACAGGGCGGCCTTGTGCTTCTTCACTACTGTTAAGGAAGCCGGTGATTACATCAATACTTTCGCCATTAGCCGTTCCATTTTCAAACGGAACATAAATTACTTTATAACCACTTTTAGGTGAGCGATTCCATGAACCGTGTTGCGAGACAAACATGCCTTCAGAAAACAATTCCCCAAGACTTGTTTTACTTGTATTTAACAAGCCAAGAGAGGCTGTGTGCGAGCCTAACGCATAGTCAGGTATGATTGATTTGTTGATTAATGCTGGGTCAGGACTCGCGATACGTGAATCAATATGTTGACCATAGTAATAATATGGCCATCCATAAAAACCGCCTTCTTTAACAGATGTTAGATAATCAGGTACTAAATCTCCACCGAGTTGATCTCTTTCGTTCACGACAGTCCATAACGCACCTGTTTTCTGCTCAATCGCCATGCCATTTGGGTTTCTTAAACCAGTCGCAAAGATTTTACTGGTTTGGTTAACTGGATCAATTTCTAAAATAGCCGCACGATTTTCTTCAATATCCATGCCGTTTTCTCCAACATTGCTATTAGAGCCAACGGTCACCATTAATTTACCATCGTTACGTGCAATCACATTTTTTGTCCAATGGTGATTAATGCCAGCCGGCAAATCGACTACTTTGGTATATTGGCCCTCAACCTGTGTCATGCCAGTTTGATAGGCGTACTTGACTAACGCATCTGCATTCGCGATATACAGGGTGTTGTCAAGCAAAGTCATGCCGAATGGAGAAGTGAGGTTTTCCGCAAAAACGGTTTTTAACTCAGCAACGCCATCTTTATCCGCATCGCGCAAAAGCATAATGCGATCTGGACTTTTAACCCCAGCACCTGCTTTTTTCATCAACATGCCCGCAAACCACCCACGCAAACTAAAACTCGCGTCAAGATTGGCAGGCGAATTACTTTCAGCAACCAATACATCGCCATTTGGCAGCGTATAAAGCCATCTTGGATGATTTAAATCGGTGGAAAACGCATTGATTAACAGCCCTTCATTAACGATGGGCATGGTATTTGGCTGCCAACCAATGGCTTTGGCAACACTAACAGTAGGAATTTTTTCTAAATTCGGAGCAGGTAACTGCGGATTAGACCCCATACCCCTTTTAATCGATAAAGCACTATTATCAAAGGCGCATGCAGAGATGACTACAACTGTTGATGCAACTACTGAGGCGATTACTAATGACTTCAATGTCATTGCTCCTGATTAATTAAAGCTCGTTAATTTAATTTTTATTTAATTGATTTTTGTTGATTAAATTTTTGTTGATGACATGATCGTTTACTCAGTTAGCATTAATTTTGCAATATTGGTATAGGTTCGTGATACTCCAAAACCTATACCATTAACTTGAAAATATGATGTTAAAATACCGCTTTAGTTCAAGATAAAAAGATTAGCCAAATGCATCCCATGTTAACTAACGCTGTCAAAGCGGCTCGCCAAGCTGGCGATATTATTAATTTTGCTTCACGTGATTTAGGTCAATTAAAAATCCAAACCAAATCTTTTAATGATTTTGTAAGTGAAGTTGACCAAACTGCCGAGAAAGCAATTATTGATACGCTCAAAAGTGCATATCCTGACCATGGCTTTTTAGGCGAAGAAGGTGGTGATATTAATGAAGGTGCTGAAAATATTTGGATTATTGATCCATTAGACGGCACAACTAATTTCTTGCATAGCTACCCGCAATACTGCGTTTCTATCGCGTTGCAGCAGAAGGGGGTGCTAACGCAGGCTGTGATTTATGACCCTGTACACAATGATTTATTTACGGCAACCAAAGGTCGCGGTGCTTTTTTAAACGATAAACGTATTCGGGTTGGCAGTCGCATTAAATTACAAGAAGCGCTTATTGCAACAGGTTTCCCATTCCGTGAGTTTTCTTATTTAGATACCTATATGGCTATGCTGAAAGATATGATTAAAAGCACCACAGGCATCCGTCGTCCAGGCTCTGCCGCGCTTGATTTGGCTTATGTTGCTGCAGGCTTTTCTGACGGTTTTTTTGAACTCAACTTATCAGCATGGGACATCGCTGCTGGTGCGCTATTAGTGCAGGAGGCTGGCGGTATTGTTGGTGATTTTGAAGGTAACGAAAGCTGGCTGAAAACAGGTAATATTGTTGCCGCCAATCCAAAAGTATTCGCGCAAATGTTGCGAGTGCTAGCGCCCCATTTAACAAAAGACATGAAAACCATCGCTTAAGCTCAGCGTCTCGTTATAAGGCACTGATATCGGTCATTCATAAAGCGATGAGCCTAGAAAACCACACTCCCATGATGCGCCAATATTTGGCGCTTAAATCGCAGCATCCTGACATGTTGCTGTTTTTTCGTATGGGTGATTTTTATGAGTTGTTTTTTGAGGATGCGGAGAAAGCTTCACGTTTGCTTGGCATTTCGCTTACGCAACGAGGCAAAAGCAATGGCGAGCCAATTAAGATGGCTGGCGTGCCCTATCATGCGGCGGAGCAGTATTTAGCTAAGCTGACTAAATTAGGTGAAGCGGTTGCCATTTGTGAGCAGGTAGGTGAAGTGGCAACAGCTGGCGCGAATAAAGGACCTGTGGCGCGTGCGGTGACTCGCATTTTAACGCCTGGCACATTAACGGATGCTGCGTTGCTGGATGACACGCGTGACAACCCATTACTGGCTATTTGTTTTGACGATGGTTTGGTTGGGCTGGCGTGGCTCAATTTGGCTTCAGGTCATTTTGTGTTGAGCGAAGTGGCGGTTGGACAGTTAGCGCAAGAGTTAGAGCGCATTAATCCTGCTGAAATTGTTTGTGCCGATAATGTGCAAAATGAAGTGATTAAGCAGCACAAAGCGCCAAAAAAACATATTGCTAATTGGCAGTTCGATTTCGAAACCGCTACCAATGTGTTGACTAAACAGTTAGAAACCAGAGATTTAAATGGGTTTGGTTGTGCAGCATTAACGGCTGCTGTTTCGGCTGCGGGTGCTTTGTTAGAGTATGTTAAACACACGCAACGGACCGCATTGCCGCATATTGTTGCCTTAACTGTGGAGCAAACCAGTCAATACATTCAATTAGATGCGGCTACCCGACGCAATTTAGAAATTGATACTACGATTCGTGGCGAGGCTTCACCAACGCTATATTCCTTACTTAACACAACTAAAACGGCGATGGGTGCGCGATTGTTGCGGCATTGGCTGCATCATCCTTTGCGCGATAGAACCTTGGTTGCTAAACGGCATCAAGCGGTTGCTGAGTTAATCAAAACGGATAAACAACTTGCGTTGCATCAATTATTAAAAAATATTGCAGACATAGAACGTATTACCGCACGAGTGGCATTGAGAACGGCGCGTCCTCGCGACTTAGCCGCATTGCGTGATAGCCTGAATACTTTGCCTGCGGTGCAAATTTGCTTGCAAGCTTGTCAAACCAGTTTATTAAATACGTTGAATACACATTTGCAAGCGCCACCCGATGCAATGCAATTGTTAACGCAAGCGATTCAAGCTGAGCCGTCAGTTGTGTTGCGTGAAGGTGGCGTGATTGCCGATGGTTTTGATGCGGAATTAGATGAACTACGCGCGTTGCAAACCAATCATGGTGATTTTTTATTGCAATATGAAATTGCAGAAAAGCAACGCACAGGCTTAACGCATTTAAAAGTGGAATATAACAGCGTGCATGGGTTTTATATTGAGATTAGTCGCGCCCAAGCTGAAAATGCACCTACAGAATACAGGCGAAGGCAAACGCTTAAAAATGTAGAGCGATTTATCACGCCAGAATTAAAAGCATTTGAAGACAAAGTGTTAAGTGCTAATGAGCTTGCGTTGGCTAGAGAAAAAGCCTTGTATGAACAAGTACTAAACCAACTTACTTTACATATTTGTGCGCTGCAAACTAATGCAGGCGCCGTGGCTAGTTTGGACGTATTGTGTTGCTTTGCTGAGCGCGCGGTTAGTCTTCATTATGTGCAACCGCAATTTGTGCAGGATAGTAGTTTGCAAATAGAAGCAGGGCGCCATCCAGTTGTTGAGGAGATTACACAGCCTTTTGTTTCGAACGATGTGACGTTAAATCCTTATCGACAGTTGCTATTAATTACGGGCCCTAATATGGGTGGTAAATCCACCTTTATGCGACAAACCGCACTGATCGTTTTGTTGGCTTATTGTGGTTGTTATGTGCCAGCTGATGTTGCTAATATTGGTGAAATCGACCGTATTTTTACCAGAATTGGAGCCTCTGATGATTTGGCAGGCGGCCGTTCAACCTTTATGGTAGAAATGACCGAAACCGCCAATATTTTGCATAATGCGACAGATAAAAGCCTAGTTTTGCTAGATGAAATTGGACGTGGAACCAGTACGTTTGATGGCTTAAGCTTGGCGTGGGCAGTGGCTAAACAATTGCTTGAAAAAAACAAATCATTAACATTGTTTGCAACGCACTATTTTGAACTGACTAGAATTATTGATGAATGCAAACAAGCCGCCAACGTGCATTTAGATGCCGCAGAATATGGCAAAGGCATTGTGTTTTTGCACAAAGTAGAAGAAGGTGCAGCTAACCAAAGTTATGGCATTCAAGTAGCGCAATTAGCCGGTATTCCAAAATCGGTTGTTGCTTCTGCCAAAAGAAAACTAATCCAATTAGAGAATAATCAATTGCAACAAAGCGAACATCAGCCTGATATGTTTGCTGTAAATGCAGAACCTGCAGAAATGCCCTTGCACCCAGCGGTTGAAGCATTGGAGTCTATCCAACCTGATGATTTAACGCCAAAACAGGCATTGGAGCTGCTATATAAATTGAAAGAGATTTCATAGTTGACTTGTTTTTTCGTAATTTAGAAGTTTTGTGATTGATTCACCAAGTCGCTTTTCGCGCGACGGCGACCCTATTTTCACAACCGACTTAGCGCTTCAGCGCTTAGTGAGGTTGGGGACTCCCTTTACGGGTGTAGTGTCTAACTAATTTATCTTTTTGTATTTCTTTTCAGGCAGTTAAAAGAAAGTGACTAGCTGTCTGGCTATCCCCGACGTGGTGATTAGTGAGCCAATATTCATACGGCGAAGAACACTTCAGTTCAATATCTAAATTCCATTCTTACAATATTAGGGCAAGGCGTATCAAATAATACTTGTGCTCCCATTACTCCTTTTTCCATAACTCTAAATGAAACTGAGCCATCTCCAATTGCATTAATTACATAAGACTCGTCTTCGAACGCTTTTAAAAAATTAAATGAGAAGTTCAATACGCCATGATCAGTGAAAGATGAGATGTTACTTGCATCAAGAATTCCAGAGACGGTGTTGGGGTTAAATTTTATATACGCTTTAACTTCTGAGTTCTCGTGATGTGCAGGCGGGTTTGTAAGCTTATGACAAATCTCTTTGTACTTTAGTAAAGACTTTTTATCAATAGAACCATCATGCGCTAGTCTATGGCAATTAGGACAAAGTACTATCAGATTTTCGGCTTTGTGTTCCTTACATTTCCCCCAAGGATCGATGTGATGAAGATCAATGTTAGCAGAATTTTGACATCTGGGGATTGCACAGCGATGACTTGCTTCTATTAAGACTGCTCTGCGGATATCTGCTGGTATCTTTTTTCTTGATTCTGCCATCCCTACTGCTTTCTTAGCTTAAAGTTAACAATTGACAGACATTTAACTCAAGGCCTTGTTAGCTATGTTTTTATTTTAGAGAGATTTCAACTGATATTAAACCCAAAAAACACCAAACTAATGATGATGCCCACCAGCACCATGCACATGTTTGTGATCTACTTCTTCAGTTCTGGCTTTGCGCACATCGGTAATGGTAGCTTTAAACAATAAACGCTCACCTGCCCAAGGATGGTTGCCATCAACAACCACTTTGCCATCTGCAATATTGGTAATCGTATATAACACGACTTCGCCAGTTTCATCTTCCCCTTCAAACTGCATACCTTCTTTGAGTTGGTCTGCCGGGAAAGCGCTTTGTGGTTCAATTTGTACTAATTCTTCATCGTAGTCACCGAATGCATCAACGGGTTCTAGGGTGACTTCAATGACGTCTCCAGCTGTTTTACCATGCATCATTTCTTCTACTTTTGGGAAGATGTTGTCGTAGCCACCGTGCAGATAAGCGACTGGTTCTTTGCTTTCTTCTAATACTTCGCCTTTGCTATTTTTAAGTTCATAAGTCATGGTGACAACGGTATTCATGGAGATTTGCATATTATTTTCCTAGCTTTGTTAAATGATTAAGTTGAATTTTAATGGTTTTAGCTTGTTTTTGCAGGCTTTTTTGCTTGCCAGAATAGTCTAATGAATGGATTTTTTATAAGTGCGCAGTAAAACTGACAAAAATCAAAACGACCAGAGCAATCAATAAAATGTAAATAAAGCGCATTTAGTGACGGTGTTGATTATCTAGCAAGCTATAATTTTCTGCTGGTGTCAGCACAGTTGGTAGCGCTTCATCTAATAGGCCTGGATAATTTTTGCTGTAATGTAAGCCGCGACTTTCGCGTCTTTCCATTGCGCTTTTGACAATTAATTCAGCCACTTGCAATAAATTACGCAGCTCGATTAAATCGTTGGTCACTCTAAAATTGCTATAGAACTCATGCACTTCATCGCGTAGCATATGAATGCGGTGCAAGGCTCGACTAAGGCGTTTATCAGTGCGCACAATGCCGACGTAGTTCCACATAAAGCGGCGCAGTTCGTTCCATGTGTGGGTAATCAGCACCTCTTCATCGGCATCGGTCACGCGACTTTCATCCCAGTCTGGTAAGTCGGTCACATTATGCGTTGGCGATGCGAGAATTTGTGCAGCGGCGATGCGACCGAATACCATACATTCCAAGAGTGAGTTACTGGCTAAACGATTGGCGCCGTGCAAACCTGTACAAGCAGTTTCACCAATCGCATATAAATTGGCAATATCAGTCAGACTATTGCTGTCTACGAGTACGCCGCCACAGGTGTAATGTGCGGCTGGAACAACTGGAATCGGTGATGTGGTAATGTCGATGCCAAGGGCTAAACAGTGTTCATATATGGTTGGGAAGTGCGCTTTAATAAAAGCCGCTGGTTGATGTGAAATATCTAAATAAACAAATTCAAGGCCGCGTTTTTTCATCTCAAAGTCAATCGCCCGCGCCACCACATCCCTAGGTGCTAGCTCCGATCGTTCGTCATGGCTAGGCATAAAACGAGTGCCATCAGGTAGCTTTAATAGGCCGCCTTCACCGCGAACCGCTTCGGTGATTAAAAAGGATTTAGCATGAGGATGGAATAAGCAGGTTGGATGAAATTGAATAAACTCCATATTAGACACGCGACAGCCTGCACGCCATGCCATGGCAATGCCATCGCCAGTGCTGACGTCTGGGTTGGTTGTGTATAAATAGACTTTACCAGCGCCGCCAGTGGCTAGCGCTGTTTGTTGAGCGGCAATGGTCATGACTTTGCCTGAGCTATTGTCTAGGACATATGCGCCCAAACAGCGATTAGTTGATTCATGTTTCAGTTTCTTTGATGTGATTAAATCAACGGCAATATGGTTTTCTAGTAACGTAATATTGGAATGCTCACGTACTTTTTGCGATAAGGTTTTTTGTACTGCTTTGCCTGTAGCATCAGCCACATGAATAATACGGCGATGACTGTGTCCGCCTTCTCGCGTTAAATGGTAGCCTGTTTCGCTATTTTCTTCTCGAGTAAATTCCACTCCCAAATCAATTAGCCAATCAATCGCCTCTCGGCCATGTTCCGCGACCATGCGCGTAATGTCTGGGTCGCATAAACCTGCGCCTGCGATGAGAGTATCTTCCACATGATCTTCGATAGTGTCATCACTGTTGAGTACGGTCGCAATGCCGCCCTGTGCCCAGCTGCTGGCGCTATTTTGCAAGGTGCGTTTGCTGACGATGCAAACTTTTTTGTAATCAGCGACTTGCAAAGCGAGTGTCAGACCAGCTAGGCCGCTACCAATAATTAAAACATCGTATTGTTGTGACATAAATAGTGAATGTGTTTGAACTAATTACAGTGTAACCGTGTCCTTATAGATAGGCTAGTAAAGAAATGCTAGCTACTTGTTGGTATAAGTAGGGGGAGAAAAATGCTACAAACTAAAGAGTTAGAAAAATTAACTCGTGCGACTTTCTTGGAGGCTGTGCCGTCTAGTTATATTAACGCATCGCAGAAGACCGATGTTAGAATGGGCGTAACAGCTAAAAATGGGAGTTTTGCCGAGGTGGCTAATAAGCTAAGTGATATGCCAGTCAATTCAAATCGCGAATTAGATCGTGTTTTGGTTGAACGTGCGCAAGCAGGTGATAAAAAAGCGTTTGGTTTATTGGTAGAAAAATACCACCGCAAGCTAGGCCGTTTAGTCGGTCGTATGGTGCGCGATCAAGCTGAAGTAGAAGATGTGGTGCAAGAAGCATTTATTAAAGCGTATCGTGCATTGCATAACTTCAGAGGCGATAGTGCTTTTTATACTTGGTTGTATCGTATTGGGATCAACACGGCCAAAAATTATTTGGTTTCTTTGGGCCGTAAACCGCAAGTATTAAATGATGTCGAAATCGAAGATGCTGAAAACTTCGACGGCGTGACGGATATGCGGACGATGGAAACGCCAGAAACAGCAATGGCGAATAAGCAAATTGCGCAAACAGTGAACGATACCATTAACAATTTGCCTGAAGAGTTACGCACTGCAATCACGTTGCGTGAGTTAGAGGGTATGAGTTATGAAGAAATTGCGGAGATTATGCAGTGCCCAATTGGTACGGTAAGATCTCGCATTTTTAGAGCACGAGAAACCATAGCGGCGAAACTGCGGCCAATGCTGAGTTCAGCAGAAAATAAGCGCTGGTAGTCGTGAATTTTTTTAATATTTATAAGCGTGTGTAATAGAGGTTATGTATGAAAAATCAATTATCAGCATTAATCGATGGTGAATTCGATATTGCGGAAGCTGAACACATTATCACTGCAATGAAGGTGAATGGTGAGATGAAAGAGGCATGGAAACAGTATCATTTGATTGGTGATGCGATGCGTGGAAACCTACATGGCTCTCGTGATTTAAGTGCCAAAATCATGCAAGCCTTAGAGGCTGAACCAACCGTATTAGCGGTGAATAAACAAGCGAAAGTGGTCGTAGCTGAAATCAAAAAACGCGAGATTAAAACACCGATGTTTTGGTCTGTTGCGGCTTCGTTCGCAGCGGTGATGTTTGTTGGATTAATGGTGTTTGAGATGCAGCTTGGTGAATCGGAAGATATGACGCCAGTTGAACTTGCAAGCAGTGTGCCGATAGAATATCTTCAAGCGCATCAGTCGATTGCGCCAAGTAGTGCTGCTTATTACATTCAAGCAGCAAGTTTCACGGACTCTGGTCAATAATGTGGCAATTGGCTGTTGCAGTTGTATTAACAACACTGAGCATTAACGTATTTGCTGGCGGCTTGATTGCTGACGAAGTCGTCATTGATGCGCGATTACCAGATGCTTGGAAGATAATACAAAAATCTGCCCTGGCAGCACGTATGCTCAACTATGAAGGTCAGTTTAGCTATGTGAATGGTGCAAATGCGCGTACTGTGAATATTAAGCACATGAATTATGGCGGACGTGAAGTTGCGCGTAATATCGTGTTGGATAATAGCCATCGTGAGGTGTATAGCCAAGGCAATGACATAGTTATTCTGCAGCATATGCAGAATAACGTACTGATTAAAAAAAGGCGTGGCAAAAATCTTTTTCCAGCCATGCTGCCAACAGATCTGACCAGCATCAAAGCTAATTACAATGCGCGTATTGTTGCTACGGAATATGTTGCCAATCGAATGGCGCAAGTTGTTGAGTTAGCGCCTAAGGATGTTTATCGTTATCGTTACAAAATATGGACTGATATCAAGTTTGGTTTGATTCTAAAAATGACTTTGTTGGATGGCGAAAATAAAACCTTAGAGCAAATTTATTTTAACCAGCTGAGCATGCTTAATTCAGAAACTTTAAATTGGTTTCAACCTAAGTTTGAACTTGGTAAAAACTATGTAACAGAGGATGTTAACCCATCAACACGGGTAGAGAATGATTTGATTGTGACAACTTTGCCAGCAGGATATCAGCAGATTGATCACATTCAGCGTGTTAAAGGCAGTAGCACAATTGATCAATTGGTGTTTTCAGATGGTATTGGATCTGTATCGGTATTTATCGAGCCTATGACTAAAGGAAAACGTCCAAAAACAGGCCATATGCCAATGGGCTCTACTAATATGTCTGCACACATAACAGATGGTCATCAAATTATCGTGATTGGTGAAGTGCCAGCGAAGGCGGTTAAAATTATTGCGGAAGCCGTCACTTTTAAAAAATAGTCGGAAAGCAATTATCGTATGATTGAACAGTACGCCATTATTCTCTCAACAGAGTCCAAAACAGAAGCTAAAAAAGATGGTCCGCCAATCGCAACAATAGAAGTTGTGCGTAAATCCGCTTGTGGGTTATGCGGACAAACAAGTGGTTGTGGCAATGCATTTTGGGGTAAATTATTTGCGCACAAAGCCAGCAGCTTTAACGCGCAAAATCACATCAATGCGCAAGTCGGACAAAGTGTCATTGTTGGCATTGATGAGGCCGCGGTAATGAAGAGCGCATTGGTTTTATATCTTGTGCCATTGGCTGTTATGCTGCTAGGGGCAATAATAGCAACACAAGTTGTCGACAGTGATTTGAGTGCCATGTTAGGAGCCAGCGTTGGCTTGGTGCTAGGCTATTTTTGGGTAAAAGCGCATATTGCTGGACAAGCTTATTACCAAAATCATCAGCCTACAATATTGCGTTTAGATACTGCGACGTCAGATGTCGATACTATTCAGTTTTAATCATCAGTTTTAATCCATTATTCAATTTTATTTAAGTTAAGGAATGTCATGTTGAGACAATTATTATCAACCATCGTAATCGTATTGTCATTCATGTTGGTTGCCACCCCAACTTTTGCAATCAATCTACCAGATTTTACCGTGCTTGCTGAAAAGCAAGGGCCAGCAGTGGTGAATATTAGTATTACCCAAGTGATGCGTCGTAATCAGATGCCTTTTTCAGGGATGCCGAATGATGAAAATCTACAAGAATTTTTTAAACGATTTGGCATTCCTGGTATGCCGGGTATGCCTGGTGCACCTGGTCAAGGTGAACAAGAGTATAAATCGGAATCGTTAGGGTCAGGTTTTATTATTAGTCAAGATGGCTATATTTTAACCAATTCGCATGTTGTTAATGCAGCAGATGAAGTGTTAGTTAAGTTGTCTGATAAGCGTGAATTTAAAGCGAAAATTATTGGTGCAGATAAGCGAACTGACATCGCTTTAATTAAAATCGAGGCAAAGAATTTGCCAAAAGTGAGCATTGGCGATCCGTCAAAACTTAAAGTTGGTGAATGGGTTGCTGCGATTGGTTCCCCATTTGGGTTAGAAAATACCATGACTGCAGGGATAGTGAGTGCAGTTGGACGAGCTTTACCACAAGAAAATTATGTGCCATTTATTCAAACAGATGTGGCGATTAATCCAGGCAACTCTGGCGGTCCACTGTTCAATTTGGCAGGTGAGGTGGTCGGTGTGAACTCGCAAATTTATAGCCGTAGTGGTGGATCAATGGGCTTGTCTTTTAGTATTCCGATTGATGTAGCGATTAATATTTCCAATCAATTGAAATCATCAGGTAAGATTACCCGCGGCTGGTTAGGCGTTGCTATTCAAGAGCTTACGAAAGATTTGGCAGAATCGTTTGGCATGAAAGGGACTAATGGTGCGTTAATTGCGGGTGTTGAAAAAGCAGGTCCAGCTGAAAAAGCCGGACTAGAGCCAGGTGATGTCATTATCCAGTTTGATGGCAAGCTCATTGAAGTGTCGAGCGACTTGCCTCGAGTGGTTGGGATGACTGAGCCAGGTAAGTCTGTCAATGTCGATGTGCTGCGTAAGGGTAATAAAAAAACATTGCGCATTAGAGTAGGTGAAATGCCGTCGGAAGACATCGAAATTAGTCAAAGTAACACGCCATCAACAGAAGCTTCAAGCAATAAAATCGGTTTAACATTAAGCGCATTAACGCCACAACAAAAGAAAAAATTAAACGGAAAAAATGGCTTGTTAGTGATTGCTAGTACCGGCGAAGCGGCAGAATCAGGTATCCGTCGAGGGGATGTAATTTTGGGCTTAAATAATAATGAAACCCAAAGTGCAGACCAATTTAATAAGCAAATTAATGCGGTGCGTTCAGGTAAAACTGTAGCAGTGCTTGTTCAACGTGGTGATAGCACACTGTATGTGCCCATTAAAGTGAAGTAGTTTTTCTTCAGATTTAAAGCCCGCCTAGTCATGCTAGTGCGGGTTTTTTGTTGCTCATAATGTGTATTTAAGCTTTTGGAAACGCTTGTGCAATTAATTCGCAAACTAAGTCAAGCATTTGTAGTAAAATCACGCCTATTGAAAAAGAGCGCTTTGTGCGCTTTATTTATTTGTAATGCTTAAAAAAACACATGAAAAACATTCGTAATTTCTCCATTATTGCACATATTGACCACGGCAAATCAACCTTGGCAGATCGTATCATTCATCTTTGTGGCGGCCTTGAAGATCGTGAAATGGAAGCACAAGTGCTTGATAGTATGGATATTGAGCGTGAGCGCGGCATTACCATTAAAGCGCAAACGGCCACATTGCAATATCTAGCCGATAACGGAGAGACCTATCTGTTGAACTTGATTGATACACCGGGTCATGTCGATTTTAGCTATGAAGTGAGTCGTTCGCTTTCTGCTTGCGAAGGTGCATTATTAGTGGTCGATGCAAGCCAAGGCGTTGAGGCGCAAAGTGTAGCCAACTGCTATACCGCGCTAGATTTGGGCTTAGAAGTAACTGCTGTGCTGAATAAAATTGATTTACCTTCCGCCGATCCAGAACGTGTGACACAAGAAATAGAAGATGTGATTGGAATTGATGCACGGGATGCAGTGCAATGTTCGGCCAAAACAGGCTTGGGCGTGCGTGAAGTGGTTGAAGCGGTGATTGCTAAAGTGCCAGCACCGCAAGGCAATCTCAATGGGCCATTAAAGGCATTGGTCATTGATGCTTGGTTTGATAACTATGTTGGCGTTGTGATGTTGGTGCGTATTATTGATGGTGAGATCAAGCGCAAAGATAAAATTAAAATGATGGCGACCGGCACACAACATTTGTGTGAGCAGGTCGGTGTGTTTACGCCGAAATCACTGCCAATGCCTTCACTCAAAGCCGGTGAAGTTGGCTTTATTATTGCCGGCATTAAAGAGCTGTCAGCTGCCAAGGTAGGCGATACCGTTACACTGGCTGATAATCCTGCAACAAAAGCATTGGCTGGATTTAAAGAAGTGCAGCCGCAAGTGTTTGCTGGCTTATATCCTGTTGAGTCAAATCAGTTTGAAGCGTTAAGAACGGCGCTAGAAAAGCTCAGCTTAAATGATTCGAGTTTACTCTTTGAGCCAGAAAATTCCACCGCATTGGGTTTTGGTTTTAGATGTGGATTTTTAGGATTGCTCCACATGGAAATCGTACAAGAACGCTTAGAGCGTGAGTACGATATGGACTTAATTACCACAGCCCCAACGGTAGTTTATGAATTGCTATTGAAAAGTGGTGAAGTAGTCCAAATAGAAAACCCATCACGCTTACCTGAACTCTCTTTTATTGAAGAGATTCGTGAGCCAGTGATAGCGGTTAACTTATTGATGCCACAGGATTATGTGGGACCTGTGATGACCTTATGTAACAATAAACGAGGCGTTCAGCGCAATATGCAATACATGGGTCGCCAAGTAATGTTGAGCTATGAAATGCCGTTAAATGAAGTAGTTTTAGACTTTTTTGATCGCTTAAAGTCAGTTTCGCGTGGTTACGCCTCGATGGACTATGCGTTTTTAGAATTCCGTGCTGCTGACTTAGTAAAACTTGATATTATGGTTAACGGAGAACGCGTAGACTCATTAAGCATGATTACACACCGTGAAAACAGTGTGCATCGTGGGCGGGCAGTTTCCGCTAAAATGCGCGAGCTGATTCCGCGTCAGATGTTTGATATTGCAATACAAGCTGCCATTGGCGCTAATATTATTTCGCGTGAAACTGTAAAAGCAATGCGTAAAAACGTGTTGGCCAAATGTTATGGCGGTGATGTTTCGCGTAAGCGTAAACTATTAGAGAAACAAAAAGCGGGTAAAAAGCGTATGAAACAAGTGGGTAATGTAGAGATTCCGCAAGAAGCCTTTTTGGCGATTTTAAAAGTAGAGGACAAATAATGACGGTGTTGTTTTTTGGATTGATTGTTTTAGGCTTGGCTGGTGTTTACTTTAGCATTATCGGGTTCCCGCTTTTTATGCTGTTGATGTTGTTATTAACAGGCGCTATTTGGTTGGTTGATTATTTATTTTTTGAGAAAAAACGCATTGGCAAAGAGGATCCAACAGCCGTTGAGTATGCAAAAAGCTTTTTTCCCGTTATTTTGTTGGTTTTTGTGATTCGTTCGTTTATCGCTGAGCCTTTTAAAATACCGTCGGGCTCGATGAATCCAACGTTGTTGGCTGGCGATTATATTTTGGTCAATAAATTTTCATATGGCTTACGAGTACCAGTCTTTAACACTGTATTTTTAAATACAGGCAAACCGGAACATGGCGATGTGATGGTGTTTCATTTTCCACCTAATCCAAAAATAGACTATATAAAGCGTGTGGTTGGCTTAGCTGGAGACCGTATTCAGTATCAAAATAAGCGGTTGATTATCAATGACCAAGTGATAAACACAGTGACATTAGTTGGTCCTGATTATCAGGTGCTTGGTAATGGTATCATCAGAGCTGAGCAATTAGAGGAGCAGTTATTTGATGTGAACCATCAAATTTTGATCCATGATATTCCTAATCGCTACTCGGCAAATACCATCGGTGATCAATTTTTAAATGGTGAAACCATTGTGGTGCCTGAAGGACATTACTTTGTGATGGGTGATAATCGAGACAATAGCTCTGATGGACGTGTATGGGGTTTTGTGCCAGATGAGAATCTAGTTGGTCAAGCATTTTTAATCTGGTTTAATTTTGACCAGTTTTCCAGAATCGGTCGTTCGATTCACTAAAACGTTTATTGGAATGGCTTAAGGGGACTGCAATGTTAGCAAAGCAAAAAGGCATGACGTTTTTAGGGTTTATTATTGTGGTGATCGCAGCGCTGTTGTTAATATTGGTCGGCATTAAAATTGTGCCTAATTATATTGAGTTTTTGAGTGTTAAAAAGACGCTTGTTTCTATGAGTAGCGAGTCTAGTTTTGACAACATGACCAACTCGGAAATTATTCAGTCATTTGATCAAAAAGCCAACATTCATGACATAACTGTGATTAATGGACGAGATTTAATTATTGCATCAGACGCTAATGGCAATAAAGTCATCTTCGCTCAATATGAAGTAGTTGAGCCGCTTGCCTTTAATTTAAGCGCGTTGATGGATTTTAAAGCTTCAACGGCAGAGTAGGGATTGATGGCGTTGGATACTCTACAAAGACGGCTTGGCTATCAATTCAATCAATTAGGCTTGCTTAAGCAAGCGTTAACGCATCGTAGTTATGCCAGCCTTAATAATGAGCGACTAGAGTTTTTGGGTGATGGCGTGCTCAATTTTATTGTGGCACATCAGCTTTACCAGTGCTTTCAAAAATTAGCAGAAGGGGATCTAAGCCGCTTGCGCGCACAGCTTGTCAAAGAAGCAACCTTGTTCGAAATCGCCCAAGAATTAAAAATTGGTGATTTGCTTAATTTAGGTGAAGGGGAGTTAAAAAGTGCAGGCTGGCGCCGACCTTCTATTTTGTCTGATGCCTTGGAAGCCATCATCGGCGCGACGTATTTAGATGGTGGCTTTGCTTCTGCTGAAGCGTTGGTGCTTAAATTGTATCAAGATAAGCTAGATAATATTGATCCCAAATCGATTGATAAAGATGCAAAATCTAAATTGCAAGAGTATTTGCAAAGTAAAAAGATGGATTTGCCTTACTATGAAGTGACCTCTATTGAGGGTGAAGCGCATGCGCAGACATTCAAAGTCTCCTGTAGCATAGTAAAGCGAAATATTAATACGCTGGGCGAAGGCACCAGCCGCCGCAATGCTGAACAAGAAGCGGCAGAGTTGGCCCTTAAACAAATATTAAAAGTTGAAACAAAATGACAACAAATTTTAGATGTGGCACTGTTGCTATCGTAGGACGACCTAATGTCGGCAAGTCAACCTTGTTGAATCATATTTTAGGCTTAAAGTTAGCGATTACGTCGCGTAAAGCGCAAACCACACGCCATCGACTGCTCGGCATTCATACCACAGATGAGACGCAATTTATTTTTGTAGATACGCCTGGCTTTCAACAAAAGCATTTAAATGCGCTGAATAAATCACTCAATAAAACCGTCACCCAAGTGTTAAATGAAGTCGATGTGGTGCTATTTGTCATTGAGCCAATGAAACTAGGTCAAGCCGATGAAATTGTTTTAAAACTGTTACCTAAAGATAAGCCTGTCATTTTAGTCGTGAATAAAGCCGATTTGATGGGTGATAAAAATAATTTACTGCCCCTTATCCAAGATTTTGATTTATTACACCCTTTTAGCAGTATTGTGCCAGTCAGTGCTAAAAAGAATCTTTATATTGATGATTTGCTGTCTGCGATTAAAGCGCATTTGCCTGAACAAGAGGCCATTTATGGTGCAGATGAATTAACGGATAAAAATGAACGCTTTTTGGCGGCTGAAATGATACGCGAAAAAATCTTCAGATTATTAGGGGATGAGATTCCTTATTCAATCGCGGTAGAAATTGAGAAGTTTGAAACGATTAATAATCTTCGCCGTATCTTTGCCGCCATTATTGTGGACAAAGATAGCCAAAAACCGATGATTATTGGCAAAAAGGGCGATAAATTAAAACAAATTTCTACTGAAGCAAGGCAAGATATGGAGAAGTTGTTTGGCGGCAAAGTTTATCTAGAAACTTGGGTGAAAGTCAAAGGCGGCTGGGCAGATAATGAAAGAGCGCTTAAAAGCTTAGGCTACTAATAGCGCCTTTCTTGGCTTGATCGAATCGAAACCTTATTATGGCGCTAGCTTCCAATCAATATCGGCAAGATAATCAACCTGTTTATATCTTACACACCTATGCGTTCAAAGAAACAAGCTTAGTAGCTGAGTTATTTACTAAAGCGCATGGGCGTGTGGCAACGGTTGCAAAAGGTGCGCGTCGTCCCCGCTCGGCTATGCGAGGTCAGTTACAGTCTTTTCAGATGTTATCTGCAACATGGTCAGGCAAAAATGAGCTAAAAACACTCCACAGTTTAGATTGGGCTGATGGCTTGGTTTCACTGCAAGGTGAAGCGCTGATGTGTGGATTTTACTTAAACGAACTGCTGTTGCGACTGTTGCCAAGAGAAGACGAGCATGAACAGTTATTTGATTACTATCAAGCCACCGTCAAAGCGCTAGCAAGCGGCGAACAATTAGCCACCCATTTGCGCCGATTTGAACTTAAAATGCTGCAAGAAATGGGTTATGCCGTGCCTTTGCAAGTTGATGAGCATGATGCGCCAATTGTGGCTGATAATCAGTACCGCTATGAAGCTGAACATGGCGCATGCGCGTTGGCGGCGACGAAAAACGGTATTGTGCTGAGTGGGCAGACCTTACATGATATGGCGCAAGACAATTATAAAAGAACGCAGACACAGCAGCAGAGCAAACAATTGATGCGTTACTTGTTGACGCATTATTTAGGGGATAAACCATTGCATACGCGGCAATTGTTAATTGATTTACAAGGTTTGTAAAAGAGCTATTAGGATGAAAAAATGAAAAAATTAGGTATCAATATTGATCATGTAGCAACCTTACGCCAAGCGCGTGGCACTAAATATCCTAGTGTAATACAAGCAGCTTTGCGAGCTGAGCAATCGGGTGCTGATAGCATTACTTTGCATTTGCGTGAAGATAGACGGCATATGCAAGATGCGGATATCTTTGCTTTGAGACCACTCTTGCAAACTAAAATGAATTTAGAGTGCGCAGTGACCGATGAGATGATTGCTATTGCTCTGCAAGTCGCACCACAAGATGTGTGTTTGGTGCCAGAGCGCCGGGAAGAGCGCACCACAGAAGGCGGTTTAGATGTGATTGCACATTTTGATAAAGTAGCCGCCGCCACAAAAAAATTAAGTGAAGCGAACATTCGCGTATCTTTATTTATCGCCCCCGATATTGCCCAAATTGATGCCTCATCTCGAGCTGGTGCAACAGTGATTGAATTGCATACTGGGACTTTTGCCGATGCACAAGATGAAGCGACACAAACAGCTGAACTAACACGGATCAAAAATGCGCTAGACCATGCGCTAACTTTAGGCTTAATCGTCAATGCAGGCCATGGATTGAACAATCACAATGTACATAAAATTGCTGCTTTAAAAGGGATTGATGAACTAAATATTGGTCACGCGATTGTGGCGCATGCATTATTTGTTGGTTGGGATAATGCCGTGCGCGAAATGAAAGCGCTGATTAAAGAGGCAACGGTTAAATGATTTTCGGCATTGGGACAGACATCGTTGAAGTCAGTCGCATTGAAGCATCACTTGAAAAATTTGGTGATAGTTTTGCTGGACGTATTCTTGCCGAAAGTGAATTGCAGAGTTATCTTGAATCATCTATTAAGCCAAGATTTTTAGCTAAACGTTTCGCCGCCAAAGAAGCGTTTTCCAAAGCGTTGGGTACTGGCCTACGCGAGCCAGCTACTTTTCAAAACATCACAGTTTCACACGATAGTCTTGGCAAACCGATATTGGTGTTAGCGCAACCTTTACAAGACTTTTTAACGGCTAAAGCTATTCAGCACATGCATATCAGTATTAGTGATGAGAAGAATCTGGCTGCCGCATTTGTTGTGTTAGAGACATGAGTGAGCTGCTTGATTTAGAACGTCGTTTTTCCGGAGTGCGTCGCTTATATGGTCAAGCTGGATTAGCGCAATTACAAGCTTCGCACATGGTCGTGATTGGCATAGGCGGCGTTGGTTCTTGGGCAGCTGAAGCGCTGGCACGTAATGCGATCGGTGAAATAACATTGATTGATTTAGACAATATTGCAGAGTCTAATGTGAATCGGCAGATTCATGCGTTGGATGGCAGTTTTGGCAAAGCCAAAGTCAGCGCGATGCGCGAACGAATTTTGCAAATCAACTCTACTTGTATCGTGCATGAAGTTGAAGATTTTATTACCCCTGATAATGTTGCTGCTTTATGCAAGCCAAATAATCAATTAAAACCATGTGATGTGATTTTGGACTGCACCGATGATGCAAAGGCAAAAGTAGCGTTGGCACATTTTTGTAAATCTAATCAAACCAGCTTGATTATGTCAGGCAGTGCTGGCGGTCGTTTAGATCCAACGCGGATTCAACTGTCCGATATGGCGAGTGTAACTGGCGATAAACTTTTAGCTAAAGTACGCAATCAATTGCGACGTGACCATGGCTTTCCCAAAGCTAGCAACACCAAAAAATCAGCTAAATTTGATTTGTTATGTGTTTACTCGGATGAAACTGTGATTAAACCTGATGCGGTTTGTGAGACGGATGAAGGCGGAGTGACAGGCCTTAATTGTGCAGGTTATGGCTCTAGTGTCAGTATCACTGCAACATTCGGTTTTGTACTAGCGCAGCAGGCGATTAATCTATTAGTCACTTTATAAATCATCCGCTAAATTTTAGCCATTGCAGATTCATATTCTGGAAAATAACGGCTAATCACACTTAAATCAAACCGCCTTAAGATGCAGGTGTTTGATTCTCTTGCAAGTAAAAACGCAAAAGACTTTTCAACCAGCTGTGCAGTTGTCAATTCATCATGACCGAGTTTGCTGGCATAAGCTGGCTCGACATTCACATCATGTTCCGTTGTCGTGTTGGCGACGACCGTGACGCGAAAGGTTTGCTGGTCAATTGCGTTGACTGTTATGTTGGTCATGTGCATCCCACAATTTATTGTCCGATTACTTGAAATTTTAATTTTTAGCCCAAAATGTAAGCAAAGCCCAAAAGGCAACCCAAAGTTTAACGGATTAACGAAACGGATAAAAGGAAAAAAATGGCAAAAAATAAATCAGAAAAAATGGAGTTTAAAGCAGAGGTTAAACAGTTATTGCACCTCATGATTCATTCTTTATATTCCAACAAAGAAATTGTCTTGCGTGAGCTCATCTCAAACGCGTCAGATGCGGCAGATAAGTTGCGTTTTGAAGCATTAGCCGATGGCAACTTGTATGAAGATGACAGTGATTTAAACATTCGAGTGGCGTTTGATAAAAAAGCGCGCACGGTGACAATTTCAGATAATGGTATTGGCATGTCGCGCGAAGAAGTGGTGAATAATATTGGCACCATTGCAAAATCAGGCACCAAAGACTTTATGAGCGCGTTATCTGGCGACCAAGTGAAAGATGCTAATTTAATCGGTCAGTTTGGCGTTGGTTTTTATTCTGCCTTTATTATTGCCGACAAAGTGACATTAGTGAGCCGTCGCGCGGGCAGTAAAGATGCTGTGAAATGGGAATCTGCGGGTGAAGGTGATTTCACTTTGGAGGCAGTTGCAAAAGCAAGTCGAGGTACCGATGTAATTCTACATTTGCGTAAAGAAGAAGATGAGTTCCTCAACGATTGGAAACTGAAATCAATTATTCGCAAATACTCAGATCATATTACCTTGCCAATTTTGATGAAAAAATCAGAATGGAAAGACGGTGAAGATGGTGCAGGTGGCGATATGGTCACAACGGATGAAGATGAAACCGTAAACCAAGCTTCTGCATTATGGGCGCGTGGTAAAAAAGACATCACAGAAGAAGAATATCAAGCGTTCTATAAACACCTAGCACATGATATGCAAAATCCGCTCACGTATACGCATAACCGTGTAGAGGGTAATCAAGAGTATATTTCACTACTTTATGTTCCCTCTAAAGCACCTTTTGATTTATACGACCGCGACCGTAGTAATGGTATTAAGCTGTATGTCAAGCGTGTGTTTATTATGGAAGATGCTGAAAAGTTGATGCCGCAATATTTACGTTTTATTCGTGGCGTGATTGATAGTGCCGATTTGCCATTGAATGTATCACGCGAATTACTGCAAGATAGCCGTGATGTCGATGCCATTAAAAAAGGCTCTGTAAATAAAGTATTGGGTTTATTAGAAGAGTTAGCAAAAAATAAACCAGAAGACTATGCGCAATTTTGGACTGAATTTGGCCGTGTGATGAAAGAAGGTCCGGGCGAAGATTATGCAAACAAAGATAAAATTGCAGCACTACTAAGATTTGCGTCTACACACAACGATAATGAAACGCAAAATGTGAGTTTTGCTGACTATATTGCGCGTATGAAAGAAGGCCAAGAAGCGATTTACTACATCACAGCGGATAGTTTTGCTGCGGCGCAGCATTCGCCACATTTGGAAATATTCCGTAAAAAAGGCATTGAAGTATTGTTAATGTCTGACAAGGTTGATGAATGGATGTTAGGCGGCTTAAGTGAGTTTGAAGGCAAAAAACTACAATCAATTGCCAAAGGCGATTTAAACTTAGGTCAATTGGAAGATGAAACTGAAAAAGAAGCGCAAAAGAAAGTTGAAGAAGAGTCTAAAGACTTAATCGAGCGGATTCAAAAAGCGCTAGGTGAAGACGTCAAAGAAGTGCGTGTGACCCATCGTTTAACTGATTCACCAGCGTGTTTGGTGGCAGGCGAACATGATTTATCTGGCAATTTGGCGCGTATGTTAAAAGCGGCTGGACAGAATGCCCCAGAGTCTAAACCTGTGTTAGAAGTGAATCCAGCGCATCGTTTAGTCGAAAAGCTAAAACTCGAAAAAGATGAGGCTAAATTTAATGACTATACACGTGTATTGTTTGACCAAGCATTGCTTGCAGAAGGCGGTCAGCTTAACGATCCTGCCAGCTTTGTGCGCAGAGTGAACGCACTGCTGGTATAATATTTTTCAATTTTAAAAGCCCTTGCTTTAAATACAAGGGCTTTTTCATAGGTTGAACGTAGATGTGCTGTAGACTATTTTAAAGTTACATCATGTAAAGAATTAAGCATCCATTAGTTGGCGTGATAATTGCTAAAACTTATTGTCTCACTATTGTTACTTAATCGCCGAATAGGAACCCCCATGCCAAAATTAACGTCTATTAAACAAGCATTAAGCAATCATCTTGTTTTTTCATCTTTTAAAACCGACGAAACAGCAACGCCGAGAGATTGGTATGATACTGCTGCCCATACAGTGCGAGACCATGTGGTCGACCGATGGGTAAAAACGGCATCTGCATACAATAATGAAGATCCGAAACGCATTTACTATCTCTCATTAGAGTTTCTAATAGGGCGCATGATGAGTAATGCTGCACTGAATTTGGGCATTAATGATGAGCTTAGCAAGGGATTAACATCTTTGGGGCATAGTTTAGAAGAGGCGGTTGAGATGGAACATGATGCCGCTTTGGGTAATGGTGGTCTAGGGCGTTTAGCTGCTTGTTTCTTAGATTCAATGGCGACAATGGATATTCCTGCAACTGGTTATGGCATTCGTTATGAATATGGCATGTTTAAACAGACCTTGGAGCATGGACAACAAGTAGAAAATCCTGACAATTGGTTGCGTTACGATAATATTTGGGAATTTCAACGTCCAGAATCTGCTTATACCATTAAATTTTATGGGAAAGTAGTTCACACCAATGCAGAAGAAGGCCCTCAGAGTCATTGGGTTGACGAGCAACATGTAGTAGCCATGGCTTACGATGTGCCTGTGCCAGGTTATGGAACTAATACCGTTAATAATCTAAGATTGTGGTCAGCCAAGGCGACGGAAGAGTTTGATTTAGGTCAGTTTAATGAAGGTAATTATGAGCAGTCAGTAGAAGCGCGTAATGATTCAGAAACAATTTCTAAAGTCCTTTACCCAAATGATGCCTCAGCGTCTGGTCGTGAATTGAGATTAAAACAACAGTATTTCTTTGTTTCCGCTTCTATTCAAGATATTTTGCGTCGCTTTTTAGCAACGCGTGAAATTAAAAGTAAACAAGATTGGAGTGCTTTACCAGATAAAGTCGCTATTCAATTAAATGATACGCATCCCTCAATTGGCGTTGCTGAAATGATGTATCAGCTGGTGGATATGCATAGTTTAGACTGGAGTTTTGCGTGGGGTTTAGTGCAGAAAGTTTTTGCGTATACTAATCATACCTTGATGCCTGAGGCACTTGAGACATGGTCATTAGAATTGTTTGGACGCTTATTGCCACGTCATTTAGAAATTATCTATCGCATTAATCACGAGTTTTTACATATGGTGAACCACCAATTCCCAGGTGATAATGCATTGTTGCAGCGGGTTTCGATTATTGATGAGTCGAATGGTAAGCGCATCCGCATGGCCCATTTAGCTGTGGTTGGCAGTCACACCGTTAATGGTGTTGCAGCATTGCATAGTGAATTACTCAAAACAACTTTATTTGCTGATTTCCATAAAATCTATCCTAAAAAATTAACCAATGTAACGAATGGTATTACGCCTAGACGGTGGCTCAACCAAGCGAATCCTGAATTAACTAAGCTTATAACAAAAGCGATTGGTACAGGATTCCAAAAAGATTTAACTAAGTTGGTTAAATTAACGCCATTGGCAGACGATAAAGATTTCCGCAAAGCGTTTCGAGAGGTGAAAAAGCATAATAAACAACGATTGGCCAATAAAATTGAATCGCTAACGGGCATTAAGCTGAATGCCGATGCTTTATTTGATGTGCAGATTAAACGGATACATGAATATAAACGACAATTGTTAAATGTCTTGCATATTATTGCCATGTATAACCGTATTCGTCAAGGTGAGGTGAGTAATATGACGCCACGCGCTGTTATTTTTGGCGGCAAAGCCGCGCCAGGATACTGGATGGCTAAACTGATTATTCGTCTGATTAATGATGTCGCTCAAGTAGTCAATAATGATCCTGCAGTTGGCGATAAGCTTAAAGTAGTGTTTTATCCAAATTATGAAGTATCAGCCGCTGAACTTTTATTCCCTGGCAGTGATTTGTCCGAGCAAATATCAACAGCAGGTACCGAAGCAAGCGGCACAGGCAATATGAAAATGGCGCTCAATGGCGCACTGACGATTGGTACTTTAGATGGTGCAAACGTAGAAATTAAAGAAGAAGTGGGTGATGACAATATCTTTATTTTTGGCTTAACAACGCCTGAAGTTGCTCAAACCAAAGCCAATGGCTATAACCCTTGGGATTTCTACCATGCAAATCCAGAGTTGAAAGAAACGTTAGATATGATTGCTAGCGGCTTCTTTTGTGCAGAGGATTCTGGCCGTTATCAAGCGATCTTTGATAACCTGATGAAAAATGGGGATAACTATTTGCTATTAGCTGATTATGCTAGCTATATTGCCAAACAAGATGAGGTGTCAGAAGTTTATAAAAATCAAGAAGAATGGTCTCGTCGTGCGATTCTGAATGTTGCCCGTATTGCTAAATTCTCCAGTGACAGAACCATCGGCGAGTATGCAGACAATATTTGGAATGTAAAATCTTTTAAAATGTAGGCACTTTCACCTTAAAGTGAAATAAAAAAAGGTACACTTAATTCACAAATGTATCGTTAATAACACTTGAGGAGTACCTAGATGAAAAGAACAATTTTAGTTTTGGCATTGGCAACATTGGGATGTCAAGCGAATGCGTGGAGCTTAAAAGATTTAGAGTCTATTGCGTCTGAAGCAAAAAAAAGCAGTCCTACTACAACGAATAATAATGTTAGTGTTGATTCGCTCAGCAATATGGAAGTGAATAGTGGTTTAAAAGCGGCTTTGACTCAGGGTGTTGATAAAGCCGTGAGTAGCCTAGGGATTGCAAACGGTTTTTTTGGCAATCCTGAAGTGAAGATTCCATTGCCAGACGCTCTCAAAAAAGTTGAGAAGGGCATGAAGTTAATCGGTATGGGTACACAATCTGATGCTTTAGTATTGAAAATGAATCGCGCAGCGGAAGCCGCTGTACCAGAAGCAAAAGCCTTGTTAGTTGAGGCGATTAAGCAAATGAGTCTGGCGGATGCAAAAGCGATTTTGACTGGCCCACAAGATGCCGCAACCCAATATTTTAAAAGAACAACCTCTACAAAAATGAGCGTAAAGTTTTTGCCAATTGTTAAAGAGGCAATCTCTAAAGTGCAGCTTGCACAAACGTACAACAAATATGCTGAGTTAGGGAGTCAATTTGGTGTTGTTAATAAAGATAACGAAAACATTGAGCAATATGTAACAAACAAAGCATTAGATGGATTGTATTTGATGATTGCAAAAGAAGAAGTTGCTATCCGAAAAGACCCGATTGGACAGGCAAGCAGCATCCTTAAGAAAGTATTTGGGGTGGTAGCAAAATAATTTCAAACTAATTTTTAGAATGCATTAAACCCTAAGTCATTCATGGCTTAGGGTTTTTTATTTTTAAACAATCAATCTAATGTTTTTCTCCTATAGAAATGTCAAACATACATTGACAGGTGGTCGCAATGCTTGCTATAGTCTCATCTCTCGGCGCTACATACGGCCGAATCGGACGCGGGGTGGAGCAGTCTGGCAGCTCGTCGGGCTCATAACCCGAAGGTCACAGGTTCAAATCCTGTTCCCGCAACCAACTTTAAGAAGTTTTAAAGTTTCCGAAAATAAGTATTGACCAAGGTTTAAACCCCTGTACAATGCGCACCTCGTTAACGCAAAGCGCCAAACGATTAAGCCGAAAGGCACTGTTCTTTAACAAATTGAATGACTGATAAGTGTGGGTGTTTGTGACTGAGTCATTAGCATT
>Ga0105051_10001061_pt1 | contig 38068 bp, 32 predicted proteins | sample FRY02_FD_78383 | JGI IMG/M metagenome (GOLD analysis project Ga0105051, IMG submission 78383) | Freshwater microbial communities from Lake Fryxell liftoff mats and glacier meltwater in Antarctica - FRY-02 (megahit assembly) | ecosystem: Environmental > Aquatic > Freshwater > Ice > Glacier... | reverse complement strand
AGGTAGTGGATTGATGATCACATTGTAAATGTCGTTCAAGCCTGAATGAATTCCAGACCCATCGTGCCCAATATTATTAATCAGTGATTTTGAAGGATTTAGTGTTAAGCCACCCTTAAGAAATATGGAAGCGTACCAGCGGATCGCCCATGAATTGTTTCTGCCCCGCTTAAATTCAATAATCTGTTTCCAGAAGTTCATCGTACCCTCAATAGAAAATTCATGCTTCTTCTTCCTGTCAAAACGGGCGATGATTTTATTAATATCCGGTTCAAAATCTTTCCATGCCCTTTCCCATGTTGCCCAACCCCAGCTTGTTGCTGCCCTATAGAAGAACGTTTCGGGTAAGTTTTCGCTTTTCAGCGGATACATGTATGCACCAATATGCATGATTTTTTCTACGTTCTGATACCGAATCAAGGCATCATTAAAATATTGAAGGGTATATGCCGAACTGATTAAGTCGTCTTCAAAAACGATCACTTTCCCATATTCAGAAACCAACAATGTCACTCCGTCAATAATAGAACCAGCAAGCCCGAAGTTGGTTTTTCTTTCAATCAGTTCAACAGATTTGAATCCATCAACCAACCTTATAATATCCCTCACTTCATCCACAAAAACTTGTTGCGAAGAATCTTTTGCAGCATCGGAAAAGATAAAAAGCCGCGATTCATCCGCCAGTAAATTTTGCTTCAAAAACTTTATTGTCCGCCTGGTATGCTCCGGGCGGTTATAAACAAATAAAGCGATTGGGGCAAAGTTTTGCATTATTTAGTATTGAGTACTTAGTACAAAGTATTTAGTACGGAACTATTTGAGTAAAATTTATTGATTTGTTCCTGCATATTTCAACTGTCAACTGTCAATTAATCAAACTCCTTTTCTGTAAACGATTGCTGTTTTCCTTTATATTTCAAACGAATAGTGGCAACGTCCTCTTTTGAAACTTTTTCAGCTGAATTGGTCCATGAGTTCCGAATATAACTTAAAACCTGCGCAACATCTTCATCAGAAAAATTTACGTTAGAAGCAATCCCGGGCATCTCACCGCTGACCTCCGGAACCTTGTATAACTTTTTACTGACGCTTATCGGCCCGTTTAGTCCATAAAGAACGATAGCTGCCAACCTTTTCTTGTCACCACTCACCCAATCTGAGTTATTTAATGGAGGAGCCAACCCATTTATACCATTCCCATCAGCACCATGGCAGGCCTGACAAATACTTCGGTATAAAACAAGGCCCTTTGGAAAGGCCTTTGCAGGATCGGTAGCATCATCTTTTTTCTTCGACATATCGTCGTTAATCTTCTTCAATCGTTTGCTCAGTACAAGGCTAGTATCCGGATTAAGCCCGGTAAACTCCTTATAAAAAGCAGCTTCTCTGTTTTGCAGATTGCTAATAACAGCATCGGAAATAAAACTATTACTTGCATACTTTTTAGAAAGGTCAAGCAAAAGTTTACTAGCTACCCGCGTATCAAACACCTTAACAAAAGGACTTAAGAAAGCCAGATAGGGAGCTGCAAGGGTATCATTTTCATCTAGCATTGTGAAAAGAACAGGGAGAAATTCTTTGTAATTTTCCCTTGTCATAATCGAAGGCAATACACTCAATGCCTGCATTCGAAGTGTCCAATCTGGATTTTTCAAAATGGGCAACACATCATCTTTATGCAGAACGCTTAAGCCTTCCATCGTCCAAAGGGCATGAATCCTGGCTAAAGGCTGCGAGCCGGACCTCAATAACTTCCTTAAAGGAGACTCCAGACTCTTATCCTTCCCATCGACCAGCATTTGCTGGGCTTTATTACGAACCCATCCATTTGAATGGGATAATAAGGTAATCAGTTTTGCGGGATCCTGTGGTATTTTGACTCCCCTAGTCTTCTTTCCCTTAGGAAGCACTTTGTAAATTCGGCCATAATTAAGCGGCTGAGTGAGGTTTCTAGCCTTAATCTCAGTTTTTAGATAAGGTGTTAAATAAGTTTTATGCTGAATGATTCCGCGGTAAATATCAACAATATATAAGGCACCATCCGGACCGGTATAAAGATTTACCGGTCGAAACCGCTCATCTGTGCTGGCCAGAAATTCGCGGCCGATATATGCTTGTTTACCTGTTACCAAATTACCCTCCTTATCTAGGATATTTCGCTTAATAAGATTGGCAGATGGCTCGGCAACAAATGCATTTCCATAATAATCAGGGCCGAACAAGGTGCTGCTAAAAATTACTGGCCCGCAGGCTGCAGTAAAATTAACCAGCCTCAAATTATCATCAATAATCCCTTTCATATAAGCCCGGTTCACACCAATATTAGGCCTGATAGGATAAACCTTGTTATTTTTGATTATGCTTTCTGAAAAACCGGCATGTTTTGACTGATTCGAATTACCGGCTCCAAAACCGGGACTGAAATAATCTCCTTGAAGATTCTCCGAATTATTATTATAAAACAAACGACCCTGATCATCCTGAGAAATCCCCCACTGCCCCCTGAAATGAGTTTTTTCAATCAGCCATTTGCGCCCTTGTTTTCTATATCGTCTAGTTGATTTTGCATTGTATATCCAGTTATCCAAAGCTCTAAACAAGCCGTTAGGCTGATGCTCCACATTTCCACCTTCAGCATAAGTGGCATCAACCAAAGTGCGGTTAATCGGCATATCATTAACAATCTCGTAGAACCAAAGATTTGGGGATTCAGCGACAAGAATCCCATTTTCAACGAAACAAATGGCTCGTGGAAGTACTAGAGAATCAAGAAAAATCTTTCTTTCATCCATTTTCCCATCACCGTTCCGATCAGTTAGAATGACGATCTTCCCAACAGGCAGGTCTTCTCCTGTACCTATAGAATCTGGCATGTAGTTTTCCATTTCTACGACCCAGATCCTACCCTTATCATCAAAACTAAGGGCAACAGGAGTATTTAACAATGGTTCAGTGGCAACAATATGAACACCAAAACCCTTTTCAATCTGCATCTTCCGAATAGACTCTTTGGCAGAAAGTACAGGCGACTCAGAAAAGGCTCGTCTGATTGACAATGAGTCAGCAAAATGATTTCTGTTGGATGATTTCCGCTGAGTTCCCCCACTAAATAATTGAAGGAATATGATGAGCAGGAAAGGAATTGAAAATAAGATCGTCTTCATAATATGTATCCTGAAGAATTAATTACTGAAAATATCCAGATCACCATTCTTCTTTAAAAATATAGTATATGCATTGGCAAATGATTCTTTCCTTCGTGAACCGCTAATTGAAATAATCAGATTTTTAACAAAATATTCAGCGTCAATCTTAAGAGATGTCAACATGCTTTTAGTCTTCTTTTGATTAATAAATGTATTGAACTTTGTCACCGTGGGCTCAATCATGGAAACTTTATCAGCAATTAACTCAAATCCTTCAGACTGAACTAAGAACCGGATGGAGGTAGGGGTATACATATTAATATGCCCATAATTCAAAAAATGCTTCATCCTTTTGTCAACGCCATAACGGTAATCACAAGGAACTTCAATAATTAGATGCTTTGACACCCGTTTGATCTCACGCAATAACATACGCTCAAACTCCACATGCTCCAAAACATGAGCCAAAATGACAAGATCAAATTCATTATCTTCAAAAGGAATATGATAACCATCGAAAATATTCAGCGACTTTAAATTTTTCAACTTTCTAGAATTGATCTGATCTACACCGCTTTGTGAGATCTCCAAGCCATGCATTTCAGGAAATGAATTCATCGAATCGAGGTGCTGCAAAATACTTCCATCACCTGCCCCTACTTCCAGAACCTTTTTAAATTTATGTCCACTGCACAAATCCATAATATTCCTTGCCTTGTACTTTGCACCCAGCATCCTCCATTGTTCATCATGGCCTAGATAAAAATCATCATAGGCGTTTTTTAGGTCGGCGCTTAAAATCTCATTGTCCATCCTAAATACCTAAACAATTATTGTCTTTGTAAAAAACTGAAGTGGATTTACGATAAAAAAGGCCGGGTGAAATACCACTGAATGATAATTCTCTAAACCCCTCCTTCTTAAAAAAGCTAATGGCTACAGCATAATTTTCACGTTCTGAATCATCGAGAACTACAACGCCTTTTTCACTAAGTGCAGCCAGAGAATGGTAACAACAGTTTACTCTGTCGCGGCCATCTACTATGATGATGTCAAACTTGAGACCCTTATTTTCGGGCATTTTGCTGTAATCTCCATCTATCAGCAGTTCGCAGAAAATCATCTCGGAGTTTAATGGTTTCGATGCTGATATTTTATCATACCATGCCTTATCATGTTCAACAGAAACAACCTTTTTTGCCCGATCGGCATAATAAAAAGTTGAATTACCTGAACCGAATTCAAAAACAGTATGTTCCTTATGGATACGATCAGCAATAAAATCAATGAATGAATAAGTGACCCAGGGAATAGGCTCTGAATTCTGGCCGACCGGTGATTTTGTTTCAAATGACTTGAACCAGCCTATTTCTGATAAATAACCTTTAATTCCGAAGGATAATAAGGTTTTTATTCTTGCGGGATTAATCAAACTAGTATAGGATTCCGTTTTTTTCAACGTTTTGCGATTTTTTGAATGAGTGAGATTAAAAATAAGGATTTAAGCATATTTATTCCCTGTTTTCTTGTTTCAGGGAAGACAAGGATAAAAAAAGTAGCTGAAAAATATGCGATAAGCGTAGCAAAGGCTGCACCCTGAAGTCCGTACAAAGGGATCCATATAAATCCAAGTACCACATTAATGACAGCACCTGCACCGGTACGATACAGGGAATATTTGGTATAACCTTCAGCAACCAGATACTGACCACTCGCACTACCCAGGAAAACAAAAACACCGGCCCATATATGAATGGACAATATCCCAGCACCCTCCGCGAACTCTGCAGCATAAAAATACCGATAAATATAGGTTGATGCAAAGCTCATAAAAATGGCAATACCCAAGCTTATTAAAACCATCAGATCATACATATCAGTTAACCTTTTCTGATAGCGTATTGGATCATCCCGGCGGGCATTCATAATGGCCGGAAATACCGAAGTGACAATTGCTACAGGAATAAAGTACCAGCTTTCACTCCAGTTAACTACAGTAGAATAGATTCCAAGGGCTCCCACACCTAGAAAACTTTCTACCATGAGTTGACCTATCTTCATGTAAATAGTAACAAGAATAGCAGAAAATGCCAGCGGCCAGGAATGCTTTAACAGGTATCGTGCAAGGCTGCCTTCATATTTCCATTCCGATATATGATTGCCCTTAACTCTGTAAGCTATTAAATAGCCCAATCCTAAAATTGCGGCATCAGCGAGCAAAGTCCAGATAAACCAGGATAAAGGAGCAGAAATAAAAATCAGAATAAGCTTAATTCCTGCCGACAACAGATTACCTGTGACCTGAACCATCATAACGTATTTCCCTTGGACCCGGGATTGAAAATAACTATCGATGATCGATAATGATTGAGTAATACCGATACAGGAAGCGATCAAAATATAACTTACCGGTATATCCCCATTTGTGCCTTTAAAAAGGGTATAGCTCAGATAAGCTAGTGGAATGATAGCGATCCCGGCTAGAAGCCGCATCCGAAAGGCAGTCCCTAGCAGCTTATTCTTTTTTTCAGATTCTGAAAGAAGTTCACGTGTTACAAATCCATCAAGACCGAGCGCTGCGGCAGCAAGAAAAAAGGTAACAAAGACAAGGGGGTAATTCAGTATTCCATTCGCTGTCTTTCCAAGATAATTGGCAACAGCAATCCCTGCAAGTATTTTAATACCCAGGCTTCCCACCCTAGCTAGGAATAACCAGCCAGTGTTTTTCAGGTATTTAGTAAAAGCTTGCTGGTCAAACCCGGGTACGAGTGGAAACTTCATCAACACAAATATAATAGAAAAGCCTCGGATTAAATCCGAGGCCTTTATAGTGTTATTTTAAAATATTCGGAATTATTATTGATTCACAAACTTCTTAGCATTGATTTTACGCTCATTCTCAGTAAGATAAATCTTGCGTAAACGCATACTTTTCGGAGTTATTTCAATATACTCATCAGCCTGGATGTATTCCATGGCTTCTTCTAACGAAAACTTAACTGCTGTAGCAATGCGAGCATTATCATCAGTACCTGATGCGCGCATATTGGTTAGAGCCTTACCTTTCACCACATTTACAACCAAATCATTATCACGAATATGCTCACCCATGATCTGTCCTTCATAAACTTCAACACCAGGCTCAATGAAGAAACGACCACGATCCTGCAATTTATCAATTGAATAAGCTGTTGTCGCACCTTTTTCCATGGATACCAAAACCCCATTCAATCGGCCGGGAATATTACCTTTCCATGGCTCATATGCCTTAAAACGGTGTGCCATGATAGCCTCACCTGCGGTGGCTGTTAATACATTATTACGAAGTCCAATAATACCACGTGCCGGAATTTCAAACTCAAGATGTTGTAGATCTCCTTTCGGTTCCATGACCAATAATTCACCTTTACGCTGGGTTACAAGTTCAATTACTTTACCGGAAACCTCTGCAGGTACATCCACGATAAGTGTTTCAATTGGCTCACACTTAGCTCCGTCTATCTCCTTGATGATAACCTGAGGTTGTCCAACCTGCAGTTCATATCCTTCACGACGCATAGTCTCGATCAATACTGACAAGTGGAGAATTCCGCGGCCATAAACCAAGTAAGAATCCGGCGAATCAGTTTCGATAACTTTCAAGGCTAGATTTTTTTCCATCTCTTTATAAAGTCGCTCACGTAAACGCTGCGAGGTTACAAATTTTCCTTCCTTACCAAACATTGGTGAATTGTTGATTGTGAACAACATATTCATGGTTGGTTCGTCGATTTTAATTACTTCCAGTTGTTCTGGTTTCTCAAAGTCGGCAATTGTATCACCAATGTCAAAACCATCTATTCCAACAACAGCACAAATATCACCTGAAGAAACTTCTTGAACCCTAATCTTTCCTAAACCTTCAAAAGTATAAAGTTCCTTAATTCTGGATTTTTGTATTGTTCCATCACGTTTCACTAAGGAAACAGGTTGATTTTCTTTGATTACTCCCCTTGCAACACGTCCGATTGCGATACGGCCTACGAACGATGAATAATCCAGAGAAGTGATTTGCATTTGAAGGGTTCCATCAAAACTTGGTGCCGGTGGAATATGTTCCAAAACAGTATCTAGCAATGGTGTAATATCTTCCGTTTGGACTTTCCAGTCTTCACTCATCCAGCCCTGCTTTGAAGAACCGTAAAGAACCGGAAAATCAAGCTGATCTTCTGTGGCCTCTAAATTGAAGAATAATTCGAAAATTGATTCATAAACTTCTTCCGGGCGACAGTTTTCTTTATCTACCTTATTCACAATAACTACTGGTTTCAATCCTAAAGAAAGAGCCTTCTGAGTTACAAAACGGGTTTGAGGCATTGCACCTTCAAAGGCATCAACTAATAGGATAACCCCATCTGCCATTTTTAGTACCCGTTCAACCTCACCACCAAAGTCGGCGTGTCCGGGAGTATCAATAATATTAATTTTGACACCCTTATAGTTTACAGAAACATTCTTTGAAACGATAGTAATACCACGTTCACGTTCAAGATCATTGCTATCAAGTATCAGATCCCCGGTGTCCTGATTATCACGGAACAAATTAGTTTGGTGTAAAATTTTATCAACCAATGTAGTTTTACCGTGGTCAACGTGAGCGATGATCGCTATGTTTCTTATTTTTTGCATTAAAAAATTACTCTTTAAATTTTTTGCAAATGTACGATTTAATAAGGAGATTTTTATAAAATGTGCCAAATCAGAAGCATAAAGGGTTCATAATTAGTCCTCTTTATGAAGTGAAGAGCTTTACTGTAGCGATTGAAGAAGCTTAAGGGCAGATTTTATATTCAATTCCAGATAAATTAAGGTTTTAAATAATTTAGTCGTACTTTATAATTTACTCTCGCCTGACTGTGCCATATTAGATATTTTGTATTTTTGTTACATGGACTATCAACTGATTTTGGTAATACTTTTATTCCTTCTGGCTATCATATACATAGGTCGGATGTTATACAAGAATATGAACACTGAAAAAGGTTGTGCAAGTAATTGCGGTAAATGTTCGGTTGACTTCAACGAAATTAATATTCCGGATTCAGGAAAAAACTAAGGCTTCTTTAATTTCTCTCAATTAAACAAACCGCATAAGCCACTAAGCCCTCTTTTCTGCCAATAAATCCCATCGTTTCATTTGTAGTTGCTTTGATCGATATATCATCTTGACTAATCCCGGCAGCATGAGATATCTTAACTTTCATTTCGGGAATATGAGGGTTTATTTTCGGGGCTTCAAGGCATAACATGGCATCGATATTACCAATATTCCAGCCTCTCTCATTGAGCAATTTGACACATTCTGTTAAAAGAATAAGACTGCTAATCCCTTTCCAGCGATCATCTGTATTGGAAAAATGATAGCCTATGTCTCGCAGGTTTGCTGCACCAAGCAGTGCATCACAAATGGCATGTACAAGAACATCTGCATCAGAATGACCGAAAGCCCCTGAATAATGTTCTAATTTAACTCCTCCTAAAACAAAGGGATGATTTTCAACTAATTGATGTACATCAAACCCAAATCCAACCCTGATCTTCATGAAACTATTTTTCGAAATTGAATACGAGCGAAAAGCGCAGTGTCTGTGCTAAAGGGCTGGTCTGTTGATTTGCCAGTAAATATGCGAAATCAAGATTAAATACATTGTATTTTAAGCCCGCTCCGAGTGTAAGGTATCTTCTGTCGCCCTTTGTTGGGGCTTCATAGAAATACCCAGCCCGAAGGGCAAATTGTTTATTGTACCAATATTCCGTACCAAGAGAAAAACTTATCTCGCTTAATTCTTCAGAAACCCCCCCCGGCGCATCACTGAAAGAGCTGAAAATTGCGGAAGGTACAGAACGGTCGGGGTCCTTCCCATCAATAATATTATCATTTATATCCCTGATGGGATTGGTTGGAACAAGCAATTTGTTCATATCAAGTGCAACGGTAAACTGATTTAAGACATCAATAAGAAAAGTCGTAGCCGCGCCAATTTTCATATTAGTAGGAAGAAAGGACTTAGTCCCTCCATTTGTATAACTCATCTTTGACCCGATATTGGACAGATTCATACCTAAAGCTAACTCTGCATCTTTTCCCAACAAAAATGTACCAGTTTTATAATAAGCAGAAGCATCTGCAGCAAGAGCAGTTGCAGGTTGTATATCTTGTCCATTAAACTGTCCGTTACTTAAACTTGAGCGGATGTATCTCAAAGCAGTTCCAAGAGAAAATCCATCTCCGAACTTTCTTGAAAAAGAACCCTCTACAGAAAATTCATTAGGACTATAAACACCAATGTCATTTTGACTATTATCTGTCAATTGTATAGAACCATAAGAAAAATACCTTAATGCCCCGGCAATAGTATTTCTTTCATCTAATTGATGATAAATTGTCAGAAAGCCCAGATCAACATCAGGAACTAGATTCCGAAGCCAAGGAGTGTAAGATACTGCAAGACCAGTGGGTTTATCAAGAAATGCCAACTTAGCCGGATTCCAATGCATGGAATTTGCATCTGGTGAAATTGCGACGCCTACGTCACCCATTGCACCGGACCGGGCATCGGGTGTGATCAATAAAAACGGAGCCGCCGTTTGAATGGTATTGGTTCGCTTTCCATCAGACTGAGTAGGCTGCGACAGTGCCAAAGCAGGTACAGAGACAATAAAAAAGATAAAATAATTACAAAACGAGAGTTTGTTTATCATTAACTTAGAAGAAATCACTCAAATCTATACGTTACTGCGTTTCAAATATAGCTATTAAAAAGAATTATTCTTTAAAGATGCCGGAATAATTTAACTGAAAACCAAAAATTTCTTTCCTAACTTTGTTCTTATGATTTTAAATCATAATTATTATAATTATTTGATTTTCAGCATTATAAGTTTTTTAAAATTATTTAGCACAGAAAATTGATAAAGTAAAATAAAATATTAATCAATAAATAACGTTTGTAAAACGAATTAACGTATATTGATTTGTAACCTTATTCAAACTTTTTTCGGTTGACTAGGGAACCACCTTTTGACATTATTTAAGAAATAAATCCATTGGGGATATAAGTCCAATTTTGTACTTTTAAAAAATTAATGCTCCAATTACATCAAATAGTAATGAAACGAATTTCAATTTATTTTTTAGCAGCGATAATGCTTCTTGGGATTTTCTCATCCTGCAATAAAAAAGCAAAAACAGGCCAATCTTCCAAAACAGGAATGGCTTATAATAATAAGTACAATGGAGGTTTCGAAGTCAATAGCAAAATAAAGGCTGGTCCTGGACCAGGTTTGATCGCGATTGAAGGTGGTACTTTTGCTATGGGTGGAAGTTTGAACCAGGATTTAGGATATGAGTTTGATAATGTGAGACGTAGGGTAACAGTAGCATCTTTCTACATGGATGAAACCGAAGTTTCAAACGTTGACTGGCTGGAATATCTTTATTGGATCAAACGTAATTATTCCACTGATGCAGAATATTATTATAATGCTTTGCCCGATACACTTGTTTGGAGGCAACCTCTCTCATACAACGAGCCCCATGTAAATAATTACCTTCGGCATCCGGCATTTCAGGACTACCCTGTAGTTGGGGTAACTTGGGAACAGGCAAATGCTTATTGCGAATGGCGAACTGACCGTGTGAATGAAGAAATCTTGAGAAGTAAAGGTTATTTAATCGACTATAAAACACTAATGGGCGGTGCGGGTAAATCTGGAACTGCAACTTCGGTTTCAACTACCGCAGATCCTTTCAGCACAGATATTTACCTGAACGGGCAATATCGTGGTGAAGGAATTGACGGAAAAAAGATGAAAAAAGATCTTAATCCAAGTGCAGTTTCAACCGGAACAGCCGCTAATACAAAGGGTGTTGTCAGACCGGTTCGTTTGGAAGATGGGGTATTAAAACAACCTTATCGTTTACCAACTGAAGCAGAGTGGGAATATGCTGCATTGGCTTTAGCAGGAAACACTGAATATGAAAACATTGCCGACGGTAGAATATATCCATGGAATGGCTTAGGAGTAAGGTCTCCCAAAAAACGTACTCAAGGTATGATTCTGGCCAACTTCAAGCGTGGTGAGGGTGACAATATGGGTACAGGTGGATACCTTAATGATAAGGCAGATATTACCGGTTCGGTAAGAAGTTATGTACCAAATGACTTTGGCTTGTACAATATGGCAGGAAATGTGAATGAATGGACAGCTGATGTTTACAGGAAATTAAGTTTTGAAGATTTCAATGATTTCAATCCGTTTAGGGGAAATGAGTTTGTTAACAAACGTTTATCCGACAGAGATAAGGGTATCTATGCAAAAGATAAATATGGACGTCCGATAAAAGATCCGGCTAAAACAGGCAAGAAACAAAAATGGGCTGAACTACAAAATGATGCCGCTGCTGTTGATTCATCTGCCATTGCAGGTAAACCCTATAACCCTGATTTCCGAGGTCATCTGGATACCGTTGTTACCGCCCTTTACGGAATTACAACCCTTGTAAATGATCGCTCAAGAGTTTATAAAGGCGGATCATGGAATGATAGGGCATACTGGCTAAATCCTGCTACCAGAAGATTTATGCAACAAGATGAAACTAGCGCAGAAATGGGATTCCGCTCTGCAATGACTCTGGTTGGCGCACCTGAAATCATGACAAAGGGTAAGCCACAGTTTAGCCAGCCTAAATCAAAAGCGCAGGGTAAGTCGAAATAAAAAGCGGAAAGGCGGAAAGCGGAAAGCGGAAAGGCAGAAAGCGGAAAGCGGAAAGCGGAAAGCGGAAAGGCAGAAAGAGGAAAGGCAGAAAGAGGAAAGCTAAAAGTAGAAAGCCTCAAATGATTGTTTAAGGAATGTCCTGATTTTTTGAGATTAATTTATTGGCCCGGTATTAAATGAGGTTTCAAAAATCATAAGCAAGACTCATCCAAAGACTTCTTCCTACGGAATTAATTCCACTGCCATGTGTACGATAGTCGGCATTGAAAAGATTCTGAGCACTTAATCTTAACTGAATACTTTTCAAAGAATATCCAGAATATATATTTAAAACTTTCCAACCAGGAGTACCACCCTTAGGAATTCTATTATCATCTTTATCACCCTGAGCAAGACGCTCCTGTTTGTTTGCCCAGCCCAACTCAGTCTTCATGTAAAATTTATTCATTTTATATTTCATTGAAATATTACCATTCAAAGGGGGTACTCTCCTCAGTGGCTCTCCTTTGGATATGTTCCTGCCATGATTAAATGATGCAAACATATCAAAGAATAAATTCTGTGAAGCCTGAAATTCTGCGAAACCTTCTACTCCCTTAATCACCGCATTATCAGTATTTTCTTTTATATAAACCTTATATCCATCAATTACTTGGCTTGTTTGAACTCTGTTGATCAAATCACTCAACTTATTTCGGTAGAATGCAGTACCAAAACTAAAATTCTTTGTAAAGTATTTATAACCGATTTCTGAATTATAACTTTTTTCAGGCTTGAGAGCATAGGCCGGTACCTCATATCTGAAATCCACAATACCAAGAGTTCCCATATCATCGATATTCGGAGCACGGTAACCAGTATTAAACGAAGTGTACAAATGGTGCTTTCCAATGGAATAATTAACTCCTGAATTCCATACAAATGCACTAGGATCTATTTTCATCTGACCAAGATCTTTATCAATGATAGTAGCCTGCAACCAGTTGTATCTTAGTCCGCCTTCAATATTAAAGTTACCAAGAGTTAGGTGATGGAGTGAATAAACTGAAGTATTTGAATAAAGTGAATTATTGGGATATAATCCTCTCTGTTCGTTAGTTAAGCCGCTCTGGGAATTTCTCGTGTTCCGGATACTGTTGACCTTATCTCTATAATATTCCAAACCACTGTTAACCGTCCAATTCTCCTTGATATCTGAGAAAACCTCAATGCCTAAATTTGAAGTTTTGATCTTGTCCCTTTCCAAACCAATGGATTGGCTAGAGTTTCTTTGGGTGTTTCGTTCTTCTACCGTTGCATTTAAAGATCCTGTAAAATCTATTTTTCTAAAGATTGACGATCTCTGGTCAATACTATATTTCAGATAACTCAGGTTCCTGCCCTGAAGCCCCATTTTATTAATATTGAAATTCTCCAGTTTTACCTTATGATAAACATCGACATCATTTTGTTGCACGAATTGATTGGCAAGAATAAGTTCGGAATTGCCAGAAACTTTGAATTTGAATTTTAAACTAGCATCCGACTGGGAGTAACCCGATGGGGTTTGTCTGCCTGTAGTATCACCTCCAATCAGATCCCCAAAATTCTTTTTACCTAAAATTCCTGAAAGAACCATTTTACTGGTGGAGTAATTCAACTCAGCACTACCGGATTGCTCCATATTAGCGCTTCCAAATCTGCCTGTAACACCTCCTTTGAAGGAATTTTCAGTGGAATATCCAGGATCTTTTGTAAAAATCTGTATAACGCCACCGATAGCATCAGAACCATACTGAACAGAACCACTTCCTCTTAATACTTCAATTTTATTAACAGAAAATGGATCGATTGTATTTAAATACTGATTTGGGCCATATCTGAATGTGGAATTATTTAATCTAATCCCATCAATAAGAATCAATGTTTGGTTACCGGTTAGACCCCTGATGAAAGGAGATCCACCCCCATGATTCGTTTTTTGAACAAATACCCCTGGAATTATATTTAAGGATTCAGGTACAGTACGTGGGATATTTTCAGACTGTGCCGGAAGATTTAATACTCCGGACGCAAAAGGTAGACGGAGTGAAGAAGTATTCCGGCGAGAGGCTGACAAAATCTGCACCTCCGGAAGAACACCAAGTTGATTTACAAGGAATATTTCAAGATTAAGGTCTTCATTATTAAGAATCAATGTATCGTGATAGGGTATGTAACCAACATAGCTTGCTTTAATGGTGTATGTTCCAGATTTAATATTCTGAAAATTAAATCCTCCCTTCTCATCCGTTGCCGCAACTTTAGAGTTTGTTCCTTGAAGGCTGATACTGACCCCCATCAAGCCTTTTTTCGTATTCTGTGTGTATATTTTCCCTCTTATACTCTGTCCGAAAAGACTTGCAGACAGAAACAAAATGATAAGGGTAATAATTATTCTTGACATAATTAAAAAATAGAAATTAGAACTAATTTGAAGGTTTAGCGACAATTAATCATCATCTCCTTTTTTTTGCTCGAGCTTTAGAAATGCGCTTCTGCGGGGTGCCGGCATAACAGAATCTTCTCCCTTAACTGATTTCCAAACCACTTCGTTCAAATCCAGATCCGGCGCAGCATCTTCTCTTGCAAAGTTCCATTCCTGTGAACGCTCTGCACTTTTATTCCATGCAGTGTTACGTTGTTCTAAGTCAACATTAGAAGGCTTCACTTGGTATGGTCTGAGATCCGGTATTGAAGTAAAACAATCAGACATTGGAACAGCAGCCGCATCGTACTGACTCATCGGAGGCAAACCTAAGATCAGCTCTATAGTTCTGAGCATTCCGGAAGTAGAATACATGGTGCTGTTTACTGAACTTCGCTTGGTATAAGGACTAATTACAAATGCAGGTGAGCGGTGTGCATCCACGTGATCAGGACCATTCTGAGCATCATCTTCCAGAACAAAAATTGCTGATTCTTTCCAGATGCTACTATTTGAAATATGTTCCACAAGCAGACCTAATGCGAGATCATTATCTGCTACCTGAGCTGTAGGACTGAGTTTTCCTATTCGTTGTCCGCTAGTGTGATCATTCCCAATCCGTATTGTATTGAACTTTGCAACTGCGTTAATTGCCAACAATGAATCGAAATCAGATTTAAAAGCAGTGATTCTGTCAATATCCTTTATATCCAGATTATAGGGCGGAAATTTTGTTGCAATATTCCCAATAAGCGATTCTGTAGTTGCACCATCCTTAGTCGTAAACTGCCCGTAACTACGGTAACTTATTCCTGCACGCTTGCAATAATCCCAGATATATCCATCACGCGGGTAAGCTATTTTGCGGCTACCTTCATAATCATAAGTACCACCCCTGCTTCCGTAACTAGTTGGCCATGTTTTTTCAGTGTAGTCGGTTGCATAAGCTGCCATACTCCAATTATGCCCATCAGCACTAACCTCAGCATCAACATAAAAGTTGTCAAGCAGTACAAACTCCTTCGCCAAAGCATGGTGATTTGGAGTTACTTTTTCGGGGAAGATACAAAGCTTAGGATCTCCATTACCTTCCTTTATATCTCCAAAAACCTGATCGTAAGTACGATTTTCTTTAATTACATAAAAGACATATTTAATCGGTGATTTTCCACCCTGAATATTGGGTACCGGATTATCTTTAAGTCCTTTTGAAAGAGTTTCAGTTTGTTTATTATAAGGAGTGTTCGCATAAACTTGTTTGGAAAATGATTCCAGTTTTGAGTCACCCGGCTGGTCGATAATCGAAAGCGTTCCTTTAAAAAGTCCACCTATATATTGAACCTCCTTTTGCTCAGTAATACCGGTATGTACTCCACTATTATCGGTCTTTTTTACAGGTAGGACCAAATGGGTTAGCCATTGAGTTAAATCCCTTTCCATTTGAAACAAATATTTTTTTCCCGGCTACTCGCACATTTGTCGGATACCATCCTGTTGGAATAAAACCCTTCGAACTGCTTTTTCCTGGTATAGAAACATTAAAAACAGCAAGACAGTTATTATCGGCATTGGCCACGTAAAGTATTTTCTCATCTTCCGAAAGCGCAAGTCCATTTGTAGTTGAACCAGTCAGTCTGGTGGGATAAAGGGCGGTAGAAATAACTTCAATGACCTTTCCAACTTTTGTGTCTATTACAGAAACTGAGTTATCATTCGCGTTGGCGACAAATAAATATCTGCCATTTCTGTTCTGAATTATTTCATTTGGGTGGTTCTCAGTGAATATCTCTGAAGTTATACGATTCGTTTTGGTATCATAAACAGCGAGCTTGTCTGAACCCCACAGTGAAATATACAATTTACTCTTATCAGGTGATAAGAGACAATCATAAGCTTCAGAACCAAGATTCACTTTATGTAAAAGTTTCTTTGTTCCGAGATCAAAAACGTACAGCGAATTATTCTCCTTCGTTACAGTATATAGCCGCTTCTTGGCATCATCAACTTCCAATCCGGTTGGACCAATCCTTTCGGTTGGCCAGCTCTTTCCAAGCACAAGTGTGTCTGCCTTGGCCAATTTTCTATTAACAATTGGATAGATCAGAATGATATTATCATTAGCACCTGATGCATATAACTTTTTTTCATCAGCACTGAACTTCAGCCCATACCAAGCCTTTGCAATTGGCTGTTCATAGAGAAGCTTTTCAGCTTTGGGATCAATTAATTGAATACTATGCTTGCTCTGCCCGTTATTAGTTACAGCCATCAATCTTTGAGATGGAGATATTTGAATATTCAATGGCAGATCACCTAATTGCATTGAGCGTCCGGCCGGACTTAATGACCAGCCATTTGGCAGGAGTACTTTTGAAGGATCCTTGTTATTAGGAACTGTCTGAGACACGGCTTTGTTAGACAGCAATAACAAACCGATAATCAATAGATTAACAAAAAAAATGTCGTGAGTTCTTTTTAAAAGGTTCATTGTGAAGATATTTTTAGTCTGAATAGTAAAAGAATTAACTGCTTTTTACTAAGTTCTATAAAAGAACTCTGTTAATGTGAACAATACATTAAGAATACGTGACCATTAAAAAATCACAACAAAACAATTTTAATGCGTAGAAAGAAATTTAAACTAAATACCAAAGCACATGGAATAAAAAGACAATTAACACTCTATATCGCCTATTACAAAACGTATAACGTATAACCTAAAACTTATCACTTACAACTTGTCAAGAATCCCAAGTCATCATTATACCTCTATCTTCTGCTTTAAGACATTCTGCAAGAGTTTTTGCATCATATTCAAGCCCGTATTGTTTCAATACATCATCAGGAACACCATCCCAAGCATTTGGTTGATTTCCTTTGTATTGCATATCTTCAATACCTACTTTACTTGTGAAAAATCCGGTGGCTGTTAAGTTGCGCATCGTATTAAAAAAACTTACTCCTGCAGTATTTTCTGGAGTGGCCTTCTCTGGAAATGCAATCAGTTCAACGAGTTCTAGCTGTTGCGTTTTAGAACCCTCAGCAAATGAGGTTTTAAAAAGTTTAAGCGACTTTACATCAAGCCATTTTAATCCACCTCTCATTGGAATTTTATATCTGGGCTGATCTTTTACAATAAACTCAATGAACTCGGGTACTTTTGCATCACTTGCACTCCCAGATTTTTCGTCCCGGGGGATGATGATATCGCATAATATTGTAATTGTAGCTAGCTCAGCCTGACTGAAGAACTTTTCGGCATTCAGTTTCTCATCAATAAGTTTTTCTTCAGCTGTACGGCCATATAATCCGGCCTTTCCTTCTCCAGCAGACTGAACACCATCCTTCTTATCACAGGCAGTAATCAGGGTACCGACACTAACTGTTCCAACAGCAAGTGCTTTGAGTGAATCTCTTCTGTTCATCTTATTAAATATTTTGCTTTTTTAATTGGTCAACGATATATTCTGATGCGCGTAAGGATAGAGCAAGAATGGTCCAGGTTGGATTTTTATCAGCCTGAGAAACAAATGCACCACCGTCAACCACAAATAGATTTTTTACATCATGAGCCTGATTGAATTTATTTAGTACCGACTTATTCTTATCATCGCCCATTCGGGTAGTTCCAACCTCATGAATGATCCTTCCGGGTGCTGCCAAACCATACTTCTTATCCTCGCCAGGTTTTACTCCGCTGGCAACACCTCCCATTGAATCGATTATCTCTTCAAAAGTTTCCTGCATATGTTTGGCCTGCCTGATTTCCTGATCTGTCCAGTTATAATTAAATTTCAAAACAGGAATTCCATATTTATCAACTACATCAGGATCAATTTCACAGTAATTCTCAATTCTAGGGATGCTCTCTCCACGACCGGCAAAGCCAACTGTTGATCCATAATATCTGCGGTAATCATCTTTTAAAGAGGATCCATAACCACCTGCAGCTTTCATTTTACCATCTATTCCTGGAAATGTTCCATTCATTTTTTCCATTCCGAAACCGAAACCGTAGGAAGGCATACCAAGACCACCCCAGAATTCAATATGATATCCGCGTGCAAAATCAAGTTTTTTATTGTCAAGCCACCATGGAATATAGAGATGAAGCCCACCAACACCATCCTCATTATAGCGTTTCCTATCCATTAACTGAGGGATAAATGCACCGCGTGATGCCCCGGTAGAATCATGAAGATATTTACCCACCATCCCGCTGGAATTGGCCAAACCATTTGGATGTGCAGTCGATTTAGAGTTTAATAGCAATCTGGCAGATTCGCAAGCGCTAGCCGCTAGAACAACAACTTTAGCATTTACTTGGTATTCCTGCATATCAGTTTTGTCAACATAAGATACACCGGTAGCTTTTCCTTCACGGTCGGTAAGTACCTCACGTGCCATGGCATTAACATAAACATCAGCGTTCCCTGTTTTCCTTGCAGGTTTAACAAGGCAGGTAGATGATGAGAAATCAGCATGTACTGAACAGCCACGACTACATTGATTACAGAAGAAACATGAACCTCGGTCCTTATTTACCGGCCTAGTTAAAATAGAAAGTCTAGAAGGAATAACCGGAATTCCGATTTTATTAGCAGCCTTCTTGATCATCAGTTCATGAAGCCTTGGCTTTGGAGGAGGAAGAAAATAACCATCCGGCTCATTATAAATTCCTTCTTTGGTGCCGAACACACCAATCATTTTATCAATACGATCATAGTAAGGCTTTACATCCTCATAACCTATAGGCCAATTATCCCCTAAGCCATCAAAATCATAACGCTTAAAATCTTTTGGGCCAAAACGAAGGGAGATCCTTCCCCAATGATTGGTCCGTCCACCAAGCATCCGTGATCTGAACCAGTCGAATTCAGTTCCATTCTTTTTTGTGTAAGGTTCTCCCTCTATTTCCCATCCCCCATAAGCTGCATCAAAATCACCAAAGGCACGATTCGTACCAGCACCTCTACGGGGTGACTCATAAGGCCATTTAAGTTGTGTTTGTTGTTCAGGATTTGCAGGATCATAATCAGGACCTGCTTCTAGTAATGCTACTTTTAGACCGGCTTCGGTTAACACTTTCGCCGCCATACCGCCACCGGCACCCGAACCAACAATACAAACATCGTATAATTCACCCTTAGTTTTAATTTCTATCGCCATTGAGACTATCCTTGTTAATTAAGCCTAAATATGCTAAAAAATAAACAATATTTATTTGCAGGAAGAAATATTATTAAAGGAATAAAGTCCTTATCCACAGAAAAAACAATTTTCACTTAGAATCAGGAAAAAATCATCACAACTTGATTCTTTTCAACCTTATCACCCGGTTTAATTTTGACTGATTTAATTTTTACATCCGCAGGAGCCTTTATAATATTTTCCATCTTCATAGCTTCAAGAACAAACAAATTTCCTCCTTTTTCTACGTATTCGCCTTCGGCAGTCAAAATCCTAATAACCAGTCCGGGCATTGGAGCTTTGATTTCTGAAACCTTAGCTGCTTTTAAATTATCCATTCCCAATTGATGCAAAAGCTCATCAAACTGATCGGTCATTTGCATGTAATAAATATTTGATCCGACCTTAACAGAGCAAGATTTTTCATCTTTATTTATTCCTATCACCTCTACATTATAAGACTTATTGTTGTATAATATGTGAACGTTACGATCATCTATTCTGACCATGTCTGTCTTGATCTCTTGACCATTGATTATTGTTAAATTCTTGTCTGAATTAACTTCAAAACTGAATTTGTCATTTACCTTTATCTTAAGCATATAATTATTGAGTTAAGGCGTATTGAACGAGATTAGATCCCATTTTTAGCGCTCTTTGTCGGGTATCTTCGGAATCGCCGGCATAAGTTCCTGCATCTTCCCAGCCATTACCAAGATCGCATTCAACAGTGTAATAACAAACTATTCTTCCTTTGTAAATTAGCGCAAGGCCCAGAGGCCGCTTCCCATCATGCTCATGAATCTTTGGAAGACCTGTCGGAAATTTAAATTTTTGATTATAAAGAATGTGATTTGATGGCAATTCTAAAAAATCAAGCTCAGGAAAAACCTTCTTCATTTGCGGACGAATGAATTGATCAAGACCATAATTATCATCAATATGCAAAAATCCACCACCGATTAAATACTTACGGATATTTAGTGCTTCCTGATCAGAGAACACAATATTACCATGGCCTGTCAGATAGACAAATGGGTAATTGAAAAGATCAATGCTTCCGGCCTCTACTATGGCTTCCTCAGTATCAAAATTAGTTCCTAAATTTTTATTGCAAAAACTAATGAGATTGGGAAGGGCTGTCCGGTTGGCATACCAATCTCCACCCCCATTATATTTCATCTTGGCAATTTTATAGGTGGGGGCTCGAAATGAAAAAAATATCCCAAAAGAAAGAAAAAGCATGATCAGAAAAGAATTGCTTTTAATATATTTCATCTGTTTAAAAAATTAATTTCGAAACAAGCTTCGAGAGCTGCTGTTTCAGTCCTTAATCTTGAATCGCCCAAACTTATGGGTACAAAATTATGTTTCAAAGCTAAATCAAGCTCAGTGGAACTGAAATCTCCCTCAGGGCCTATCATTACAAGATAATCAGAATTGAGTTTGAATTGATCTTTAATAGCCGATTTTTTACTTTCGATACAGTGAGCAATAAATTTATTGCTGCTCTTAAATTTAAGTATGAAATCACTGAAGCGCTCGACCTCGTTTAACTTTGGATGAAATGCTTTAATAGATTGTTTAACTGCAGAGGTGATTACCTTGTTCAGACGCTCTGTTTTAACATCTTTGCGCTCTGAACGATCGCATATAATTGGGCTAATCTCGTCAATTCCGATTTCAGTTGCTTTCTCCAGAAACCACTCCAAACGTTCAATGTTCTTGGTTGGGGCTATGGCAATGTGTAAGTAATGATTCCTCCTGCCATAATTTTCTTGAACACGAAGAATATTAATTTTTGTTCTTTTGGGATGGGGATCTTCTACAATTGCATCATAAAAGCTACCCTTCCCGTCAACAAGATTAAGCGGGCTTCCCTTTATTAGCCTTAAAACTTTAATACAATGTTTGCTCTCTTCTTCATTCAAGATATAAGTATCAGAATTAATATCAGGTGTATAGAAAATATGCATTTACAGACCTCCGGGTTAATGAATATCTACCGCATCCTCGCTGTTAATTACTAACTCGAGTTTGACAGATTCAACATTCTGATCAGCCTTCTTTAAAATGGTAATCACATATCCATTAAACTCACTGGCTTCTCCAACATCAGGAATCTTTCCAAAAATCTCACTAACAAGTCCGGCTACAGTATCATAGTCGCCATCTTCAGGGAGATCATGTGGAAGGTATTCATTTACATCATATATTGAAGCGGTAGCATCGATGATAAATTCACTCGCAGATACTCTTTCAACAATTGGCTTTTCTTCATCGTATTCGTCCTGAATATCACCAACAAGTTCTTCAACAATATCTTCAGCGGTCACCATACCTGCAGTGCCACCAAATTCATCCAAAACAATAGCAATCTGAATACGTTTCAACTGCAATTCACTTAAAAGATCATTAATCTTTTTTGTTTCAGGTATAAAATATGGTGTACGGATAATTTCTTTCAGAACACACTCCTTATTTTGTGCTAAAAGTGGTAAAATATCCTTAGCGTGGACTATACCAACAATTTTATCAATTGTTTCAACATAAACTGGAATCCTGGAATATCCCTCTCGAATAATTATATCCAGCACTTCTTTATGGGGGGTGTTCAGTTCGATACCTGATATTTTGGTTCTAGGTACCATGATATTTTTTACCACACGATCGTTGAAATCAAACACATTTTTTATGAGTTCGTGCTCATTGGTTTCGAGTGCTCCACTTTCTTTACCCTGATCCAGAAGATACTGCAATTCTTCGGAACTATGATGTGCTTCATGTCCACCTATTGTACTGATACCCAATAATTTGAGTATAAAATTTGCAAAGCCGTTAAGCATCCAGATAAAAGGTCTGAACAGTAGATAGAAGAAATGAAGAGGTAAAGCGATCCCCATGGTTGTACCGATAGGACGCTGAATTGCCAAAGACTTTGGAGCTAGCTCACCAAACACGATATGCAATACTGTAATAATCGCAAAAGCGAGAACATGGCCAATATTTGTTGCCACTGAGGATGACATATCTATATTTAAAAAATTGAAGAATTTACTGACAATTTCAGTCATTACTTCTTCTCCGACCCAGCCTAATCCCAATGATGCCAGCGTAATTCCTAACTGTGTTGCGGCAAGATAACCGTCCAGATGTTGGGTCATGTGCTTGGCTATCTTGGCTACCTTACTTCCGGTTTTGGCTTTAATTTCAATCTGCGAAGCCCGCACTTTAACCAATGCAAATTCAGCAGCAACAAAAAAACCATTTAAAAAAACAAGGAAAAATGTAAAAAACAGCGCAAGGCCCATGTTAAATTATTTATTTAAAAATGTGGTCTTATATAATTGCAGACTTTCTTTGATGACTTTATAGGCATAGTTTTTACCAAGCAAATGTTCAATGCTAACATTTTTGTGTTCTAATGCCTTATAATCCTGAAAAAACCTAACAATCTCCGTCATAGTATGTGGAGGTAATTCTTTAAGATCCTCAATGTAATTAACTGACATATCATTTTTGGCAACAGCAATAATTTTATCATCCTGTTCACCATTATCAACCATGTGCATCACCCCAACCACTTTTGCTTCCACAATAGACATTGGGTAAACATCCACAGAACATAAGACTAATATATCCAATGGATCTTTATCATCACAATATGTTTGAGGAATAAAGCCATAATTAGCAGGGTACATAACTGAAGAAAAGAGTACACGGTCTAATTTAATCAAGCCAGACTCTTTATCAATTTCATATTTTGCTTTTGAGCCTTTAGGAATTTCAATAATTGCATTTACATGTGAAGGGATATCTTCACCGGGAGAAACGTTATGCCAAGGATGGTGTTTATTCATTTTATTTAAGGATTTTGCTCTACTTCATCGCTCCTGTCTCCTTCGATTTTCCTTTTTAAATAGGTTACAATTAACGGTATGGTTGTTATCAGTATGAAACCAATTATTATATACAACAGATAGTCACTTATTTCCTGCTCAAAACTCCTGCCAAGATAAAATCCCATCAAAGTTAAGGATGTAATCCAAAGAAAAGCACCCGTTATATTATAAAATGCAAATTTATTAAAATCAAGTCTCACAATCCCGGCAATTATAGGTGCGAAGGTTCTTACAATCGGTATAAATCTTCCAATTATTAAAGCAAAAGCACCCTGTTTTCTATAATATACTTCGGCGGCTTTAAGGTATTTCTTCTTAAAAAAAAAAGAGTCCTCCCTCTGATATAAGACAGGCCCGGTTCTCATACCAAACCAATAACCTACAAAATTACCGCCAACCGCAGCTGCAATTAAACCGGCTATCAATATGTATATGGATACGTCAAGTTTATTTGTAGCTACAAACATGCCTGCGAGAAACAAGAGATAGTCTCCCGGAAGGAAAAACCCGAAAAACAGACCTGTTTCAGCAAAAATTACAAAGAGAAGTAGATAAAAACCTCCTTCCCGAAGCAATTTCACCGGATCAATAAGATGTTGAAAGTAGTCCCAGAACTCGTGCATAAAATCAGTATGCGTAAAGCTACAATATTTATGTAATAATTTGGCTTAGAAAAGGTTGGATATAATGCTTGGATATACCCCAACAACAATCGTCAGCAGGGCAGAAAATCCAAGAACAAAATTAAAAGAATATGATGACTGAATCTCTGAACGTTCTGCTGATTTAAAATACATAGCTACTACTACTCTTAAATAGTAATATATTCCAATTACTGCATTTACAACTGCAAGAATTACAAGCCAAATATGATATTCTGACAAAGCCGTTGAGAACATCATGAACTTCCCGATGAAGCCGGCAGTCAAAGGTATTCCTGCCAGAGAAAGCATTGCTACTGTTAACGTGAAGGCGATAAAAGGATTTCTTTTAGCAAGCCCTGTAAAACTGTCAAAATTATCAGAGCCGGTTTGACGCTTAACCAGAATAAGCACTGCAAAAGCTATTATGGAAGCTACTGAATAAGCACTGGCATAAAAAAACACAGAATTACTGGATTCCGGGCCCAAAGCAATAATTGCAAATAACATATAACCTGCATGTGAAATACTTGAAAAAGCAAGCATTCTTTTAAAGCTATGCTGATAGAGCGCGGTAACATTACCAATAAAGAGAGTTAAAATGGCTATCGCCAGCAAAACAGGCATCCAGAATTCATGAAGCGGGGCAAAGCAAATCATGAATAATCGTAAGAAGGCAGCAAATCCGGCAGTCTTAACAACTGTACTCATAAAAGCAGTAATTATTGTAGGCGAACCTTCATAAACATCGGGAGTCCAGAAATGGAAAGGGGCAGCCCCAACCTTAAAACTAAGTCCAATAATCATCAAGATTAAGCCGGTATAGAAAAGAGGGGATACCTTAGCAGGGTTTGAAATAACATATTCTTTTATATCACCCAAATCAAAGCTGGCAGATGCGCCATACAGAAATGCAATTCCCATCAGCAGAAATCCTGTGGAAAAAGCACCTGTTAAGAAATACTTAAGGGCAGCCTCATTGGATTTAAAATCATTTTTACGGATACCTGCAAGAATATAAAGGCTAACTGACATGATCTCTATACCAATAAACAACATAGAAAGATTATTGAAGGAAACCATTACCAGGATCCCAATCAGCGCGAAAAGTATAATTGCATAATATTCTGCAACATGTTCACTGATTTGCTCAAAATAATCTTTGGATATTAGCAGGATCAACATTGTTGAGAAGATAGCAATAGAAGTAAAGGCCACTGCAAAATTATCAAACTGCATCATTCCGCTGTAAATCGGTTTAGCACCCGAGTTCCATTCAAGCAAACCTAAAACAAGTGCAGTAGCTAAGCCAAGTAAAGTAACAGGTAGCAAAGCATTTTTTGCCTTATACAAGCCCAGGTAAAGAACCAGTATGGCTAAAACAGATAGGGTTATTAATGCGTTCATGCTTTTATTTAACTAATATTTTTTGATTGACCTGATCTAACAGGTTAATTACTGCTGCTTCAGAGATATGGAGGATTGGCTGCGGGTAGACCCCAATTACAATTATAAGTGCTGAAATAATCAGCAATACTGATTTTTCTGTTCCGTCGAGATCTTTAAACATAGCTGTGCTAGAATTTACTGGCCCAAGCATTACCTTTTGGTACATTCTGAGCATATAAACCGCGCCGAAAATGATGGTTAAACCTGCAATAGCAGCCAGCCAGATATTATAATTGTATATACCCATTAATAACAAGAATTCACCGACAAATCCATTCGTGAGCGGCAAGGCTACAGTTCCAAGTAAAACGATAAGGAATGTAATAGCCAGAATTGGTGCCGGTTTGGCGATTCCACCCATCTCTACAATTTCGCGGGTATTCATCCTGCGGATGAGGATATCTGCAATGAAGAACATACCCACCACATTGATACCATGGTTCAGCATTTGTATCATAGCTCCTTGCAAACCCTGCAGGTTCCATGCAAAAATACCCGCTGATATAAGTCCGACGTGTGCGATCGATGAATAGGCTATCAGACGTTTGATATCATTCTGAGTAAACGCGATAATTGAGGCATAAACAACACCTATTACCGACAAAATCAAGGCTGTTTCTCCCCAAGCATCAAAACCAAGTGGGGCAATAGGAATCAACCAGCGGATAGCTCCATAAATTCCCATCTTCAGCATGATGCCAGAAAGTAGCATTGTTCCTGCAGTTGGAGCCTCCGTATAAGTATCAGGCTGCCAGGTATGGAAAGGAAATACAGGCATTTTAATTGCAAAGGCGATGAAGAATGCCCAAAATATCCATGCCTGAGTTACAGAATCAAGTTCAAGTTTATAAAACTCTGCAATATCATAACTATTACCATGGGTCTGTAAATGCAGATAAATAATTGCAAGTAGCATCAATAAACTACCTGCTATGGTATAAATAAAGAATTTAAGATTAACCTTTATCCGGTTCTCTCCTCCCCACAACGCACATATGAAATAAACTGGTATCAATGCTACTTCCCATCCAATATAAAACAGAAATCCATCCAATGCTGTAAAAACAAGCAATAAGCCACTTTGCATAAAGAATATCAGGGCGTAAAAAGCTTTGGTATTCTTAATATCATGTTTATAACTAGATAAAATAATAATTGGTATAAGAAGATTGGTTAGTATTAAAAGTAACATACTTATACCATCTATTCCCGCCTTAAATTGTATCCCAAACTGAGGTATCCAGGCCAGATTAACTAGAAACTGTGTACTAGCATCAGGGATAAAATTCAGATATAAATAAACAGTAATCGCTAATGGTATTAAAGAGAAGGCACCGGCAAGTTCCTTCACTATGGATTTACCAGAGAGGAGGATAATCAACGCAGCGATAAGCGGAATAAAAATTTGTAACAGTAAGATCTCCATTTAAATCGTTCTACTCCTTAATATTAAATTTTATACATACTATAGACTAGTAAGGCTATGATTCCAGCAACCATCATAAAGATGTAAAAGCCAACCATACCAGATTGAAGTAACCTAATAGTTTTACTCGCTTCTAAAGCACCTTTGCCAAAACCATTCACAAGTCCGTCTATCCCCGCTTTGTCAACTGTTCTGTAAAAGAAACCGGATAAGGAATTTAGTGGACGGGTAATGAGTGAATCATAAATCTCATCTATAAAAAATTTATTGTAAGACAAGCGAGCAAGTCCACTTCGTCCTGTAATTTCATCTGCAGGAATATGAGCTTGTTTCACATAACGGTTGTAAGCAAATAGCATCGCAATGATTGCAGCTCCAACAGAAACAGCCATCAAAATATATTCAGTAGCATGATCTAAAGTTACGTGTGCAACTTTGGAAGTTGAAGCTTCAAAAACCGGAGCAAGGAAACCTGCCAGCCAATGACTACTTCCAAATACTTCAGGAATTCCGATGAAACCACCCAGAGCAGAAAGAATTGCGAGGATAATCAATGGTACTGTCATTGAAGCAGGAGATTCATGTAAATGATGTTCCTGTTCAGTAGTCCCGCGAAATTTTCCATTAAATGTTAGATACATCATGCGGAACATATAAAATGAAGTGAAAATGGCACCAATAACTGCGATCAGCCAAAACACCTTATTATTTTCATAAACATGTGCAAGTATCTCATCCTTTGAAAAGAACCCTGAAAAAGGTGGAAGTCCGGCGATCGCAATTGTTCCGATCATCATGGTCACGTAAGTAAGCGGCAATTTCTTTTTAAGTCCGCCCATATTTCGCATATCCTGCTCATTGCTCATAGCATGAATAACAGAACCTGCACCAAGGAAAAGTAAGGCCTTAAAAAATGCATGGGTAATTACATGGAAAAATGCACCTGTATAGGCTCCAACTCCCAATCCAAGAAACATATAACCCAACTGTGAAACAGTTGAATAGGCCAGAACTTTCTTAATGTCAGTTTGAGTTACTGCAATGGCAGCTGCAAGGAAAAGCGTTGCAAGTCCGATAATGGCTATAACACCAAGAGTTTCAGGAGCCAGTGTAAATAAAATATTAGATCGGGCGATCATGTAAATGCCGGCAGTAACCATCGTTGCGGCATGAATCAGCGCGGATACAGGCGTTGGTCCGGCCATCGCATCGGGAAGCCATGTAAACAATGGAATTTGAGCTGATTTTCCAATAGCCCCCACAAATAATAAAGCAGTAATCAGAACCAGAACAGAATCGCCTGAAGCCATATTTGCGGCCTGAGGAAAAACAATTGCAAACTCCACACTATTGAAAGTTGTGAAAATCAGGAAAACGGCGATCAGAAATCCAAGATCACCTATACGATTCATGACAAATGCTTTTTTGGCCGCACTTGCGTATGATGAGTTTGTGAACCAGAATCCGATTAGCAGATATGAGCATAAACCCACGCCTTCCCATCCGATAAACATGACAACATAGTTAGAGCCAAGTACCAAAAGCAGCATGAAAAATATGAACAGATTTAGGTAGGAAAAAAATTTCGCAAAACCTGTATCGTGGTGCATGTAACCTGTTGAATATACATGAATCAGAAATCCAATTCCAGTTACGATCAGCAGCATTAATGCACTGAGGGGATCAACAAGGAAAGAAAAAGGAATCTTTACACTTCCAGCACTTATCCAATCAAAAATTGGGATAATGAATGACTTCGTTTCTACTGAATTCAGCTCAAAAAATATCCCCAAACTGACCGCAAAAGAAGCGAAAACAGTAATGCAACCTATAAAACCAACAACAGTTTTGGATAAGGTATTACGACCTAATCCATTGATGAGGAAACCTAAAAGTGGGAATAAAGGAACTAACCAGACTAAATTTATCATTATAATATTCTAATTATCATGTTATACACCTTGCCATTCTGAGCCACAGCGAAGGATTACCACTTAAGCTTATTCAAAATATTAACATCTGTTGAGTTGGTGTTTCGATAAACCATCACAATGATGGCAAGTCCAATTGCCACTTCAGCAGCTGCTAATGCCATTATAAAAAATACAAATACCTGCCCGGAGGGATCATTATGATGAACCGAGAATGCAGTGAGTAAGAGATTCACAGCATTAAGCATCAATTCAATTGACATGAAAATTACGATTGCGTTTCTGCGAATCAGCACACCAATTACTCCAATTGCAAAAATAATCGTGCTTAGCAGAATATAATGATTTAAGGGAACACCTTGAATTGCCTGCGTTACATTTTCCATGATCTATACCTTTTTAATATCCCTTTTTGCTAATAGAACAGCCCCGACCATTGCAGATAGCAATAGAATAGAGGAAATCTCAAACGGTAAAAGGAATTTGCTAAATAAGACCTTCCCTAGGTTTTTAACCAAGCCGAGATCTTGAGTTTGCAGAACCAATGGATCGGAAGCATTCAATGCTTTAACCGAACCCACTATTGTTATGATCAGACACATCCCAGCGACCACTCCAGCCATTTTAAGAAGATTGGACTTAGAACCAATTGAACCCTCATTCAGATTAAGGAGCATGAGGACAAACAGGAAAAGTACCATTATCGCGCCCATGTATACAATGAAGTTCACAATTGCAAGGAACTGTGCATTCAGCATAATATAGTGTAGGGTAAACGTAAAAAAAGTGACGATAAGGTACAGTACGCTATGTACCGGATTCTTCGAAAATATTACCAAAAGGGCGAAGAATATGGTTAAAAAAGCAATAAAATAAAAAAGAGATATACTCATTAATACGGTATTTTAATCTTTGCTCCGAATACGGGCAAAGGTATAATTTCTGCCGAAATATTTAGAGGGCTCGGCTGCCTCAATTACAAAAAATTTTAGTCCTTTTGAACCTGCATAGGCTCTTCAACTAGCTTGTCTTTACCATAGATGAAATCCTTTCTCAGGTAATCTGCAGGAACAATCGGGCCATCCAAATAGATCGCTTCCTTCGGACATGCCTCTTCACAAAGTCCGCAGAAAATGCAGCGCAGCATATTAATTTCGTAAACAGCAGCATATTTCTCTTCACGGTATAATGCCTCCTCACCCTTCTGACGTTCTGCGGCAATCATGGTGATTGCTTCTGCCGGACAGGAAAGCGCACAAAGCCCGCAGGCAGTACAACGCTCTCGACCTTCTTCATCCCTCTTAAGCGAATGCATACCTCTCCAGTTCTCAGAAAATTCGCGTTCAACCTCCGGATAAAAAATAGTCTCCTTCTTTTTGAACATATGTCTGAAAGTTATTCCCATCCCCTGAAAAATTGCGGGAAGGTATAAACGCTCCCAGAAATTCATTGGTTTCTGTTCTAAAACTTTTTTCCTGTTAGTTAATGGTTCCATAGACCCTAAATCCTCCTACAAGGGGTTTTTATTTATAATAATTCAGTCGAATACAGACTGATTATAGTTTATCAATAATAGTAATCACAATACCTGTAATTACTATGTTGGCAATTGCCAAAGGAATTAATACTTTCCAACCAAGATTCATTAACTGATCGTATCTAAAACGTGGAACTGTCCACCTCACCCACATAAACAGGAAAATAAATGCAAATATCTTAAACATGAGGGCTGCCATCCCTATCAGCGGTCCAACTACAGGACCGGTCATTTCATTAACCCAATCCATCCCGGGATAATTATACCCACCAAAATATAGTGTGGACATTACCGCTGAAGCCAAAAACATATTTAGATATTCAGCAAACATATACGCGCCCATTTTAAATCCTGAGTATTCCGTGTGATAACCGCCAACGAGCTCAGTCTCACATTCAGGCAAGTCGAAAGGAGTACGATTTGTTTCTGCGAAAGAACAGATCAGGAAAATAATAAATCCAAGTGGCTGGTAAAAAATATTCCAGTTTATGCCATGCTGCTGCTCAGCTATTTCCTTCATACTCAAGGTATTGGTTGCCATAAGCAAGGCAATAATAGAAAGGCCCATTGGAATTTCGTAGCTGATACTTTGTGATGCACCTCTTACAGCACCCATCAGGGAGAATTTATTATTTGAAGCCCATCCACCAATCATGATTCCATAAACACCAAGCGAAACCACTCCAAAAATATAAAGCACCCCAACATTGATATCTGTAATCTGCAAGCTAACTAGACGCCCAGCTATCTCAATATCTTGCCCCCATGGAATTACCGCACTCCCAAGAAAAGCGGTGAATAATGCCAGAGATGGGCCAAGAATAAAAAGGGCTTTACTTGAATCTGTAGGGATGATTTCTTCCTTAAAAAACATTTTCAATCCATCAGCAAGGGGCTGAAACATTCCTCCTGGTCCGGCTCTGTTTGGGCCAACCCTATCCTGAAGGAAGCCTGCAATCTTTCTTTCTGCAAGCGTTGAATAGGCTGCAACAGTAAGGCTGATCACAAATATGACCAGAATTAAAACGAATTTCTCTATTATAAATGCTAATTCCATCAGACTTTGGTTGCTCGTTCAAATTCAACTTTATTTGCTTCAATTAATACCTGATCCTCTGTAATTACCGGTAGTGGCGCAAATTCATAATGATTGGAGGATATTACTGAAGTCTGCGCAATATGACGCGGACCTTCAATGATCCAGCTGCTGGTATTTTTTGTCTCGAAACGACAGGTATTACAAATAAAATCTTCTACCTCACCAAATTGATCTTTACGACCTGTAACTCTTAAAACCTCATCGCCTTTGTACCAAAGGGTTACTTTTCCTTTACAGGTTGGGCAATCACGATGGGCATCTACAGGTTTTGTAAACCAAACCCGGTTTTTGAAACGGAAAGTTTTGTCGGTTAAAGCTCCTACCGGACAAACATCAATTACATTACCCGAAAAATCATTCTCGATGGCTTTTTCAATGTAGGTGGATATTTCTGAAGCATCGCCGCGTCCCAAAATTCCATGCACCCGATTATCAGTGATTTGATTTGCGACATAAACACATCTATAGCATAAAATACAACGGGTCATGTGCAATTGTATTTTGTCGCCAATATCTATTTTATCAAAAGTACGGCGCTCAAATTCATATCTGGAGTTACCTACTCCATGCTCATAGGAAAGATCCTGTAAATGACATTCTCCGGCTTGATCGCATATCGGACAATCCAATGGATGATTGATCAGTAAAATCTCAACTACACCCCTTCTTGCTTCAATCACTTCAGGGGAAGTTATATTCTGCACTTCCATTCCATTCATTACACCGGTACGGCATGAAGCCACCAATTTTGGCATCGGGCGCGGATCCTTTTCAGAACCTTTGCTAACTTTTACCAGACAAGTCCGGCATTTTCCACCGCTACCTTCAAGTTTTGAATAATAGCACATGGCAGGCGGTACAATATCTCCTCCAATCTGACGTGCAGCATTGAGAATACTTGTACCCGGTTCTACCTCAACCGTAATCCCATCTATTGTAACTTTAACTTTATCGCTCATTGTTTAAAAGTCAAAAATCAAAAACCCAAAACTATTTATTAAGATTAATAATAATTGTAGCCGTAGTTTTCGAAATCTCGTCAGCCTCATTTAATAAAAATCTAATTTTTCCTTATCAACCTTTGATAATCCTGTATCTCTAATAAGACAAATCCAATATTTTGTTTCATTTGCAGATTTCAAGCCTATTGTATAAAAATTCTTAAAATCCTTCCTCAAGCTAACATACTTTCCTTCTACAATGTTCGCTCCTATTGAAGTAGCAATCCTTAATTTTTAATTTTGACTTACCACCTCCTCTAATTTAGGAAGTGGATCTGCATATTTAGCAAGACCATAATTCCGCTTCATCGCTTCCATTGGATTTGTAATATGCCACTCAAATTCATCACGGAAATGGCGAATTGCACTGGCGACAGGCCAAGCAGCAGCATCTCCCAAAGGACAAATTGTATTGCCTTCAATTTTCTTAGAAACATCTACCAAAAGATCTATATCACTAATTTTTCCATGACCATATTCCAAACGATGAAGAACTTTCTCCATCCAACCGGTACCTTCACGGCAAGGTGAACACTGTCCACAGCTTTCATGGTGATAGAAACGCGAGAAATTCCAGGTATTTCTAACAATGCACTGGTCTTCATCAAAAGCAATAAAACCACCAGAACCTAACATTGATCCGCTTAGAAAGCCTCCATCAGAAAGAGATTCGTAACTCATCAAACGTGGCTGACCGTTAATGGTATTCATTATCAGATTTGCAGGCAGAATTGGAACAGAAGAACCTCCTGCTACAACAGCTTTCAATCTTTTTCCATTAGCAATACCGCCGCAATATTCATCAGAATAAATAAACTCTTCAACAGGTACACCCAATTCAATTTCATAAACACCCGGCCTTTTAAGATTACCAGAAGCAGAAATCAGTTTAGTTCCTGTACTTCTGCCGATCCCAACCTTAGCGTATTCTTCACCACTATCATTGATAATTGGCACAACAGCCGCTATTGTTTCAACGTTATTAACAACTGTTGGACAAGCCCAAACACCTGATATTGCAGGAAACGGAGGTTTGATACGAGGATTTCCACGCTTACCTTCCAATGATTCGATTAGTGCAGTTTCTTCCCCACAAATATATGCTCCGCCACCCGGCTGAACATATAATTCCAGATCATAACCTGAGCCCAATATATTTTTCCCAAGAAAACCAGCATTCTTAGCTTCAATGATTGCACGCTCCAGAATTCTGATTTGCGGCATCATTTCGCCGCGCACATAGATGTAGGAAGTTTTTGCACCTAAAGCAAAACTGGAAACGATCATTCCTTCGATAAGAAGATGAGGAATGTGAGTCATCAGGTAACGGTCTTTAAATGTCCCTGGTTCAGATTCATCAGCATTACAAACCAAATAGCGTTCACGGCCTTCAGGTTTAGCCAAAAAGCTCCACTTCATGCCTGTAGGAAAACCGGCACCACCCCGTCCGCGTAGTCCGGAAGTCTTTACTTCTTCAACCACAGCATCAGGAGACATAGTCCTTAAAGCCTTCTCTACCGAACGGTAGCCTCCATTCTGACGATAAACATCGAAAGTATGAATTCCAGGTACATTAATATTCTCTAATAATAACTTGCGTGCCATGTTAAATTTCGATGGGAGATGGGAGATTGGAGATGGGAGATATAAGACGTATAGGCATTTGTGAGAAAATACTCAGTCTCATTTCTCATAGCTCAACTCTCATATCTCATAGCTTATATCTTATTTTTTAAACTTTCAATCAATTTATCTACACTCTCTTCCGTTAAATGCTCATAAAAAGTGTATTCAGGGCCAATCTGTAGAACCGGGGCCATACCACATGCTGCCAAACATTCTACCCCTCTCCAACTGAACTTTCCATCTGCTGATACTTCGCCTTCCTTAACACCAAGAGCCTTTTCAATATGGGTCATGATTTTTTCTGCACCAACCAAGCAACAAGGACCAGTGCGGCATACCTCAAGAACATATTTACCCTGAGGACGGAGAAAAAACATGGTATAGAAAGTCGCTACTTCATAAACCTCAATTGTCATAATCTGAAGATAGGCTGCTACTTTATCCATTGCCTCCGGACTTACCCAGCCGTATTCTGCCTGCACCAAATGAAGCATAGGCAACAATGCTGACTTTTGTTTTCCTTGAGGATAACGGGTTACAATTTCATCAAACTTGTTAATCAGGTCCGAAGAAAATTCAATTTCCATATGTTCAGTTACACTAAGCATCTAATTCTCCTGCGATTACGTTCAAGCTACTCATATTGAGAATGGCATCGGATAATAACATTCCAGCACTCATTGGAGCATACATCTGGTAGTTAATAAAACTTGGTCTTCTGAAGTGTAAACGATAAGGAGAACGTCCTCCGTCGTTAACTAGGTAGAAACCCAACTCCCCATTACCACCCTCAACTGCATGATAGACCTCAGTTTTTGGAGTATCGATCTCTCCCATCACAATTTTGAAATGGTAGATCAAAGCTTCCATACTATTATAAACCTCATCTTTTGGTGGCAAATAAAATTCAGGTACATCTGCATGGAAAATACCTTTTGGTTCCTTTTCAATCTTTTCCAATGCCTGCTCAATAATTCTTAAACTCTGCCACATTTCCTCATTACGTACAATGTAACGATCGTAAACATCGCCACTTGTACCAACTGGGATTTCAAAATCAAAATCCTGATAGGAAGAGTAAGGTTCATTTACCCTAACATCATAATCCACACCGGTTGCCCGAAGAATCGGACCGCTCCAGCTATAATTCAATGCTGTTTCGGGATCAACAGCTGCAACACCTGAGGTACGATCAATAAAGATTCTGTTCCGGTTAAATAAGGTTTCAAATTCCCTCAGAATGGGAGGAAATTTAACCAAGAATTTTTTGATTTTGGCAAAAGCAATTTCATTAAAATCCCTTTCAAAGCCACCTATCCGGCCAATATTAGTTGTCAATCGGGCGCCACAAATTTCTTCGTATATTTCGTAAATATGTTCTCTCTCTTCCATCAGGTAGAGGAAACCAGTAAATGCTCCGGTATCAACCCCTAAAATTCCATTACATATTAAATGATCTGAAATGCGGGCGAGTTCCATTACAATTACTCTTAGGTAATCAACTCGCTTAGGGATTTCAATACCGAGTAATTTCTCTACCGTCATATGCCATCCCATGTTATTTATAGGAGAAGAACAATAATTTAAACGGTCAGTAAGTGGAGTAATCTGATAAAAAGGACGATGTTCAGCAATTTTTTCAAATGCTCGATGAATGTAGCCAATGGTTGAAACACCGCTTATAATACGCTCGCCATCCATCACCAGAACATTCTGAAAAACCCCATGCGTCGCAGGATGGGTAGGACCGAGATTTAATACGAACGTTTCCTTCTGAGGGTCGTTATCTGTGAATATTGGTTGATTCGTCATCTTCCGAAGAAATAATCCTTTTTATCAACACGATTCGGGTCTTCCAGCGGATGCTCTCTTCGCATAGGGAAGACCGTCATATCATCAACATTTAAAACTCTTACTAAATTCGGATGACCATCGAATATGACTCCAAAAAAATCGTAGGTTTCTCTTTCCATCCAGTTAGCACCTTCCCAAAGCGTAGTAGCAGTTGGAATATGCGGTGCGTCTCCATCAATAAATACTTTGATTCTCACACGTACATTGTTTGTCAGACTATGCAAATGATAGATAACACCAATTGAAAGTTCCTGTTCCGGATAATGAATGCCAGTTATATCTGTCAGGTAATTAAATTTAAGATCCTTATCCTCTTTAAGGAAACGTAGGACTTCAATGATTTTATCAGCAGAAGTTTCAAATGTTAAAAACCCATACGGTTCTGAAGGGACAGAAATTTTTTCTCCAAACACTGAAGTTAAACTTTGTATGACTTGCTGATTATTGAGTTTGCCCATTACTGGATTCCGTATCTTTCTAATAATTCTTTATACTCTTGTGAATCTCTCCTACGCAGCGATTCATTCTTAACCAGTTCCTGTATTTTATTAAAACCGTCAATTATAGCCTCTGGCCTTGGTGGGCAACCAGGAACATAAACGTCAACTGGTATGATCTCATCAATCCCTTGCATTACAGAATAGGTATCAAATATTCCACCACTGCTGGCACATGCCCCTACTGCAATTACCCAACGTGGTTCTGCCATTTGAAGATAAACCTGCTTCAATACAGGACCCATTTTCTTGGCAATTGTGCCCATAACCATCAAAAGATCTGCCTGACGCGGAGAAAAGCTAGGCCTTTCTGATCCAAAACGGGCAAAATCATAATGCGATCCCATGGTTGCCATAAATTCAATACCACAGCAAGAAGTTGCAAAAGGTAATGGCCACAATGAATGCGATCTTGCTAATCCAACTACCTTTTCCATGGATGTTGCAAAAAAACCTGATCCTTCAACTCCAGGAGGCGCTTCTACTAAATTTACTTCAGACATAATTCTTCAAATAAAAAAGCCCAATTCAGACAAGTCTAAATTGAGCCCAAATTTAAGAAATTTAATGCTTTCAATTGTTTGAACCACTATTTAGAAACAGTCTAAACGCTACTCCCAATCCAATGCTTTCTTCTTCACGATATAAATAAAGCCAAGCAGAAGTGTACCCATAAATACGAACATTTCAAGCAGACCATTAACTCCGAAATCGCGGAAGTTAACCGCCCAAGGGTACATAAAAATAACCTCTATATCAAAAAGAACAAACAAAATTGCAACCAAAAAATACTTAATGGAAAAGGGTTGGCGAGCATTGCCAATTGACTTTATACCAGACTCAAATGCAACCAATTTATCCTTCGTTTTACGTTTAGGTCCAGCCATGTGCGTAATAGTCATTGTCAGGCCTACAAAGCCAAGGGCAACAATCATCTGAAATATAATTGGGAGATAATTTACGGCGGTACTTTGTGCTTCCATTCTTGTATTTTGCTCCGCAAATATAGAAAAAAAAGAAGGCCCTGAACTATGTTCAGGGACTTCTCTATAAAATATGATAAGTTTTTTACTTACTGCCGTCGATCGCTTTCACCGCCTGTGTTGCTGTGACATTCGCCGGATCTAAAGCAAGAACCTTGTCAAAATATTCTTTGGCCTTTACAGTGTTGCCATCTTTCCTCGCGGCAACAGAACCAAGGTAATTGTACGCCTCAATAAGACCCGGAGTACTCTTAGTGGCAAGTTCCGGTTTTTCAACTGTAACTAGATTTATATATTTCTCATAGAATGGAACCGCTAAACCTTGACTATCATTTTCATCATCTAATAGTCGGTTGATACGGCCTCTGTACTGCCAGCCAATCTGTGTGGTTGGTGAACGCTGAACCAGATAGCTGAAAGCAGAATCTGCCTTTACTAACAGATCCTTCTCAGGGTTCAAATTAGCATTTTTTAAGGCCCCATATTGAAAATAGTATGATGAACCTAAATAATAGTAGTCAAGAAGGGCACGTTCCGGATTAATAATGGATATCTCGTATGCCTTAGCTGCATCCTCATACTT
>Ga0105051_10001053_pt1 | contig 38153 bp, 36 predicted proteins | sample FRY02_FD_78383 | JGI IMG/M metagenome (GOLD analysis project Ga0105051, IMG submission 78383) | Freshwater microbial communities from Lake Fryxell liftoff mats and glacier meltwater in Antarctica - FRY-02 (megahit assembly) | ecosystem: Environmental > Aquatic > Freshwater > Ice > Glacier... | reverse complement strand
GCACCATGACCAAACCAAAGTGAGTTGGGTCGATGCCCAATTGCTGTGCCACTGGCAGCAAAATAGGTACCAAAATCGTGATGGCGGCGACGGGCTCCAAAAAGCAGCCAATCAACAGCATCAAAGCGTTTGCCAGTAAAAAGAATACCCACTGCTTGTCGGTAACGCCCAGTATCCAAGACGCGATATCTGCGGTGATGCCTTCGGCGGTCAGCATCCAACTGAAAATACTGGAAGCCGCAACAATAAACATCACAATGGCCGTTGTCTCTACTGTCTCTATAGAGATGCGAACAAACTGGCGCAACGACAATGTTTTGTACCAAAACAGACCCAAAACCAACGCCCACATACAAGCGGCAATGGCACCTTCAGTTGGTGTAAAAAGGCCGACCGTCATACCACCAATCAACAACACCGGTGTCATCATTGGCATCACAGCGGTAAATCTAAACCACCAATCGGCCAAAAATAAAGTTACCAAACCAAGAAAAATAGTTGTTCTAGGGGGGGCGCCCATCTCAATCAACAACCAAGTAACGACTGGCCAACCCACGACGATGGTAATTTCCAGAAGACCTTTTGAAAACAACCTTTTGTTAAAGCTGATGTCACCGCCCCATTGATTTTTCCAAGCGAAATAACTCACCGTCAACATAATTAACGTGGCAATCAATAGGCCCGGCACAATACCAGCGAGAAACATGCCGCCTACCGACACGTTGGCCAACATGGCATATATAACAATTGGTAGGCTAGGCGGAATAATAGGTCCCAACGTGGCTGATGCCGCAGTCACACCAACCGCAAACTCAACAGGGTAGCCTTGGTCTTTCATGGCTTTAATTTCAACCGTTCCGAGACCAGCCGCATCGGCAATAGCTGTTCCGCTCATACCTGAAAAAATAATTGAAGCCACCACATTGACGTGACCCAAACCACCGCGCAACCAGCCAACCAAGGACGTTGCTATTTCAAAAATACGGTTGGTAATACCCGCGTTGTTCATCAAGTTGCCAGCAAGAATAAAAAATGGAACCGCCAGCAATGGAAAGCTATCGACCCCACTGATCATGCGGTGCACCACAACGAAGGGCGGCAAATTGCCGCTGATGATCACATAAATGAGGGATGCACCTGACATCGCAATGGCGATGGGTACACCCGCAATCGTGAAAAATAAAAACAGTGACTGCAGCATGTTGATTCCAAATAGTGGTTTTTAAAGGGTGTGTTGACGTTTTATTCGATGGCGATCACAGCTCGTCCACGCCGCTGTAGTCGCTGCGCCAATGCGCCAAGCCCACTTGTACGGAACGAAACGTACACAACACAAAACCAAACCAACAAATGCCATAAATAATATTCATCGGTAAATCAATAATGGTCATCTGGTAGTTGCCCAATTTCTGCATGAGCAACCAAGTAAATACCACACACGACAGATAAAAAGAACTGTTGAATACATCGACGGCTAGGGCTAGGCCACGAGACAAACCCTTGGGTAAATAGCGGTAAAAAAAATCGACCCGAATGTGGTTGTGTTTAACCACGCCGATCGCCATGCCCACAAACACACTTGCAATCAACAAATAGCGTGCAATTTCCTCAGTCCATCCGGCAGAGTCGTTCAACACGTACCGTGTAAAGAATTGGTGGAACACCGTGATGCCCAACAGCCAAAAGAAGCCCACGGCGATCCAGGACTCCACGCCATAAATAGACAAGTCAACCTCTTCATCCTCGGTGTGGAATGCATTAAGACGTTCTTCTTGCTGGCTGGCTGTCTCTTTTTTCATAAATTGGAATCCCAATGGGCGGGTAAATATACAAAATAAAAGCCACCCTGTTGCAGCAATACAGCTACAACAGGGTTAGCACGGTTACAGCTCTTATTTGGCTTTTTGGATAGCGTCGTAGTCAGCACGGGTGAAACCCATGGATTCCAGCGGTACGTTTTTAAGCACCGCTAAACGGAAACTTTCGCGATCGACGTTAACGACCTCTAAGCCTCTTGAACGGAACACATCGGCCAGCTTGGACTCACGCTCTTTGATGATTGCTGTGCCTCTTGCCGCAGCTTCTTGAGTGACTTCTGTGAATATCTTCTTTTCAGCGTCAGACAACGTGTTCCAGACATGCGGAGCAATTTGGGTGATGACGCCGTCAACAATGTGGCCAGTCAACATAATTGCTTTTTGCACTTCATAGAACTTTTTTGCGTCAATGGTTGTCAACGGGTTCTCTTGTGCATCAACTGTGCCATTTTGAAGTGCTAGGTAAACTTCAGAAAACGCAATTGGCGTGGGGTTTGCACCACAAGCTTTAGGGGTCGCTGTGTAAGCCGGTACGTCAGGTACTCTGATTTTCAACCCTTTCATGCCCGCACAATTTGTAAACGCTTTTTGCGCTGTTGTGTGGCGCGCACCGTAGTAGGTGTAGGCCGTCATCTGAATACCAGTTTTTTTACGGTAGTCCTCAGCCATGCTCTGGAACACGGGACTTTTTGCGTAGGCCAACAAGTGATCGCCATCTCGGAAGATGAATGGGTAGTAAGCGATACCAAGTCGGGGGTAACTGCGCGCCGCGAAGGAAGCGCCACTGATGATCATGTCAACAGTACCCAGAGTCATGCCTTGGTTGATATCCGTCTCTTTGCCAAGTGATGAGGCGGGAAACACCTGGATTTCAAATTTTCCATTGGTGCGTTTTTTAATCTCTTCGGCTGCCCACACAGATTCGGTATGGAACGGCTCTGTTGTTTCATAGACGTGCGCCCATTTCAACTTGGTCTGCGCAAATGCCGATGCCGTACTTAAGCCTAGAACAGCTGCCGCAACGATTAATTTAACTGTATTTCTTGTCTTCACTTCAGTCTCCTTTTATAAACCCAGGTTGGGTTTGGATTAAACAGCGCTTCACGCTGGGGGTAGCTTCCAGCTTGCGCTGTAGCGTTTGGTGGCGTTGCGCAAATGCACCAGCATTGCGCGACGAGCTGCTTTAGAGTCATGCACTTCAATCGCATGCAACACAGCCTCATGTTCTTGAATCGCCTTGTTCCACGAATCTGGATGTTCAAAATAATCACCTAGACGCTCAAACAGCTCACCGTCTCGGGCGGCCCAGGCTTGCTGAACCATGAAGATCAACACGTCGTTGCCGCAAGCTCTCGCAATAGCAAGGTGAAAAGCCTCATCACCCTCGCGGGTTAACAGCCCTTTTGCGCTTGCTTCGCGCATGAGCTTAAGACCTTTGTGCATGTCTGAAATTTCAGATTTACGCGCATTTTTAGCTGCTAGCGATGCAATTTCAACTTCAATGATTTCTCTGGCGTACATCACCTCTAAAGGACCCCAGGTCAACGGTATGTCTCTCGTATTGTTTGGCCCTATCGCGTCTGACTGCATGGGTCGTGGCGTAATGGAGCGCACGTAAATGCCTGAACCCGTGCGCACTTCAATCAAGCCCTCAACCTCAAGGGCAATCAAAGCTTCACGCAATGACGGGCGACTCACGCCCAAATGTTTTGCAAGATCGCGCTCTGGAGGCAACTTTGAACCTATGGGCCAAACACCACGCAACATATCACCGCGAAGCTCTTCAGCAATGCGGCGGTACATACGTTGGGGTTCAATAACTTGCATAGAAAAGGCTTTAGATGGGGAAAACGTTAATTGGTAAATTGGTCAGACCAGATGAGAATGATGATGTCATCTAGTCATGACCACTGTCAATGCAAAAACATCAGCATTTACCCGCATAACGCCAACAGGAAATCACCATGCGCCTCATTGGAAAAACCATACTCATCACAGCAGCAGGGCAAGGTATCGGCCGTGCATCCACACTTGCCATGGCCAAAGAAGGCGCTGTGGTGTGGGCAACCGATATCAATGCCGACTTACTAGACAGCTACAAGGGCGTAGCCAATATTCACACCCGAACATTGGACGTGACAGACAAAGCTAATATAAACAACGTTGTTAACGACATGCCAGCCATTGATGGCTTGTTCAACTGCGCCGGAATTGTGCATGCAGGCTCGATCATCGAAGCAACAGATACCCAGTGGGATGTTGGGTTTAACTTGAATGTACGAGCCCAGTTTTGGATGATACAAGCCGCACTGTCTAAGCTGCAAGACAGCGCGCAACAACGCGGCGGCGCCAGCATCATCAATATGGCCAGCGTTTGCAGCAGCATCAAAGGCTTGCCCAACCGCTTCATTTATGGCGCAACCAAAGCCGCCGTAATTGGTCTGACCAAAAGTGTTGCGGCTGATTACGTTGCCCAAGGTATTCGGTGCAATGCGGTTTGCCCCGGCACCGTGGACACCCCTTCGTTACACGAACGCATCAACTCGCAGGCAGATCCGGTATTGGCACGCCAACAGTTTATTGCCCGCCAGCCAATGGGACGTTTGGCACAAGCCGAAGAAATTGCCCCATTGGTCGTGTTTTTAGCCAGCGATGAGTCTGCCTTTGTAACCGGTCAGGCCTACACAATCGATGGCGGTATTGCTATCTGACCATCAGCAGCACAACCGTCCATGAAACAACTAATAGCTTTAGGCGAATGCATGTTGGAGTTGTCGCAAGCTGACAGTGAGCTGTGGCAGCTTGGCGTCGCAGGAGACACGCTCAACACAGCTTGGTATGCGAGGCGATTGCTCAGTCAATCGCAGTGGCGGGTGGCTTACGGCACGCGAATAGGCACCGATAGGTTTTCACAGCGCATTGACGACTTTATTGCCAATGCGGACATCGAGACCACTTGGATTCAACGCGATACAAAGCGAACAGCAGGCCTCTATGCCATCAATTTAGACGGGGGTGAGCGAAGCTTTTCTTATTGGCGCAGCCAATCAGCTGCGCGTCACTTTGCAGATGACCCCGTTTGGCTTGCGCGCGCATTACATGCTTCAGACCTGATTTACTTGAGCGGTATTACATTGGCCATTTTGACGCCCCAGGCACAAGACAACCTGCTAGCGGCCCTCGCGTTGGCACGACAAAGCGGACAAACCATAGCATTCGACCCCAACATACGAGCCAGCTTGTGGTCTAGCAGCACCCATATGCGTGAGGTCATCATGCGCGCCGCTAGCGTCAGCCACTGGGTACTGCCTAGCTTTGACGATGAACAGGCGGTCTTTGGCGACAGCACCTTGTCAGCCTGCGCCTCTCGCTACTTGGCAGCGGGGGCCGTTGACGTGGTGGTGAAAAATGCCGGGCTGGCGATGGGCATTGCGTCTAGCGCTGGTTTCACAGAATTTGACTGCGGACAACGCTTACAACCAGTAGACTCCACAGCTGCAGGGGACTCTTTCAATGCCGCCTATATTGCGGCCAGACTGCAAGGCCATAGTGTCCTAGAAGCGGCCCAGGTCGGCCATGCGCTGGCGGCTCGCGTGATAGGCGCACACGGCGCTTTGGTTGACTTGGCGCATTAGGTATCTGGTAGCCGAGTTGTCAGACGGCCCAACCCACATCAACACGCGTAACGCTGGTGGTATGTGAGATGGACAATGTCAAATAAGCACACCATTTCAAAAGGCAGTCTTTTATAAACTTGATCGGAAGACGTTTTAAATAGGTGGCCCGTCAACATCATGGCTATTTTTTTTGTTCATCCTATAATAATATGAAATGAAAAAAACAGCAGGCTTGTATTGTTAGCAAGCAGCACGCTCCACATCGTCCTGTGGTGATGCTGAAATTTAGGTTCACAACAACTGCCTCGCAACAACCCCTCACTGAAGGACAAGCTCACTGTGAAACTCGCATTTATCGGTCTTGGAGCCATGGGTTTGCCCATGGCAAAACGCCTGCTGCAAGCTGGGCATACGGTGGCAGGTTTCGATCTGAGCGAGCGCAACAGAGCCGCATTCGAGGCTGCTGGTGGGCAATGGTGCGACAGCGCCACGGCTTGTGTGGCTGCAGTCGACTTTGTGTGGCTGATGGTGGTGTCTGGGGAGCAGGCCGAGGACTTTTTATTTGCACAAGGACATGCCGCCGCCATGCAAGCCAACACCATGGTGATTATGAGCTGCACACAATCGGCGTCACAAGCCGCCACTACCGGCAAACAGCTGAACAGCTTAGCGCTTAGAGCCTTAGACGCACCGGTATCCGGCGGCGTGGTGGGGGCAGAAGCTGGCACGCTGACCATCATGGTGGGCGGCTCTCAAGTGGACTTTGATGCCGCTCAAACAGCCCTGACCACCGTGGGTAGCAACTTGTTCCACATGGGTAGCGAATGCGGCATGGGTTCCACCATGAAAACAGTCAACCAATTGCTGTGTGGCGTACACATAGCCGCCGCAGCAGAGGCGACGCACGTTGCAGAAAATGCCGGTCTGGATTTGGCGCAAGTGCATTCCATTTTGTCTGTATCGGCCGCCAACAGTTGGATGCTGGGCAACCGCGGTCCACGGATGCTGCAAGACGACCCAGCAGTGACCAGTGCGGTTGATATTTTTGTAAAAGACTTGAGCATCGTGGCGCAAGAAGCGCACAGAGCCAAGAGCGGCTTACCTTTGGCGGCGGCGGCTCTACAAATGTTTTTAGCGGCGTCGGGGCAAGGTCATGGCCTTGCAGACGACAGCCAGGTCATCCGCGCCTACCGCGGCCTTAATAGAGGAGCAGCAACATGAATGAATCAATCGGTTTTATCGGCGTGGGCTTTATGGGAGAAGGCATGGGTCACAACCTCTTAAAAAAAGGCTTTGCCCTGACCGTCATGGCGCACCGCAACCGCGAGCCAGTCGAGCGCTTGCTGACAGCTGGTGCCAGCGAGGCCAACAATGTCAAAGAGATGGCGCAAAACTGCAGCGTTATATTTCTATGTGTCACTGGATCGCCGCAAGTTGAGGCAATCGTGTTAGGCACAGACGGCATTTTAGCCAACGCCAAGCCGGGTACAGTCATTATTGACTGCTCGACCTCAGACCCTGTGTCCACTGGCAAGCTAGATGCAGCGGCCAGGGCAGTTGGTATGCACTTGGTCGATGCACCTTTGGGCGGTACACCCAAAGAAGCCGCAACAGGCAACTTGAGCGCCATGGTGGGCGCTGATGACGCAGTGTTTGAACGTGTGCAACCTATCATTGCCGCGTGGGCGGCCAACACCTCCCACTTGGGTAAGGTTGGCCTCGGGCACACCATGAAGCTGGTTAACAACTTTTTATCGATGGGATACGCCGCCTTGTACTCTGAAGCTTTGGTGCTTGCGCGCAAGGCTGGCCTGACTGTCGAACAGTACCATGGCGTGATTGGCTCAGGACGCATGCGTTGTGGCTTTTACGATACCTTCATGAAATGGAGTGTTGAAGGTGACCCCAATGCACACTTGTTTACAATTTCAAATGCCCACAAAGACATGCGCTACGCATCAAACCTAGCCAACGATTTGGGTGTATCCGCACCGCTACAGTCACTGGTCCGAGCCAACTACGCCAGCATGGACGCCGTTGGCCAAGGACATAAAATGGTGCCTATGATGGCGGACTTTATAGCCAGCGCCAATGGCTTGCCTACGACTGAAGACAGGCTCAACAAATAAAACTCCTGCAAACGACATCCCGCATACCGACAAGCACTTAACCGACACCCCAACACCATGAACCCCGTTCTTTTAGCTGCCACCCCCCTTAACCCGCTGTATCTGGCTGCTTTAGAGCGGCGATACACCGTGATAGGGCCTATGCCACATGAGATGTTGGCGGTGCATGCAGACCGTGAGCGCATTGAAGTGATTGCTGCCGGTGGAGAATCAAAAGTGCCCCCGGCCATGATGGATGCGTTGCCCGCGCTGAAACTTATTTCTGTCATGGGTGTAGGCTACGACGGTGTCGATGTACCCCATGCGATCAGCCGTTCAGCCATGGTTACGCACACGCCCAATGTGCTCAACGACGATGTGGCCGACTTGGCTTTGGCGCTGATGCTCAACATCACCCGCCGCCTGCCACAAGCAGATGCCTTCGTACGCCAAGGCTTGTGGGCCAAAGGGTCAATGCCACTTGCAACCAAGCTCTCAGGCCTGCGCTTGGGCATTGTGGGTATGGGGCGCATAGGCCAAGCCATTGCCACGCGGGCATTGGCGTTTGGCATGCCCATTGCCTACACCGCCAGAAGCAACAAGCCAGATTTACCTTATACATTTTTTGCATCTGTTAAAGAACTAGCCAGCCAAGTTGATGTGCTCACGCTCATCACACCCGGTGGGGCCAGCACCCACCACATGGTCAACGCGGAGGTCTTGCAGGCGCTCGGACCCACTGGCTATCTGATCAATGTGGCACGTGGCTCAGTTGTTGATGAAGTTGCCTTGGTTCATGCGCTGTCTACCCATGTCATTGCTGGCGCGGGTTTGGATGTGTTCGAACATGAGCCGCACCCACATGCACAATTGCTAGCGCTTGACAATGTCATACTCACGCCACACGTAGGCAGCGCCACAGACTCCACGCGTCAAGCCATGGCAGACTTAGCAGCGCTTAATATTGAGCGCTATTTTGCCAATGAGCCTGTTGAAACACCTGTACCCGAATGCTCAAATCGAAAATAAAAAATATCCACGGCGGTACCCTAGACGTCTTGGGTTTGGCCATTATTTGTGGCGATTACCCGCCAGGCTCAAAGCTGCCACCAGAACAAAAGCTGTGCGATGAGATTGGCGTTTCCAGAACTATCTTGCGCGAAGTAGTTAAGTCATTGGTGGCAAAAGGTCTGATCAGTACAGGCCCAAAGATTGGCACGTTGGTGCTACCAAGAGAACGCTGGAACTGGTTTGACGCCCAAGTCGTTGGCTGGCAGTCGAGCATTGGTTTTGATCCCAAGGTGCTGGACGATTTGCAAGAGCTGCGCGCTATTATTGAACCTGAAGCGGTGCGCTTGGCTGCTGTTCGAGCAACCGATGAAGAAATTGAGGCGCTGGCGACAGCTTACCGGGGCATGGAAGATGCCGTCATGCGCAACTCAGATGACGACTACATCACCCATGACTACGACTTTCACTTGGGACTGCTGCGTGCAAGCCACAACAGCATGTTTTTACAAATGGGCATAGCTTTGGGAGCCATGTTGCGCGAGGCTTTTTTGATCACCACGCGCACACCTGACAAGGGTATTGCCCGCTCCTTGCCCTATCACCTAAAAATAGTTGAGATGATTCAGGCTCGCGACGCAGACGGGGCTTATGCCAGCTCACGACACCAAATATTCTTAGCACAACGCGACGTACATGATGTTTTAATAGGCCCACAAAAGAGCCCACCATCGGACACCAAACGCCTGAAACGCGCACGCTGACCAGGAAATCAACTGTGCTTAAAACATCTTTTTGGCGTGACGACTCGTATGCCAACCGGCGCATGGGGGTTGTACTCTTGTCGCTGTCTGTGTTGTCTTTCTCCACCTTGGACAGCTCAGTCAAGTGGCTCATACAGCTGCAAACATTGCCATTGCTCGAGTTGATCTGGTTGCGGTTTCTTAGCCAAGCCATCGTAAGCGGCGTTATTTTTGCGCCCCATTACAAGATGGAACTTTTAAAAATTAACAAAATAAAATTACAAGTTGTACGCGCCATCATGTTGGGGGCGATGACCTCCATCAATTTTTGGTCGCTTCAGTATTTACAGTTAACAGAAACTGCATCCATCTTATTTTCCTCACCTCTCATAGTTGCAGTCATCAGCCATTGGTGGCTTAAACAACCTTTGCGATTAGGTCAATGGGCAGCCATCATGATCGGATTTATTGGGGTGCTGATTGTGGTCAGGCCCACATCCAATGTCATACACCCCGCCATATTTTTGATGCTCGTTAACGCTGTCATTTTTGCAGTGTTCACCCTGCTAACGCGTCATCTTGCCCAGCATGAAAACCCAGCAGCCATGCAGTGGTACTCATCCTTGGGGCCAGTTATTATTTTTGCACCATGGGTCTTGCCCGACTTTGTCATGCCAAGCCATCTGATTGAATGGCTGCTGGTGCTCGTTACTGGGGTATCCGGTGGTGTAGGCCACTACCTGTGGGCGCGAGCCCACCAATACGCCAGCTCTGCAACGCTTGCGCCCTTTGGCTACCAGCAATTGATCTACATGGCCTTTTGGGGTTGGCTGCTATTTGGTGACATTCCACCACTTGCGGTGTTTGTGGGCGGTTCTGTGATTGTGGCAAGCGGCTTGTATCTGCTGTGGGAGCAACGTAAGACACCACTCACGTGAGCGCTAAGGTCTTGTATGCAAAACAAACAATTGGCGCTTGCGTGTCTGACCCCAGTCAACGTGCATATACAACGCGCTGTGGGGTCAGGTCACGCCAAGGCCGGCGCTGCTTAGTAAGTACCGCGTCCGCCTGAAATATCAAATACTGCGCCGGTTGAAAATGAACAATCTTCGCTGGCTAGCCAGCAGGCCATTGCTGCAATTTCATCCACCTCTACAAAACGCCCCATGGGAATTTTAGACAGCATGAAGTCTATGTGCTGTTGGGTCATAGAGGCAAAAATCGGCGTTTGTGCAGCCGCTGGCGTGATGGCATTCACCATGATGCCTTTTTGAGCCAACTCTTTACCCAATGACTTGGTCAACGCAATAAGACCTGCTTTAGATGCGCTGTAGTGTGAGGCATTTGGATTGCCCTCTTTGCCGGCAATTGAGGCAATATTCACAATACGACCATAGCCCGCCTCCATCATGGCAGGCACCAGTGCCTTGCAAACAAAATACGGGGCAACCAAATTCACCTGTATCACCTCTTGCCAGACGTCGCTGTCAAGCTCCCAAGTTGGCGCATTGCCGCCAGTGATACCGGCGTTGTTTACCAAAATATCAACTTTCCCAAACTGCTCGAGGGTTGACTGTGCTGCAGCCTTCACGCTGGCTTCTTGGATCAGCTCAACCACGACGCCAGAAACAGCACCCTGAGACGACAAGCTTTGCTCGGCCTCGGTCAATGCCTGGGGATTGCGGTCCCACAAAACAACGCGGGCGCCGGAATTCAACATGCGCTGCGCAGTCGCGTAGCCAATGCCTTGCGCACCGCCAGTGATGACGGCCGTGCGTCCAGATAAATCAATATGGTTCATAACAGTCCTTTAAGTGCCGTATCGGCTTGGCCAGATGCGCGCATATCGTCTATGTATTGACGAATAATGGCATCAAATGAGTCGTCTCCTGGAAACCCCAAGAGCGTAGTTGCTGTGTCGCTTTTAACTGCGCGAGGCCAATTGGCAACGATGGCGGCCACACGTTCGTCTCGCTCAAAGGTCACGCGCGCCCGAACAGCTGGCCCTGCAACGCGCTCTAGGGCATCGAGCATCTGCGCCACCGTCACATTGACAGCCGGAAAGGCAATGGCCAAGCGTCGCTTGAGCGTATCGCGCGAGGCTTCCATCAAGCCCACCAAGCTCAGTACAGTTGACTGAGGCGATGCCAACGGGTGCGACACATTGGAATCGACCGGACATACTGACACTATGCCTGCTAGGGGCTCACGGATGATGCCGCTAAAAAATGAGGATGCAGCGCCATTAGGCTTTCCGGGACGAACACAGACCGTCATCAAACGCGCGCTCCGCCCGTCTAGATAGCCCTTTCGGGTGTAGTCGGCAATTAAATACTCACACATAAGCTTGTGCGCACCGTAAGAGGTTTGCGGCGCAGGCAAGGTGTTTTCATCCACCATCTCTGGCATGGCCAACCCTGGGTCAGGGCCGTACACCGCAACAGAGCTTGAAAACACCAAACGTGGTTGATTGCCAGCACGACGCAATCCTTCTAGCATCATGCGTGTCCCGTCTAAGTTAGAGCGCAGTCCCAACTCGAAGTCCAACTCACACTCACCAGATACGGCAGAGGCTAGGTGAAAAATCTGGTCAAAACCTGATGCAAACAACGCGCCCTGATCGTGCAAAGGTCCTATCACAGCCGTCACCCGCTTATCCGATGCCAAGTCAATAGGCAAGGGGTATTGGTCTGTCAAAGTCAGGGATGATGTCGCCCCCCACGAGGCAGGCGGGTGGCTTAGCAAGTGGCGCGCAAGGCGTGCACCAATAAATCCACCACCGCCAGTTATGAGAACGCGAGTCATATCAAGCCCCTTTAAACAATGGCATCAATCAGTGCTGGATCCCAAGCGACGACTCGCTGTGTCTGCTCACCCAAGCCATCAATCCCTAAACGCATCTGGTCACCAGCTTTTAAATAGATGGCCGTAGGCTTAACACCCATACCAACGCCTGGCGGCGTTCCGGTTGAAATGACATCACCTGGATACAAAGTCATAAAGCGGCTCACGTAAGACACCAACTCAGCAACACCAAAAACCATGGTTTTGGTAGAGCCTGTTTGAAAACGCCGTCCGTTTACGTCTAGCCACATGCCCAAATTTTGCGGGTCGGCCACCTCATCAGAGGTCACCATCCATGGGCCCACAGGACCAAACGTGTCGCAGCCTTTGCCCTTGTCCCAAGTACCGCCGCGCTCAATTTGGTATTCGCGCTCTGACACGTCATTGATGACGCAGTAACCAGCGACGTGGGCAAGCGCGTCAGCTTGGTCGACATAGCGGGCTACTTGACCAATCACAACGCCCAGCTCCACTTCCCAGTCTGTTTTAACGGATCCTTTTGGCAACACCACATCGTGGTTGGGGCCCACACGCGAATGAATGGCCTTGGTAAAGATGATGGGCTCAGCAGGAATAGGCAACCCAGACTCTGCAGCATGATCAGCGTAGTTCAAACCGATACAGATAAATTTCGCACAGTCTGCCCAAGGCGCAAGCAAGGGCGCGTCGGCGCTGATCGTTGGCAGCGTTGACAAGTCAAGCGCTTGTAGCGCTTGTAAGCCAGCACCGCTGAGTTGCTTGGAGGTGATATCGGCAACCACAGCACTGACATCACGGCGCTGGCCTTGCGTATCCAGTACGCCTGGAACAACAGCACCGTTCACCCATGCACGTAAAAATTTCATAACAAAAACTCCTTAAATAAAATCGTTTATCCACGCCCGACATACGGCATACCCGTTGCCATCACCGTGACTTGAAAGATATTGGCATCCAATGGCAAGTTAACCATGGCCATAAATGTTGTGGCCACGCTGCTCATTTCCATTCGAGCCTCAGCCCGCACAGACCCGTCTGCTTGCAACACACCAGATGCCATTTTTTCTGTCATGGCGCTGGCAACGTTGCCCACATCAATCTGTCCAACTGCAATATTAAACGGGCGGCCATCCAATGCCGCGCCACGGGTCAGGCCGGTGACGGCAGCCTTGCTGGCAGCATATGAGATGGAACTAGGGCGTGGTACATGCGCAGAAATAGAGCCGTTGTTGATGATGCGCCCGCCCTGCGGAGACTGGGCACGCATGATGCGAAAGGCGTGTGACAAACAATAGAATGCACCGTCTAAATTGGTGGCCAAGACGTTGCGCCACTCCACAGCACTGACTTCATCAGGGGTCGCAACACGTTGGTTAATGCCCGCGTTGTTAAACAGCAAGTCAAGGTGCCCGTAACGCTTATAGACATCATCAAACAAGGCTTGCACTGCATCTGGATCTGTGACATCGCATTGCATCGCTTGCGCCAAACCACGGTGCTCTGATGGCAACGCAGCGATTGTGTCTTGCAGTTTTTGTGCATCGCGTCCCACACAGATGGTTGTCCACCCTTGAGCAACCAAGGCGTGCGCACAAGCCCGACCAATTCCAGAGCTTGCACCAGTCACTACAGCAATGTTTGTATGCATTCTTGTACTTCCATCAAACGTATTAAAAAATAGTGGCTCACGTGGCCAGTCAATGGTTGTCTCGTGGCACGAATGAGCCGCGTTGCCCTTTTAAAAAGTCAAAGTCGGCTCCCTCATCAGCTTGTAACACATGGTCAAAGTACAGCCGCCAGTAACCACTGGCCAACGGTGGCTCAGGTGCTACCCAATCAGCCAAACGTGCTTGGAGCTCTGCGGCATCAACATGCAACTCCAGGTTTCTTGCTTCAACGTCTAAGGTGATGAGATCGCCATTTCGCACAACCGCCAAAGGGCCACCAGCAGCAGCCTCAGGGGCGGCGTGCAACACAACTGTGCCGTAAGCAGTACCACTCATGCGGGCGTCAGAAATACGCACCATGTCCGTGACACCTTTGCGTAAAACTTTGGGCGGTAAAGGCATATTGCCGACCTCGGCCATACCGGGATAGCCTTTAGGGCCGCAGTTCTTCAGTACAAGGATGCAGTGTTCATCAACATCCAACGATTCGTCATCTATACGGGCATGAAAATCATCAGCATTTTCAAACACCACGGCGCGACCTGTGTGCTTGAGCAAATGCGGACTGGCCGCGCTGGGCTTGATAACCGCACCGCGCGGCGCCAAATTACCATGCAACACGGCAATGCCGGCCTGCGCTTTAAAAGGCTGCTCCATGGTTTTGATAACCCTTGGGTCAAAGTTTTCGGCGCTGGCTATGTTGTCAGCCACCGAGTGACCCGTCACCGTGATCACGTCTAAGTGCAGCTCGCTGGAAATAGCTTTCATAACAGCGGGCACGCCGCCCGCGTAACAGAAGTCTTCCATGAGGTACTCGCCAGAAGGCTGGAGATTGACCAAACAAGGCATACGACTGCCCAGACGGTCAAAGTCATCTAGCTCAAGCTGAACACCTAAACGCCCGGCAATTGCCGTCAAGTGAATGAGCGCATTGGTTGATCCACCAATTGCAGCCAACGTCTTAATGGCATTTTCAAAAGCTTGGCGCGTGAGAATTTGTGAAATAGTAATGTCTTTGCGAACCATGTCTACGATGCGTCGGCCTGCCTCACGTGCCAAGACATTGCGTCGTCCATCCACAGCGGGATAAGCTGCATTGCCTGGTAAACCAATACCAAGCGCCTCGACCATACTAGCCATGGTGGATGCAGTGCCCATGGTCATGCAGTGGCCGTGCGATCGGTGCATGCCGCTTTCAGCATCAAAGAAATCTGCCAGCTTCATGGTGCCAGCACGAACCTGCTCACTCATGCTCCATACGCCAGTGCCTGAACCGAGTTCTTTTCCGCGCCATTTGCCATTCAACATGGGGCCGCCACTCACACCGATGGTGGGCAAATTCACACTGGAAGCGCCCATGAGCAACGATGGCGTGGTTTTGTCGCAGCCCATCAGCAACACCGTTCCGTCTATGGGGTTGCCGCGCAAACTTTCCTCCACGTCCATTGAGACCAGGTTGCGGTACAACATAGCCGTTGGACGCAGCAAGGTCTCACCCAAGGACATAACAGGAAATTCAAGCGGAAACCCACCTGCTTCGTACACGCCAATCTTGACCTGTTCGGCCAGTGTTCTGAAGTGAGAGTTACATGGGGTGAGTTCGGAAAAAGTATTGCAAATGCCAATGACTGGGCGCCCATCAAATTGGTCGTGTGGCACCCCCTTGCCCTTGACCCAACTTCGGTATGCAAATCCGTCTCGGTCTTGGCGACCAAACCACGCTTGACTGCGCAAAGGTTTGTTTGTTGGCTGGCTCATACATGACCTTTAAATATCTAAATTTTGATGCGATCATATTACCAAAGATATGAAGTCTCAAACTGCAGATAAACCCTTGGTCAGGGGCTGCAGTTGCTTCAGGCGCGTCTTATAGAACGCTGCGAATGCGCTCGATCGCCCGCTCAATGTTCTCGGCGCTGTTGGCGTAGGAAAAGCGAACAAAGCCTTCACCCCATGCGCCAAAACTGGTCCCAGACACAGTTGCCACATTGGCCTCATTCAAAAACAAGTCTTGCGCTTGGCGAGATGTCATGCCGGTACCCGAGATATTGGGAAATGCATAAAAAGCACCTGCAGCATCTGAGCACCTCACACCTGGCAAGCTGTTCAGCGCATCGACTATCAGCGTTCGGCGGTGGTTAAACGCCACCATCATCTCGGCAACAGCATCTTGCGGCCCAGTGAGTGCTGCCAACCCAGCAAATTGAGCTGCCGCATTGACACACGAGTGGTCGTTGATACATAAACGCGTCACATCAGCAACCAAACTCTTGGGCCAAACGGCAAAACCCAAACGCCAACCCGTCATCGCATAGGTCTTACTCCAGCCATCCAAAACGATAAGTCGATCGCGGATCTCTGGGTAATTCAACAGTGAGACATGCGCACGACCGTTGTACAGCATTTGACTGTAAATCTCATCCGACAACAGCGCCACATGTGGGTGCTTGGCCAAGCCAGCTACAAGTTTGTCAATTTCTTGCTTGGGCGTGACACCGCCAGTGGGATTCGCCGGACTATTGATAATAATCAGACGCGTTGCAGGTGTGATTTGTGCCAGCACTGTATCGGCATCGAAGGCAAAACCCTTGTCTTCACGCAACTCAATTGGGACGGGTGTTGCGCCGCTGTACTTGATGACAGACTCATAAATGGGGAAGCCAGGGTTTGGGTACATGATCTCAGCACCAGGTTCGCCAAACATTAAAACCGCAAAAAACATGGTGGGCTTACCGCCAGGCACCACAACCACGCAATCAGGATCTACCGCGCAGCCGTGTCGGCGCTGCAAGTCTGCAGCAACCGCCTCGCGCAACTGCGGAATACCATTGGCCGGGGTGTAACCGTGGTGGCCATCCCTAAGCGCCTGAATACCTGCCTCCACAATATGCGCTGGGGTTTTAAAGTCTGGTTGCCCAATACCTAAATTGATGATGTCATGACCTTGGGCCATCAAAGCTTGTGCGCGCGCGAGCACATCAAAAGCGGACTCAGTCCCTAATCGAGAAAGAGAAGCTGCTGTCTTAAGCATGGTCATAAATCCTAAAGGGTGGTCAATGGTCCGTTGCGCAAACGAGCTTGGTTACGACGGATGTGTCGATACTATACGCACAAACCGACGATGGTCTGAGCTTGACATGACGCCCTGCGCAGCTGGGCGGGACGCAGCACACACGCTAGAACCCGAACAAGTCCAGCAGATTACTCTTTGACAGCACCAGTCATTGCACTCACGTAATGTTCAACAAAAAAAGCATACAGAATAACCAGCGGCAAGGTGCCCACAAGTGAACCCGCCATCAAAGAGCCCCAGCGGTATTGATCACCATCGGTGAACGCCGACAAAATAGCAACGGGTACAGTTTTATTTTCTGTAGACGTGATGAATGTTAGTGTGTAAATAAATTCGTTCCAACACAAAGTCAATGAAAAAATAGAGGCGGAAATCAATCCGGGTATGGCCAAGGGCACAATGATTCGAGTCAGAATTTGCCAACGGGTAGCCCCGTCTACCAACGCACACTCCTCAAGCTCGTAAGGAATAGATTTGAAATAGCCCATCAACAACCACGTTGAAAATGGAATCAAAATAGTGGGATAGGTCAATATCAAAGCGAATGGCGTATCAAACAAACCATACTGATACACAACGGTTGAAAGCGGGATAAACAAGATGGACGGGGGCACCAAGTAGGCCAGAAATATCGCGCCACCCACCATCTCGGCCCCCTTAAAACGAACCCTGGTGATACCGTAAGCGGCAAACACGCTGGCAACCAATGACAGCGCAGTTGCCGACACCGAAATGAACATGGTGTTCCAAAGCCAATTGGGATAATCGGTTTCAAAGAGCAGCGAACGGATATGCTCAAACGTGGGATTCCAAGTCCAAAATGGACTGTGTGTGTCTAAATCCAGCAGCTGCTCATTCGGCTTGATGGCTGTAATGCCCATCCAGTAAAACGGGAAAATAAGAATCACCGTGATGATAAAAAGTGGGATGTACAGCGTGACGATACGCCTTGGGATATTGGCGAGGTAATTCATACCTTCGCTGTTATCGGTCAATATGTTGTCCGCAGAAGCCACCTTATTACTCATCACTGCTTCCTTGTTGCCATTTACGGCGTTGTAATCCAAACCATGACACCATAATGGCCCCGAGTAAAAATGGCACCATTGCAGTAGACACGGCGGCTCCCTCACCAATACGCCCGCCCATAATTGCCGTGTTGTAAGACATGGTGGCCATGAGCTCTGTCGCACCAGCAGGACCACCGTTGGTCAGCACCTTAATCAACTGAAAATCGGTAAACGTAAACAGCACTGAAAAAGTCATCACGACTGCAATGATTGGGGTCAACAATGGATAGGTGATCTTGACGAACATTTGCCAAGGCGATGCGCCGTCAAGCGTTGCCGCCTCGTACAACGAAGCGGGTACTGTCTGTAACCCCGCCAGTAACGAAATTGCAATAAAGGGAACCCCGCGCCAGACATTTGCAAAAATAACGCTGAAGCGTGAATTCCATGGATCACCCAAGAAATCGATGTTTCCTTCAATCCACCCCCACTCTCTTAATGTCCAAGAGATGACGGAAAACTGCGGATCGTAAATCCACCAAAATGCAATGGCAGACAGCACAGTTGGAACAATAAATGGAATCAATATGATGGCTCGTAAGATGGCTTTAAATGGCATACGTTCATTTAATAAAATAGCCAAATAGAGCCCAACTGCAAATTTAATTGCACTGGCCACTATTGTGTAGAAAAGCGTAAAGAAAACGGCTGAGTGAAACTTGGAGTCCATCAGAATCCACTCGTAGTTTTCTAAACCTATAAAAACCCCTGGTCGGCCAATTCGGGCATCTGTAAAAGACAGCCATACGCCAAGCCCGAGAGGGTATACCAAGAAAAGAATCAGAAATGCCGCCGCGGGCAACATGAACAACGACCCAACGATGTTTTTATTGTCCGACCAAAGTGCCCGTCCATAGGACAGTTTTGGCAAGGAAGTTAATAGAACAGATGACACGCGGCGGCTCCTTCAGTTAGCGGTAAATACGCATGGCGGAACGTTCAGCCATGCCGATCGCGTCCTTGATAGTTGCGCGACCGGTACACACGGAGGCCACCATATCCAGCATGACGAAGTCAGCCAGCGCTGAGGCTGCACGCTCGCCCACTGAGCCTTTTCCGCCCGCTGTCAATGTGCGTTTTGCCACATCTCGAACCAGGGTCAACTTGGGGTCTGAGCTCCAAACGGCTGCCTTGTCGTAGTCGTTCAAAGGGTGTGTCAAATAGGCTACGCCCGCATCCAACCAAGGTCCGTAGTTTTTAGCAGCCATCATGAAGGACATGAATGCCTTACACGCATCTGGGTACTTGGTGTACTTCATGGCCATCAATGGGTACGCAATGTGGAATTCTGTTGGCGTTCCAACAGGTCCGATTGGCCACAATGAGTGGTTCATGTCGTCCATGACCTCCTTCATATCGGCTTGACCTTTTGCAGCGCCAGCTTTGGCCGCGGCATATATAGACACACCGTTGTTAGTCAACGAGACGTTGCCGGTCAAGAATGCCTTGTTGTTGAAGGAGTCATTCCATGAAGCTGTACCCGTCACAAACGTCTCGGACAAGGCTTTGATGTACTCCAAGGCTTTGACCGTTTCAGGCGTATTGATGGTGACTTTGTCGTTTTCGTCAACCAAGTTGGCGCCATGTGACCACAAGGCCCAATGCACCCAAGCGTTACCGTCACCGGAGGCACGGCCCAATGCAAAGCCACCGGGGGTGGATTTTGCCTTCAGTGCCTTCATCAACTCTAAGAAACCTGCTGTATCGCCTGGAATTGTTTTATAACCAGCCTTTTCAATCATGCTTTGGCGGTAATTGATGACGTTACCGTTGTAGGCAACAGGCAATGCAATCCACTTGCCACCAGACATGCCGTAGGTGCGTGCTGACGGCACCCACCCGCCGTGAGCTTTGTCCAAGTAATTGGCTACGTCTGTTACATCCAAACATGCGGTTGGAAACAAGTGTGGCAGCGAGTACAGGCCCCAGAACATGTCTGGGCCCTGTTTGGTATTGGCTGCAACGCTGGCTTTTGGCTGTACGTCATCAAGCGACTCGTTGATCACCGTTATCTTGACACCGGTAGATTGGGTAAAGGCATCCACCAACCGCATAAAGCCGTCTTCTTCGCTTTGAATAAAACGTTTCCAACGCAGCAGTTGAATACTGGCGCCAGCTTCTGGTGTCCACGAGTTTTGTGCAGCCCAGGCTGAGCTAAACACGGCAAGGTTAGCTGTCGCACCGGCACCTGCTAATGCGAGGCCAGTTTGCAGTACGCTGCGGCGATCCATCTTTGTTTTTAACATGAATGTCTCCTAATTATGGTGAGAAACGATGTGGTGACCTTGCACGTCAAATGCGCTGCCCAGTGACAAGGTCGAACAAATGGGCATGCTCCACTCTGGGTTTTAAGTTGATTGCGGCACCCACTGCTAGGTCATGCCGCTCCCTGTAAACCCCAGTCAGTTCCTGATCGCCAATGCGCGCAACAACCAATGTTTCTGATCCAGTGGGCTCGACCATCTGCACCTGCGCAGGTATCCCCATTGGATCGATATCAAGATGTTCTGGACGAATGCCATACAAAGCCTTAACGCCGTCTGGAGCCGTGCTACTTGGATTCAGTTCCAAGCGCCCACCACTGCTCAATTCAAAGTGTGGATCGCCATTGCGGCGAACCGTGCCCTCTAAAAAATTCATTGCGGGCGAGCCTATAAACCCGGCCACGAATCGATTGGATGGGTTGTCATACAGCGCAAGTGGCGTGCCGATTTGTTCGATACGACCATCGTTCATAACAACGATTTGATCTGCCATGGTCATGGCCTCAATTTGATCGTGTGTGACGTACACAGACGTAGTCTTCAGCCTCAAATGCAAGCGCTTAATTTCTGAGCGCATGGTCACTCGGAGTTTGGCATCTAAGTTGGACAAGGGCTCGTCAAACAAAAACACCTTGGGCCGTCTAACGATTGCTCTTCCCATGGCAACGCGCTGACGCTGACCACCTGACAGCTGGCGGGGGAACCGGTCTAACAAAGGTGTGAGACCCAAAATATCAGCTGCAATATCGACTCGCTCATCAATATCTGCTTGCGGGGATTTGGCCAGCACCAGTGAAAATGCCATGTTGTCCCGTACGCTCATGTGCGGGTACAGCGCATAGTTTTGAAACACCATTGCGATGTCTCGGTCTTTGGGAGGTAACAAATTCACCACCCTTTCATCAATGCTGATTTCTCCTGCGCTGATGTTTTCTAGACCCGCTAGCATCCGCAACAGTGTGGACTTTCCGCAGCCTGACGGACCCACCAATACAGTAAACGAGCCGTCGGGAATATCAATTGAGACGCCTCTTAAAATCAGAGTTGATCCAAAGGATTTTTGTACTTCATCTATCTTGACGCGCGCCACAAGCATTACTCCAAATTTTTTCTAGTCTTATAATATGACCATTGAAAAAATAAATGCCTCATGACAAACCCTAGAACCAAATAACATTTTTTTCTGTCGGTAAACCTTTGTTAAAGCGGTTGAAAGTACATCAATAAGCTGCTCAACAAGCAGCCTATGTCTTGCCATAACGCATTCCTAACGCTCAATTTTTAACGCCGACCGTTTGTGGCAATTGGTCACTGCCTGCGATAGCAAAACAGCGCGAGCGACCATACGTGCCGCTGCTTCCATGTGTGTTGTCTAATTTTCAATTAGGTTTGAAATTCATGGTCCATCTACCTACTTTGTCGATGTTGCAAACCTTTGAAACAGTTGTAAGACGCTTAAGTTTTGCCTTGGCCGCGCAGGAACTACATTTGAGCAGTTCTGCAGTTAGCCATCAAATTAGCAAGCTAGAGGGGATTGTGGGTGCACCTTTGCTACACAGAGACAGACGAGGCGCAAGAACCACACCACTGGGCGAATTGTATTTACAACGCATCCTGCCAGCGCTGCGCATTGTAGAAACTGCTGGCAAAGACTTGATAACAACCGACACAAAACTGCTGCACATACACGCAAGTCCGAGCATTGCAAGTCTGTGGCTGATGCCACGTTTGCCTGGTTTTGTGCAAGCCCACCCTGGAATCTCGTTGCACCTATCAGCATCTCCAACGCACAGTGCCTTTACCGCAGGCGAGCCAGACATAGATATACGCTACGGCTTGTCGAACTGGGCCCATGTTGAAGCCGAGTTGTTGTTCTCCGAACCAGTCCGCCCGCTAACCAGCCCCGCACTCGCTAAAGACTTGGCTATGCAGTGCGTCAGTGATATGTTGCAAGCACCCTTGATACACAGCTCCGAAAGCTTGGTGCAATGGCACGACTGGCTCCAGGCATGTGGCGTAGTAGCCAAACCCAATGCTTTCTCACTGCGGTTTGACCGCGCACAGCTGTCTCTGGATGCGGCAGCCCAAGGTTTGGGAATCGCTTTGGAAAGCACCATCATGGCGGCGCCCTACCTTGCTGATGGTCGTTTGGTTACTTTGTTTCCTGCACATCACGTGGTGGCTGCGCAAGGACACTTTGCGGTGTATCCCACAAGTCATGCGCAGAGACCGCAGGTAGCGACTTTTCTCGATTGGCTGAGGCAACAGGCGAGCGACTGCGTCTAGAACGTAGCCGCCGCGGATACCCTAATTCCAGACCATGGGACTGGCTGTAGAAAAAATTGCAGCCTTTCATCGCTATTTAATAGTATTACCATATTATGGTTAACACCTATCAACGTGATGAACATAAAAAGGTACCGTGAATTGGCACATTGAGTCGCTCATGACTTTTTGCTCCACCAAAGAGGTATTCACATGTCACATTTATTTCGTCGGTCTTTTATTGCACGGGCAGCAGCTACCATCGCTGGTTTGGCGTTGGTCAGCGCGGTCATACCAGCTGTAGCTGCAGATTATCCCAACCGCCCCATCACGATGGTTGTTCCGTGGGGGGCAGGCGGTGGCACAGATGCAACTGCACGCATCATTGGCAGCTTGCTAGAGAAAGAACTTGGCCAACCTGTGACGGTTGTCAACCGCACTGGTGGCAGTGGGGTCGTAGGCCATTCCGCCATTGCATCGGCCCAACCTGACGGCTACACCATAGGCTTGGCAACGGTTGAAATCGGCATGATGCACTGGCAAGGACTGACCAAGCTGAACAGCACCGACTACACCCCACTTGGCCTGGTGAACGCCGACCCAGCAGGTGTGCAGGTCAACGCGGACTCGCCGTACAAAGACGTCAAGCAACTGTTGGCTGCTATCAAAGCCAATCCCGGCAAACTCAAAGGCTCTGGTACAGGACAAGGGGGTATTTGGCACCTCGCCATCGCTGGGCTGCTTAGCGACCAAGGTATTGATCCCTCATCCCTGCCTTGGGTGCCGAGCAAAGGTGCCGCACCAGGACTCCAAGACATGATTGCAGGTGGCATCGATGTGGCACCTGTTTCGTTGCCAGAAGCCCGGTCACTGATAGACGCTGGCAAGGTGCGCAGCCTGGCAATCATGGCAGACCAGCCCTCTGGCCTGTATCCGAATGTGCCAACCCTCAAGTCTGCGTTGGGCAGCAACTGGACCATGGCGGCTTGGCGCGGCGTCGTAGGCCCCAAAGGAATACCAAGCGATATCAGTAACAAATTGGCAACTGCAATTAAAAAGGTCGCAGCAAGTAAAGATTACACCGATTTCATGGCCCAAAGAGGCTATGGCGTGATCTACGCAGCACCATCGGAGTTTGCAACGTTTATGGCCAAATCAGATGCCGGCCTCGGCGCAACCATGAAAGCTGTTGGACTAGTGAAATAGGCACACACAATCCTGTACTGCCCAGCACAGCGCAAGCACCCATATGAAGCTTAACGACGCCATCATCGGACTGTTGCTGCTGGCTGTGGGCTTGGCCGTATTAATAGGCGTGCAGGACTATCCCAACATTCCGGGCCAAGATGTTGGCCCGGATCTGTTTCCCGCCCTCATTGCAACCGGCTTACTCATCGGTGGGGCCATGCTGGTGGTGCGTGGATGGCGTGAACGGTCCATTGCGCCATGGCTGGTGTGGGGCGACTGGCGCCACTCACCACGCCATGTTCGCGCCATGCTCGTATTGGTCGGCTCTGTTCTTTTTTACATCGCGGCATCCGACTGGCTTGGCTTCGTGATTTGCTCCGTAACAATTTTATTTTTATTATTCCGCGCGCTGCAGCTGGATACAACGCGCTCGATCACGGTTGCTGTTGTCGCAAGCTTGGTGATTCACTTTGCTTTTTACAAACTGATGCGTGTCCCATTGCCTTGGGGCGTCTTGCTGCCATATGCGTGGTAAGCGCTGAGCATCTGTTGATACACACAGGACATTGACAAGCATATGTGGATACCAATAGAGCAAGCGTTTGCCATGGTTTTTGAACCATACACGTTGATGGTGATGGTGCTGGCCGCTTTTTACGGTCTGTTTGTGGGCTCAGTGCCAGGTCTCACCGCAACGATGGCCACGGCGTTGTTGGTACCTGTCACCTTTTTCATGGCTCCTATTCCAGCTGTAGCGGTTATGGTCACCGCTACAGCAATGGCCATATTTTCAGGCGATATTCCCGGTTGCTTGTTGCGCATACCTGGGACGCCCGCTTCAGCGGCTTATACCGACGAGGCCTACGCCATGACGCGCAAAGGCGAAGCAGAAAAAGCATTAGGCGCAAGCTTGGTATTTTCTGCGGTGGGTGGCTTGTTCGGCACGGTCGTACTGATAGTAGCCGCACCAGCATTGGCTGAGTTTGCAAGCCAGTTCAGCTCGTTCGAATATTTTTGGCTGGTGCTATTGGGCCTCACCTGCGCGGTGTTCATCACATCTGCACAGCCACTTAAAGGTTTAATCACCTTGTTCCTCGGTCTACTGGTAGCCTGCGTCGGACTCGACAACCCAGCAGGCTTTCCTCGCTTTACCTTTGACAGCGTCGAGGTCATGGGGGGGATTGGCATGATCCCAATGATGATCGGTATGTTTGCGTTTTCTGAGATCCTTCGTTTTGTGGCTGACACAAGTCCGCCTACCACGGCAGTTGTTGAGAAAGTTGGTAACGTGCTGAAGGGGCAATGGCAGGTGGCGCGCAAATACCCTGTGCAAATTTTGCGCGGCAGCGTGCTCGGAACCTCTGTGGGAGCCTTACCCGGCGCAGGCGCCGATATTGCTGCATGGATGTCTTACGCCATCAGCAAGAAGTTTTCGAAAGAGCCAGAGAAGTTTGGTACTGGGCATGTAGAGGGTCTGGTTGAATCTGGTGCGGCAAACAACAGCTCTTTAGCTGGTGCATGGATTCCTGCATTGGTTTTCGGCATCCCAGGAGACTCAATTACGGCCATCGTCATCGGTGTGCTGTACATGAAAAATCTGAATCCAGGCCCGTCATTGTTCACTACCAACCCGCAAAATATTTATGCCGTTTTCTTAATATTTATTCTGGCTAACTTGTTGATGATTCCCTTGGGCATACTGTGCATCAAAGGCGCACGCCGGGTGCTAAAAGTGCCGCGCAATATGTTGATGCCTGTGATTCTGATGTTCTGCATAGTGGGAACGTTCGCCATCAACAACACGCTTTTTTCTGTTCAAGTCATGCTGGTGGCAGGGCTTGTAGCCTACGTCTTAGAGTCCAATAAATTCCCAATTGCGCCAGCAATATTGGGGGTTGTACTCGGAGGCATGCTGGAAGATAACTTCATCACATCAATGATTAAAGCGGACGGCAATATGCTTGCGTTCTTGTCGCGCCCCATAGCAGCCGCCTTGGCGTGCGTCACCATTTTAATTTGGGTGTCCCCAAGTCTGCTGGCTCTCATACGCAGGCGTGAAGCTCCTCCTGAAACTCTTAAACGCTAAAGACCATGATGAACTGTCGCCTATAGACTAGGACAGCTGTCGCCGTTGCATCAATGGTCGAGCCGAACAAAGACCGCCAGTCAGCGTGACAATAGGGTTTATTTTTTAATGTGAGAAAGTGTCTATGCAACTACCCGCCAATACATTTAAGGCAGCCATTCGCAACGGTGACACGTTGATTGGTTGCTGGCTAGGCTTTGCAAGTAACAACGTTGCAGAAGCGATGGCCGCCAGTGGTTTTGATTGGTTGCTCATAGACGGCGAGCACGCGCCCAATGACCCGCGCTCTGCGATAGACCAGCTGCGAGCGCTTGCGCCCTATCCTGTTCACCCCTTGGTGAGAGTGGTTGAGGCCAACGTGGCGTTGGTCAAGCAATACCTTGATATAGGCGCTCAGACGCTGCTGATTCCCATGATCGATACGCCTGAACAGGCCGCGTTAATGGTGAGCGCTACCAGGTACCCGCCCCAAGGCATCCGAGGCATTGGTGCAGCGTTGGCCCGTGCGTCGCGTTGGAATCAAGTGCCGGATTACATCAACAACGCCAATGATGAGATCTGTGTGTTGGTTCAAGCTGAAACGGCTTTGGCGATGAGCAACCTACAAGCCATCGCTGAGACAGAAGGTGTTGATGGCGTTTTTTTTGGTCCTGCTGACTTATCAGCTTCAATGGGCTACTTGGGGCAACCCGATCACCCCGCAGTGCGACAGGCCATGTTGGAAGGCCTACAAACAGTTAGATCTGCGGGCAAGGCCGCTGGGATCATGATGACCGACAGGTCATTGGCCAAGATGTATATCGATGCGGGTGCCCAATTTGTTGCCGTCGGTATTGATACCAACCTATTGGTCAACGCAGCAACTGAATTGGCCAGTCACTTCAAAACAAGGTCTTAACAAAGACCACCGCGCAAAACGTTCAACTCATGTGGCCGATACTGTTAAGGTCACCACTTGCATGGCTTTGATGGCGTCCCAATCCCAAGCAATACCGAGCCCGGGCTCGTTTGGAGGATACGCAAAGCCCTCTCGAACTTCCAGCCTTGAGGTGGTAATCGGATCCAGCTGCGGAATGTACTCAACCCAAGCGGCATTGGGAACAGCTGCACACAGACTTATGTGTATTTCCATCAAGAAATGCGGACAGACTGGCACGTTGAACGCTTCTGCTAAATGGGCTGTTTTGACCCATGGCGTAATGCCACCAATACGCGCCACGTCGGGTTGCACAATGCTGCAAGCGCCCTGCTCTAGGTACTCTCGAAATTGCATGGGGTGGTACATGGACTCACCCACAGCAATCGGGATAGCGGTTTGCTCTCGCAACTGCGCGTGACCGCGAACATCTTCGGCTGGGAACGGCTCCTCAATCCAAGCCAAGTCGAGCCCCTCAAAGGCCGCAGCGCGGCGTGCACCTTGTGCTCGGTTAAAACTTTGGTTGGCATCTGTCATCAATTCGAACCCTGGTCCGACAGCCTCTCTAACGGCATGTAGGCGAGCGACGTCTTCACTGACATGAGGACGGCCAATTTTTATTTTTGCCCCACTGAATCCTTGGGCTTGAGCGGCCAACGCTTGGTCTACCAATTGCTCCGGACTCAACTGCAGCCAGCCACCTTCGGTCGTATAGAGCTTGACTTTTTCCTGTGCACCGCCTAGCAATACCCAGAGCGGTAAGTTGTACTTGCGTGAGCGCCAGTCCCACAAAGCCGTATCGATACAACACAACGACAAACTTGTAATAACACCCACCGCCGTTGCGTGTGTGGCATAAAACAGGTCACGCCAAATGGCTTCAACATGGGCCGGATCGCGACCAATCAAACGAGGTGCTAAGTGGTCGTTCAACAACGCAACAACAGACGAGCCGCCAGTGCCAATAGAGTAGGCATAGCCAGTCGCGTCAATACCGTCTGAGCAATGCAGTGTGAGTATGACCGTTTCCTGCGTGACAAACGCCTGTATGGCATCTGTGCGCACAACTGGCGGCGCTAAATTGACCTGCCGTATTGTTACGCGTTGAATCGTTGTACTGTCCATGTTAAAAGGGCGCCTTTGTTGTGTAACTTATAAGCTGAAATACTATGTCAGCCAACTCTTTATTTGATTGACAATCGCGTTGGTCGATATGCCGTAGCGGTCGTGCAGCGTGGGCAGTGCGCCGGCATCTAAGAATGCATCAGGCAGCGCAATTTGTTTGAATTCAGGAAAGACCTGAGCTCGCATAAGTGAAGCCGCTACAGCTTCGCCCAGCCCCCCAATCACCGAGTGGTTTTCAGCCACAACCACCAAACGTCCAGCTTGGCGGCACGCATTGATGATGGTTTGCTCAACCAACGGCTTGAGACTGGGCACGTGTAAAACCGCCACATCAACACTGTCGCCGCCCAAGGCTTGCGCAGATTCAAGCGCACGCATGGTCAACAAACCTGTCGCAATAATCAGCACATCACGGCCCGAGCGTAACTCTTGCGCCTGGCCCCACTTGAAGTGATAGCCATAGTCATCCAATACGCGCGGTACCTGACCGCGTAAAAGGCGCATATAGACAGGCCCTTGATGCTCAGCCATGGCGGGCACCATTTGCTCAATTTCAACCGCATCGCAAGGATCAAGCACCACCATGCCGGGCATGGCGCGCATCAGCGCAAGGTCTTCGCAGGCTTGGTGACTGGGTCCATAGCCAGTGGTCAAGCCAGGCAGCGCACACACAATTTTTACATTCAAATGTTCTTCAGCAATGACTTGATGAATAAAGTCATACGCACGTCGCGTACCAAACACGGCGTAGGTCGTTACAAACGGGGTCAGCCCAGTTTTTGCCATACCGCCAGCAGCACCCATGAGCAGTTGCTCTGCCATACCCATTTGGAAAAAACGATCTGGATATGCTTGGGCAAACAGGTGAAGGTCTGTGTACTTTGCCAAGTCAGCTGTCATCCCAACGATGTCTTGGCGTTGCGCTGCCACAGCAGTCAGCGCTTTACCAAAGGGGGCTGTGGTAACACGCTGCCCCTCTGCCGCGATGGACGCGATCATGGCCGACGTTGTTAACCTGGCTTTGGGCTGATTCATGGTTGCACCCCAGGTTCATTGGCATCAAGAAAAGCAATGGCTTGCTGCCATTCATGTGGATCCACTCGGGTAAAGTGATTTTTTTCGCGTGTTTCTATAAACGGTATACCTTTGCCCATCAAGGTATCAAAAAGAATAACCCGAGGTTGATCTCCGTGCAACTGCCGCGCTGTGTCAAATGCATGCAACACTGACGCTAGGTCATTGCCATCAACGCGCTGTACATGCCATCCAAACGCACGCCACTTGTCCTCCAAAGGTTCAAACCGCATGACCTGACCGGATGGACCGTCTGCTTGTTGGTTATTGACATCAACCAAACAAATTAAATGACCAAGTCCGTGATGCGCCGCACCCATAGCAGCCTCCCACGTTGATCCTTCGTCCAACTCACCGTCAGACATAGAGTTGTACACAAACGCTGCGTTGCCTTGGTGCCTCAGGCCCAAAGCGATACCGACGCCAATCGCTAACCCTTGTCCCAGTGAACCACCAGAGATCTCCATATGTGGCGTGTAATTTGCCATGCCAGACATAGGCAACCGGCTGTCGTCGCAGCCATAGGTTTCAAACTCCTCTTCAGGCAGCAGACCAGCCACAATCAGCGCGGCGTAGTGCGCGATCGCGTAATGGCCGTGAGACAGCAAAAACCTATCGCGCTGCGCCCAATCGGGAGCGTCTGCCTTGACGTTCAACGCATGGCAATAAGCAACGGCCAGTATGTCGGCCATACCCAGGGCCTGTGCAATGTAGCCTTGGCCTTGCACCTCACCCATGCGCAGGGCGAAGCGTCGAATTTTCCACGCACTGTGTGTCAGTCGCCGTACCACTGGATTGCTTGTATGCATAGCACGCCCTATTCGGTTAGTGAATCAACATGCCACCGTTGACATCGAGGGTGACGCCGGTGACATACTTAGACAAATCGCTGGCCAGAAACAACACACACCCGGCCACATCATCTGGCGCACCAATTCGATTCAAAGGGATTTGTTCTAAAATCCCGGCCATGCGGTTATCTGGTATCAAGCCTTTATTGATGTCGGTTTCGATCAGGCCTGGCGTGATGCAATTCACACGGATATTGTCAGCGCCAAACTCCCTAGCCATGGCACGTGACAGTCCTAAGATACCGGCCTTTGCAGCGGAGTAATGCGCGCCTCCTAAAATACCGCCACCACGCTGCGCTGAGACCGATGACATACAAATAATGGATCCAGACTGACGGACCTGCATAGAAGGCAATACGGCTTGGGTCATATTCAGAGTGCCCCTCAAGCTCACATCTAAAACAGCGTCATAGTCAGACTGTGTAATATCCAAGGTTTTTCTAGACTGCGTGATACCTGCGTTGTTCAACAATATATCGATGTAACCAGTGTGGGCCAACGCAGCTTGAACAGCGACCTGACAAGATTGAGGATCGGTTACGTCCCCAGACAAACCGATGTGTTGCTCGCCCAATGCACGTGCAGCAGCAACCGCATTAGCCTGCGGTAGATCAACGATGACAACACGCGCCCCTTGCGCTGCCAGCATTTTTGCTGAAGCAAAACCCAGGCCATTAGGGCCTGCACCGCCAGTAATCAATACAACTTTGTTCGTCAACAACATGTTTAACCCCACAGTTTGATGTGAAGTCAATTCTGGTGGGCTTGCAAGATGAAATCAAGTGATATTGCGTCACCGTTGAATGAATTTTTTACATGCTCACAACACACTGAGCAAGACTACGCGAGTCCTAAAAATATAAGCTATTTCAGTTGCGGTGCCGCGTATTCAAATGAGAAAAACCATGCCTAGGCTGCATGTCTGCATGTCTGCATGTCTGCATGTCTGCATAAACGGTTTCCATTTGACGAATCGATTCATCGGTTTGCCGGGTATGCACTCCCTCCTGCCCGTTGTCTAACTCGCCATGCGCAATGCCTCCCATGTGATGAGGGCCTTTCTGGACTTGTCAACAACCGTCTTTCTCCGTTGATGTAGCCAGCACCATCATGGCCAATGCCATCAGAGGCAGCAGACAGCCTTGGCATACCAATTGCGACAATCCTGATGCGACGCCCATGCACCACCCTCATAGGTGTCTGTGGCGGTCAGTAGTCAGTTGTCAATGGCAGTGATACACCACACAGCCAAGTACATCCTCCATGGTGTCAACCACCTGCGCCGAGCGAGCGGCCAAGCCGTATGCACCCGTCAGGGTGGTTGCAAACCGCCATCTTGGTTGCCGCACCTGTCACATCGTGGCGATCATACAAATGGCTGCGGATTGGTCCGTCTGTTGCCATGGCTGATTTTTAAATATGCTGTTTCTTCAGCCGCCAACAGTGACGGAATAAAAATGTAGCCACCACGCGCACAGGCTTGACCTTGCTTTGCAGTTAGCGATGTTCGCACAGTGGAACCCGACAAAGACCCAAGCGCTCATGACGGCACCGGCTACCGTGCTGCAAACCGCTTTAGGTGATTGGAACAAGCAGCGCCTAAATTCGAACGACATGTGCGGTGTGTCATGGCTTGCCCTAGAGGCGCCCAACTTTTGACACAAAAAAGAGCTGTAACAACAGCCCTTTTTTTGTATGTCATATGGAGCCCTGCATCAGCAACCACCGCGCGCTGCTGAGGGACACTTGTATGCAACGGCTTACGCTGCGTGATTACAGACCTAAAGCCGCAATACCAGCCTTGGCGATTTGTGCGTCTTCATTGGACTTCACGCCGCTGACGCCGACAGCACCGATACATTGGCCATCTTTCATCACTGGCACACCGCCTTCAAGCATGCCGTTGATGGCAGGGGCACTTAAGAACGATACACGGCCATCGTTTATGACTTTTTCATACACACCAGACTCACGGCAACCCATCGCTGATGTGTGTGCTTTTGAGGCTGCAATATGCGCAGATACGGGTGCCACATTGTCTAAACGGCTAAAGCCCAGCATGTTGCCACCATCGTCGACGACAGCAATGGCGACGCCCCAGCCGTTTTTGACGGCTTCTGCCTCTGCTGCTGCTAATATAAGTTTAACGTCTGCTAATTCGAGTACGGACTTGTTTTTCATGAACTTTCCTTGGTTTAGGGGGTCTGAATATTGTAGGGATGTGAACGGCAAAGGTGTAACAACACCACAGCTACTAGCATAACGCTGTAATGCCCCCAAAAATGCTACTATTGCCTACATTACAGTCACATTAACCTCACAGCTTGTGGCGTCAATGGCTTGTATCGGGCCAGTGCATCACTATTTAGTAAACTGTCCATACGCTTTGGGATTCCAAAGCACAACATAGGAGAATAAACCTCATGAACCGTCAAGTTGAATCCTTTGGTAGCTTTGGCGCCAGCGCATCCAACGCGCAGCGCAACAAGGTTTTACGCAACACATATTGGCTGCTGGCTATCAGTTTGCTACCCACCGTGGCTGGCGCCTGGATTGGCGTATCCACAGGCATCACAGCGGCCTTGAGCGGCATGATGGGCATCGTGGTGTTTTTAGCCGGTGCCTTCGGCTTCATTTACGCCATCAACAAATTTAAAAACTCAGCCGCTGGCGTTCCAGTGCTGTTGGGTTTTACGTTCTTCATGGGTTTGATGATTTCGCGTCTCATTGCCATGGTGCTTGGTTTCAGCAATGGCGCTGATTTGGTGATGATGGCTTTCGGTGGTACCGCCGGCGTGTTCTTTGCCATGGCCTCATTGGCCACTGTTGTCAAACGCGACTTAAGCGGCCTGAACCAGTGGCTCACCATTGGTGTGGTGCTGTTGATTGTCGGCATGTTGATCAACATGTTTGTGGCCAGTTCTACCGGCATGATTGTGTTGTCTATGCTGGCCGTGGCCATCTTCAGTGCATTTTTGCTGGTCGATATCAAGCGCATCATCGATGGTGGCGAGACCAACTACATCACGGCCACTTTGAGCATTTACCTGAGCTTGATCAACATTTTCCAAAACTTGTTGATGCTGTTGGGTATTTTTGGTGGCGACGACTAAGCAACCAGTCTGTCCCTAAATAAAAAAGCCACTGCGCACATGCCCAGTGGCTTTTTTAATGGCCGGGAGCGTGGGACCATCAGACTTGAACGCTGCTTAGATCACCCCACCAAGTCAAACTGCGCCATGCTTTCAACGTGTGCGGTATGGGGAAACATATTCACCACACCAGCCGCACTGAGCACGTATAGGCCGCTGTCCACCAAAATACCGGCATCGCGCGCCAAAGTAGCAGGGTTACAGCTCACGTACACAATGCGTTTAGGAGGCCTCCAACCCGAGCTGGCCATTGCCACAGCACCAACCAGAGCGGTACACAAAGCCATTGCACCGTCGCGAGGTGGGTCTACCAACCATTTGTCGGCTGTGCCATCGTTGCGCAACACCTCTGGCGTCATTTCAAACAGGTTGCGTGCAGCAAAACCAGTGGTAGCCACCGCACCAGCAGGCTTAGACGCTGCAAATAGGGTGTAGTTGTCTTGTGCACGTTTCACCAAGGTCTCGCTGCCCTCCACACCCAGCACGTCGTTGGCTATGGTGGCCAAAGGCAAACTGAAATTACCCAAACCACAAAACCAGTCAATGACGCGCTCAGTGGGTAGAACCGCTAGCAAACGCAGCGCTTTACTCACCAGCACGTCGTTGATGAACGGGTTGACCTGCGTGAAATCGGCAGGCCTAAAAGGCATGCGAACCCCAAACTCTGTCAGGTCGTAATACAAGTCGCCATCTGACTCATCTAGCAGCTTGATAGTGTCTGGGCCTTTGCTTTGCAAGTACCACTGGATTTTTGGCTGCGCTGGGCGCTCGGCACTGGGACCATGTGCAACTGCAAATGCACGCAGTTTGGCCATGTCGGCGTCGCTCAATGGCTCTAAATGACGCAACACCATGCCTGTCTGCGTATGCGTACACGCTATTTCAAGCTGGGCCACGCGTTCCCGTGCATCCATGGACATAAACAGGCTGCGCAAACTAGGCAGCAAGTCACTCACATGGCTGGGCAGTACCGCGCAGCTACTCATATCGGCAACGTAGCGGCTTTTACGTTCGTGAAAACCAACCAAAACAGTGCCTTTTTTGGCCACATAGCGCACTGACAAGCGTGCCCTAAAGCGGTAGCCCCACGTGGGCCCCTCAATGGGGCGCAATAAAAAGTCAGGCTTGCATTTACCCAAGTGCCACAAATTGTCTTCAAGGACACGCTGCTTGATGGCAACTTGCGTGCTGGGTTGCAAATGCTGCATTTTGCAGCCGCCGCAACTGCCCGAATGCAAGCCAAAGTGTGGGCATTTAGGCACGGCTACGCGCTGGGAGGAAGACTCGTGCACTGCCTGTAGAGAGGCCATTTCATAATGCGCTTTTTTGCGGTGCACTTGTGCACTCACCCACTCACCTGGCAAAGCGCCATCAACGAATACCACTTTACCGTCATCTGTATGCGCCACACCTTGGGCGTTTAAGTCCATGCTGTGCACGTACAGCCAAGCAACAGGCCGGCTGCCACGCGGTGGCGTCTCAGGACGAGGCTTGGCAGCCTGTTGTTCGTTGGGGGTAGTTGCTGTTGGCACTTCAGGCACACAGGCAGAAGAAGGGAGCGAGGATGGGGGCGTTGTGTCTGAACTCATCTCGGTATTGTCGCAGTCTTACACCATGCTTTTAAACATCGCTGGCACATGACAGACGTAAAAAAACCGGCACTTGTCGCGGTGCCGGTTGATTGCAAAGACACACAGCTTACTTGGGCAAATAATCCGTCGGGTCGACTGGTTTACCCAAACGACGCACCTCAAAGTGCAGCTTGACACGGTCTGCATCGCTGCTGCCCATTTCGGCGATGCGCTGACCTTGTTTCACCACTTGATCCTCACGCACCAACAGGGCTTGGTTGTGTGCGTAAGCGGTGAGGTAGGTCGTGTTGTGCTTCAAGATAACCAAGTTGCCATAGCCACGCAAGCCAGAGCCTGCATACACCACACGCCCGTCAGCCACTGCCATGACAGCATCGCCAGCCTTGCCGCCAATGCCAATACCTTTGTTGGTAGCTTCGTCGTATTTGGTAACCACATCGCCTTTGGCAGGCCATATAAAAGCGACGCGATCAGCATCGGTAGTCTCTTTTGTTGGCTCCTTAGCCAGCTCCTTTGCGGGCTCTTGAGAGGACGCCTGACTAGGCTTTACATCGCCTGACTGCACGGGGTTTACCACCACACCGTTGTCGTTGCTGGGTTTGACCGTTGCAACCGCATTGGTTGGAGGCATCACACGCAGCACTTGCCCCACTTCCAACACATTGGGATTGGACAAGCTGTTCCAACGTGCCAAGTCTTTCCAATCTTGGCTGTACAAGTTGCCAATTCCCCACAGGGTGTCGCCTGGCTGTACACGGTATTCGCCGGCCTTGACAGGCTCGGCACTGGCGCGCGGCAGCTCTCGTGTTTCTACCGGTGCGCGCCCAATACGTGACCCGGCACAAGCACCTAGCACCATGGCCAAGCTCACAATCACAAACGAACGGCCCCAAGCGCGCACGCTGGACTGACCGGTTTTCGAATTACTCATATATATCCTCACCCCTTCTAGCATCAACCATCAACAAATCTACTTCTAATACGAAATTATCACCTAAGTCTTACCCTACCCCCGATTTTAAGGGTACAAATAGTACCGGTTCTAGAACTTGTTTGACTACACCTGTAGAAGTCTTGTCTATGACCACCAAACTTTGCTGTCCACCAGGCGTTTGTGTGGGGGCCACCAAGCGTCCGCCAACGGCCAGTTGGTCTATCCACGTTTGAGGTACAGACACACCGCCAGCAGCAGAAATGATGGCCGCGTATGGGCCGCCGGTTGGATAACCCGCAAACCCATCGCCGAACAACAAATGAATATTGGGACGCTGCAAACCGCGTAAGTTGGCTCTGGCTTTGTCGTGCAAGCCTTTTAAGCGCTCCATCGAGTAGACCTCACCAGCGATAAAGCTCAGCACGGCGGCTTGGTAGCCACACCCTGTGCCAATTTCAAGCACCCGGCCCAATGGCGCCGCCGTGTTCTCTAGCAGCAGCGCCAACATCCGGGCCACCACGCTTGGTTTTGAAATGGTTTGTCCCAGACCAATTGGCAAGCTGGTGTCCTCGTACGCTTGGTTGACCAAGGCTGAGTCAACAAAGCGGTGCCTCTCAACACTGGCCAACGCAGACAACACGGCAGGATGGTCTGTGCCCTGCGCAGCAATGCGTTGAATCATGCGGTCGCGCACACGGCTGGAATCAAGGCCCATGCCCGTTGGGGTTGGAGCCGCTTTGGCGAACAACCTGTCTTGCGGGCGAACAACCGGGCGGCTCGCAGCTGCGCTCACTGCGGTTGGCGCGTGTTTGGGTTGCAGCGTTGTGGTGGAGCCCGCCTTGAACGCAGCGGACAACCATGACTTAGGCGCTGCTTCAATCGGTGGTTTATGAGCCATGGTGGGGCATTGCCGTTAGGGAGCTCTAGCTCAAACTGCTGTGCCACTTGGGCACAGCTTTGTGATTCGTTAGGTCAACGTGCAGCGGCGTGACGGCCACGCATCCGCGTGCCGTCGCGTGAAAGTCGGTACCTTGCTCCGCGTCTCTTGCCAATCCCACTGCGCCTATCCAGTACATGGTTTCACCGCGCGGACTGGGCTGCGCAATAACGGGTTGAGCTGCATGGCGCCGGCCCAAGCGAGTCACTTCAATGGGGCCAATATCACCGTAAGGCAAGTTTGGGATGTTCACATTGAGCAACCAAGGCCAATGCACAGCGTCTTGCGGGCTAGGCTGCAGCTCGGTAGCAATGAGCTGCGCCACAATATCTGCGGCTTTTTTGGCGGCATCGTCAATATGAGCCCATCCCTTGTCTACCTGGGAGAACGCAACAGCAGGTATGCCAAACAAATAACCCTCCATGGCCGCACCCACTGTGCCAGAGTAAATGGTGTCATCGCCCATATTGGCGCCATTGTTGATGCCAGAGACCACCAAGTCAGGCTTGGTCTCAAGCAAACCTGTAAGTGCAATATGCACGCAATCTGCCGGTGTGCCGTTGACATACTGAAACCCATTGGCGCCTTGGTGAACGTACAAAGGCGAATGGAGTGTGAGTGAGTTGGACTTGGCACTGTTGTTGTGCTCAGGAGCAACCACCATGATGGTGTGACCCAATGTGAGGAGTGCTTGGTGCAGGGCAATCAGGCCGGGGGCGGTGTAACCGTCGTCGTTGCTAAGCAAAATGTTCATAGTAGAAATTGTAGAGCCATTACTAACAAACGGTCACTGCAGCGACACCCTCGCAACACACAACCGACCAACAGCACACTATTATGAAACGTTGTAGTGACGCAGTTGTTGTGACGCGCTAAAAAAGGACTAAACCATGCAAGCTTGGCAATGCGATAACCCCACTGGTGTTGACTCTTTGGTATGGCGAGATCTCCCAGATCCGCAACCAGCAGCCGATGAGGTGGTGGTGGCCATTGCCGCTGCAAGTCTCAATTTTCCAGACATCCTCATGGTACAAAACAAGTACCAAATTAAGCCCCCCACACCGTTTGTACCGGGTGCAGAGTTTGCCGGCACCATCACACAAGTGGGCAGTGAGGTCACGCACTTGCAAGTGGGGCAAGCCGTTGCTTGTTTGGCAGGTACTGGCGCATTTGCCACACACACCGCAGCCAAAGCGGCCATGTGCCTACCGTTACCCCCGGGCTTTCCCATGGCCGATGCAGCCGCCTTCATCATGGCCTACGCCACCTCTCACCACGCCTTGATTGACAGGGGTCAGGTCAAGGCTGGCGACACCGTGCTCATACTGGGCGCAGCTGGCGGGGTGGGCAGCTCCGCCATACAAATTGCCAAAGCCAAAGGGGCCTATGTGATTGCGGCGGCCTCCAGCGATGCGAAGTGCCAATTTTGTACCGAGCTTGGTGCTGATGCCACCATCAATTACACACAGCACACACCTAAGGATGGCCTGCGAGATGCCATCAAAGCGGCATGCGCCGGCAACAACAGCACAGCGCCAAATATTGTGTACGACCCTATAGGCGGTGATTACGCCGAACCCGCTTTTCGCTCTATTGCTTGGCGCGGTCGCTACTTGGTGGTGGGCTTTGCCAGCGGCCCCATTCCGGCGTTGCCCTTGAACCTAGCCTTGCTCAAAGGCGCCTCAATCGTGGGCGTGTTTTGGGGTGAGTTTGCCAAACGCGAGCCCACAGCCAATGCGGACATGATGGCTGAGTTGTTGCAGTGGGCACAAGCTGGCACCATCAAGCCGCCAGTGGCCCAAAGCCTGCCCATGACAGACCTAATGCAAGCGTTCGACATCAT
>Ga0105051_10001052_pt1 | contig 38172 bp, 34 predicted proteins | sample FRY02_FD_78383 | JGI IMG/M metagenome (GOLD analysis project Ga0105051, IMG submission 78383) | Freshwater microbial communities from Lake Fryxell liftoff mats and glacier meltwater in Antarctica - FRY-02 (megahit assembly) | ecosystem: Environmental > Aquatic > Freshwater > Ice > Glacier... | reverse complement strand
GCCTCTCCACAAAGGGCAGCAGCCTGTACCACGAGGTTCGCTATGAGACCGGCGATGCCATCCTGTTCGGCCCCGAAACTCGCGGCCTGCCGCAGCCGGTACTGGACCGACTCGGCGCCGCTGGCATCCTGCGTATTCCGATGCGGCCCAACAGCCGCAGCCTCAATCTGAGCAATGCAGCAGCGCTGGTCGTTTACGAGGGGCTGCGCCAGTTAGGATTTCCCAGTTTATCATAAGTGATTACTCACTTTTTATGCAGGGCAATAAAATAGGGGCAAAGCCCCTGTAATTCACTTCCTGATACTGCTTAGTGCTGAGCCGGGGCCGCGCCGTTTGCAGTGCTCTGAGCTTGCGCTTGCGCCAGTGCCTGCTGATACACCACCTCAAAATTTACCGGTGCCAGCATAATGGCAGGAAACGCGCCTTTGACGCAGACCGTATCGATGGTCTCGCGAACATAGGGAAACAGCACGTTCGGCGCCGCCGTGCCGAGAACACGACGCAGATCTTCGCCCTCAAAACCCTTGATAAAGAAGATACCAGCCTGATGCACCTCAATGAGAAAGGCGGTCTCCTCCTCGATTTTCGCGGTGATGGTGATAGACAACACAACCTCAAAGTTGCCGTCCTCGTCGATAGCATTACTTTTGGTGTTGAGGTCGACACTTACCTTGGGCTGCCACTGCTTCTTGAACACTGCCGGCGTGGAAGGGGATTCAAACGACAAATCCTTAGTGTAAATACGCTGCACTGAAAACTGTTGCTGCACTGCTGCTTGCTCATCGGCCATTACGCCATCCTCCGCATGAAGTTATAAGATTCAGGACGCTGCGCCTGCACGCGCCAGTAGTTGATCCAGGCGACCCTGTCGCTCCAGCGAGTACATATCGTCAAAACCGCCGATATGTTGTTCGCCTATCCAGATTTGCGGCACCGTATTGCGGCCGCTGCGAGTCATCATTTCACGGCGCAACTGCGGATCGTTGTCGACTGCAATATCATTATAGGAGACGCCCTTACCATCCAGCAGGTTGCGCGCGCGGACGCAAAAAGGGCAAAATTGGGTAGTATAAAGAGTGACTCCGAGGATCATATAACAGTGTTCCAGTCAGACAACTGTGGGCAGCTGTAGATTAGACCACTCCATCATGCCGCCGGTCATTTTATAGACCTTGGTAAACTCGCTGGCTTTGAGTTGCTTGCCCGCCGCACTCGATTGCTGACCCATTTTACACACCAGCACGATCGGCTTGTCCTTGTATTTTTCCAGTTCGACCATGCGCACCGGAAGCTTGATAGCAGGGATATTGATCGCACTTACGACATGGCCCTTCTTGAAATCGGCCGCATCACGCAGATCCAGAAAGATACCGTCTTCGGCGTTGACCAGGTTAATTGCCTGCTGCGGGGAGAGGGACGGGCCTGATTTGCGGCTTTCATGCAAGACCAGCATGATGATAACCGTCAACAGGGCGGCAACGAGTATCCACTGCTGCGTCAAAAATTCGAAGAATAATGCCATGGCTTCGCTTGTTGTTACCTGTTGGGGACAGCTGCTGCGGTCGGGTGACAAGTGCGCGTAACGTTGCCGCGCTGCGACAGCGCCACGCCGTTTCAAGGGGCGCGAGTATACAGGGTCTGCCACAGAGCAACCAGCCCGGTAGTGCGCGTATCGCTACTGCGCCACATGCCCGGGATTAGAATGGCACAGAGCAATGCGCGGCCCTGCCAGACAGGGTAAAATAGTGTGCTCTCACATTGCCCAATTCCCGTCTGGTTGGAATTCACATGACTAACAGCAACAAGAAGCCCACCGTTCTTATCGTATTGGATGGCTGGGGCTACCGCGAGGAAACACGAGACAACGCCATTGCCAATGGCAATACTCCAGTGTGGGACCGCTTGTGGGCCGAGTCGCCACACACCGTGATTTCCGCCTCTGGCGAGGACGTAGGCCTGCCGCGTGGGCAGATGGGCAATTCCGAGGTGGGCCACATGAGCCTCGGCGCTGGTCGCGTCATTTACCAGAACATCACGCGCATCGACAAGGCGATCCGCGACGGCAGCTTTAACCAGAATCCGGCCCTCACTGGCGCCATCGACAAAGCCATCGGCGCTGGCGGTGCTGTGCACGTTTTTGGCCTGCTCTCACCCGGGGGAGTCCACAGCCATGAACAGCAAATATTCGCTGCGATTCGACTGGCCGCAGCGCGCGGCGCAACGCGCGTCTATTTGCACGCCTTCCTCGATGGCCGCGACACACCACCGCGCAGCGCGGCGCCTTCCCTGGAAAAAGCCGACGCCTTATTCGCAGAACTCGGATGCGGCCGCACCGCAACTATTTGTGGCCGCTACTACGCGATGGATCGGGACAACCGTTGGACGCGCATCGAGGCCGCTTACCGAATGCTCACCGAAGGCGTGACCGAGCACCGCGCCGCCAGCACCGCAGCTGCCTTGCATGACGCTTATGCGCGCGAAGAAAACGATGAGTTCGTGCTGCCAACGATAATCTGTGATGCGCCAGAGCATGCCGCCATCGTTGCCGATAACGACGCCGTACTGTTCATGAACTTTCGCTCGGACCGCGCACGGCAATTGACACGCGCTTTTGTGGAAAAGGATTTTGACTATTTTCAGCGTAGGGACGTCCCCCATTTATCCGCTTTCATGACACTCACGGAGTACGCAGCAGACATCAGCGCCAGCTGTGCTTTCGCCCCACAGAAACTGACCAACGTGCTGGGGGACTATGTGGCCCAACAGCATATGACGCAGTTGCGGATCGCCGAGACTGAGAAATATGCCCATGTGACCTTCTTCTTTAGTGGCGGACGCGAAGAATTGTTTGACGGCGAGGAGCGACAACTGATCGAGTCACCCAAAGTCGCAACCTACGACCTGCAGCCAGAAATGAGCGCGCCTGAGCTCACCGATAAGCTGGTGGCGGCCATTACGTCCGGCAAGTACGACCTGATCGTATGCAACTATGCCAACGGCGACATGGTCGGACATACCGGTGTTTATGACGCAGCCGTGAAGGCCGTTGAAGCCCTGGATCAATGCCTTGGCCGCGTGGAGCAGGCACTGTTACAGGTCGGCGGCCAGGCGCTGGTCACCGCAGACCACGGTAACTGCGAGCAGATGCTCGACTATGACTCCGGCCAACAGCATACGCAGCACACCACTGAGCGGGTGCCGCTCATCTATCTCGGATCAAAACACGTGAGCCTGAATGCCGCTGGCGGCATTCTGGCAGATATTGCCCCGACCCTACTGGGCCTGATGAACCTACCGCAGCCGACCGAAATGACCGGCTGTAATCTGCTAATAGCGCGTGATTGAAGGGCGCAGACAAGCACCGAGCGGAACCCGCTAATGTCTGAACCGCCCAAGCACTCTCCTGCACTACTGCGTCACTGGCTGCCATTCATTCTGGCGCTGGTCGTCAGTGGCCTGCCCGCTTTGAGCTTTGCGCAATCTGACGAAGAGAAAACGCGAGACCAACTACGGAAGCTGGAAGCGGATATCAAGATTATTTCGGCGGAAATATCGGAGGCCAGTAACCGCCACGACGAGCTGCAACAGCAACTGCGCAAAGCTGAAGTGGAACTGGGCACCCTGCAGCGCCAGATTTCAGAAAACCAGCAGGCTCTGGAAGACGGCAAAAAAGAACTCCTCGCGCTACAAGCGCAACGCCCTGAACTGGAAGAGGCGCGCGACAAACAGCAGGCGCGCATCGCGCAGGAACTGAAGACTGCATGGCAAATGGGCCGACAAGGTGAGATCAAAATTATTCTCAATCAGGAGAATCCGCACACGGTAGCGCGATCACTGGGCTACTACCGTTATTTTTTTCGCGCTCGCAATACGCTGCTCGAACAGTACCGTCAGACGCTGCGAGATCTGGAGGAACTGCAACAAAAAATCGATACTACCCAGGCAGAACTGGCTACACGCGGTGAGACTCTCGAGCAGCAGCAGAACACGCTCACCACCGTACAAGCCAACCGCGCACTGGCGATGGAAAAGCTCACTTCCAGCATTAGCAACAACAGCGCCCGGCTCAAGGAGAAAGAGGAGGATCGCAAACAACTGGAAGACCTGCTGAGCGCCATTGAAAAAGCGATTGTTGAGCTGGAGTTGCCCGAAAACTACGCCAGCTTCCACAGCGCCAAAAGCCAGATGCCGTGGCACGTTGCCGGCAAACCAAGCAACAACTTCGACCGACCGCGCAACGAGGGAAAGATGCGCTGGCAGGGCATTACGATTCCCGCCGCCGAAGGCACCACGGTTAAAGCCATTCACCATGGCCGCGTGGTTTACGCCGACTGGTTGCGCGGCTCCGGTCTCCTGCTAATCATCGACCATGGAGACGGCTATATGAGTCTGTATGCGCACAATGAAAGTCTACTGCGGGAGGTGGGGGAGTGGGTGACACTCGACACACCTATCAGCACGGTCGGTAATACCGGCGGCGAAGAGCAGACGGCACTGTATTTTGAAATCCGCCACAATGGCAAACCCACTAACCCCGCCAACTGGTGTAAAAACTGAGCAGATTTGCACATTAACCGGCTTGGCGCTGGTAGCCCGGAATAAGGTAGACTGTGGCACTTTAGATTACCGGTCCGCAGATACTACTCATGCGCTTTAATTCCACATTCCGAAATTCGCTGGTGAGCATCACCGCTGCAGTTGCTCTGGCCGTCTCCGTGCCTTTGGTGGCGGTGGAGGAAGAGCAGCAGGCCAAACTCCCGCTGGATGAGCTACGCACGTTTGCCGAGGTGTTCAACCAGATTCGACAGGGCTACGTTGAGGAAATCGACGACAGCACGCTGCTTGAATTTGCCATACAAGGCATGCTCATGGGCCTGGACCCGCACTCCACTTACCTCACCGAAGATGCATTCCAGAGCTTGCAGGACAGTACGTCCGGCGAGTTCACCGGGCTGGGCCTGGAAGTGGGCATGGAAGACGGCTACGTCAAAATTATTTCGCCGATCGATGGCTCTCCCGCGGCTGAAGCCGGGCTGCGCAGCGGCGATGTAATCCTCAAGCTGGGCAACGTGCCGGTGAAGGGCATGACCCTGAACGAAGCGATCGAGATCATGCGCGGCCCGAAGGGCAGCGAAATCGAGCTGTCCATCGGCAGGTCGGGCGAAAGCCAACCGTTTGACGTCACACTGGTGCGCAACACCATCAAAGTGGCCAGCGTCCGCCAGAGCTGGCTGGAGCCCGGTTACGGTTATATTCGTATTGCCCAGTTCCAGAACAGCACAGGCGCAGACGTGCGCAAGGCACTCGACAAACTGATGTCAGAGGAGGCGCTCAAGGGCCTGGTGCTTGATCTGCGCAACAACCCGGGCGGCATCCTGCGTGCCAGTGTTGATGTGGCCGGTCTATTTCTGGACGGCGGTAACGTGGTGTACACGGAAGGTCGCGTCCCCAACTCGGATATGTACTACGACGCGGACCCGCTTGACGCTACCGACGACGTGCCGATTGTGGTGCTAATCAATGAGGGCTCGGCCAGTGCTTCGGAGATTGTCGCCGGAGCCCTGCAGGATCATAGTCGCGCTGTGATTATGGGCACGCAGAGTTTTGGCAAGGGGTCGGTGCAAACGGTTCTGCCACTGTCTGAATCAAGGGCGATCAAGCTGACCACAGCACTTTACTTCACGCCCAATGGCCGCTCTATTCAGGCGGAAGGTATCGTGCCGGACATCGAGGTCGAGCGCGCAACGATTACGGCGTATAACAGCCCACGCCAGATTACAGAAGCAGACCTTTCAGGCCACCTGAACAACGTCAATGGCAAGACCAAACGCAAGAAGGCCGAGACCAGCCCATTGCTTAACGACGACAACCAGTTGTATGAGGCGCTGGCGCTGCTAAAAGGTCTGAATATTTTAGGGATGCGCGAAAGAAAGCCGCGCGTTGAGGATGCGGGCGATTCCTGAGAATTGCCTCAGAGGCGCACCTCAATACCGCGTTGTGCCATATAAGCCTTGGCCTGCGGCACGGTGAATTCGCCAAAATGAAAAATACTGGCGGCCAGCACCGCGTCGGCGCCGCCCTTGATTACACCATCGACCAAATGATCCAGCGTACCGACACCGCCAGACGCAATAACTGGAATCTCCACCGCATCGGTAATGGCGCGCGTCACACCCAACTCAAATCCGTTTTTTGTACCGTCTCTATCCATGCTGGTGAGCAGGATTTCTCCAGCACCCAGCTCTGCCATGCGCACCGCCCAGGCCACAGCGTCGATGCCCGTGGGTTTGCGCCCGCCATGCGTGAATATTTCCCAGCGCGGTTGACCGTCTACGTCGTCAACACGCTTGGCGTCGATGGCGACAACAATACATTGGGAGCCGAAGCGCTGCGCTGATTCGCGCACCAGTTCGGGGTTATGGATGGCCGCTGTATTGATGCTGACTTTGTCTGCGCCGGCATTTAGCATGGTGCGGATATCGTTCACGGTTCGAATACCACCGCCCACAGTGAGTGGAATAAATACATGCTCGGCGATCTGCTCGACAATGTGCACCGTTGTTTCGCGGCCGTCTGAACTGGCCGTGATATCGAGAAAGCACACCTCATCGGCACCCTGTTCGTTGTAGCGCATGGCGATTTCAACCGGGTCGCCCGCATCGCGGATATCGACAAAATTGACACCCTTCACAACGCGGCCGTTGTCCACGTCCAAACAGGGAATAATACGTTTAGCCAAGCCCATAACTAAGCCGGCATCTCATCGTACAGATCATCGCACTGGTCATCGCACAGACGCTGCGCTGCGGCGACATCGAGTGTGCCCTCATAAATCGCGCGGCCGGTGATGGCGCCACAGATGCCTGCTTTTGCGACTGCAAGCAGGCCGCGAATGTCGTCGATGTTGGTAATACCGCCGGAGGCGATCACCGGGATAGTTGAAGCCCGGGCCATCGCTACCGTCGCCTCTACATTTACACCCTGCATCATGCCGTCGCGGGCGATGTCGGTATAGACGATGGCCGCCACGCCGTCGGATTCGAAACGGCGAGCCAGGTCGGTGGCGCGCACCTCTGAGACTTCCGCCCAACCATCGGTAGCCAACAATCCGTCTCTGGCATCGAGCCCCACAATGACCTTACCCGGAAACGCGGCGCAGGCCTGAGCCACAAATTCAGGCTCCTTGACCGCCTTGGTGCCGATGATCACATAGCTGACACCGGCTTTGACGTAATACTCGATGGTCTCCAGATTGCGGATACCACCGCCGATCTGGATGGGTAAATCGGGGTAGGCTGCGGCAATTGCTGTCACCACATCACCATTGACGGGTTCACCGGCGAACGCCCCGTTCAAATCAACCAAATGCAGACGCCGGCATCCAGCCTCAACCCAGCGCGCGGCCATCGCCACCGGATCATCGGAGAACACCGTGCTGTCTTGCATCAGGCCCTGGCGCAGGCGCACGCACTGTCCGTCTTTCAGATCGATGGCGGGGATAATCAGCATTGTCCGTTCCATTCCAGAAAATTTTTCAGCAGTGTGAGCCCGGCGTCGGCGCTTTTCTCCGGGTGAAACTGCACGGCAAAGAGGTTGTCGCGGGCGAGGGCGGCATCGGCACTGACGCCGTATTCGACGCTGCCTGCCAACAGGCTGCGATCTTCTGCATGAACATAATAACTGTGCACAAAATAGAAGCGGCTCATATCGGGAATACCCGCCCACAGCGGGTGATCCCGGTGCTGACGCACTTCATTCCAGCCCATGTGCGGCACCTTCAGGCGCAGCCCTGCGGCGTCCGTCAACGGATTGCCGAAAAAACGTACTTCGCCCGAAATGATACCGAGGCAATCCACACCGTCGTTTTCTTCGGAGCGATCCATCAGTGCCTGCAGTCCCACGCAAATGGCAAGCACCGGCACGTGCTGCCGGGTGAGAGCTTGCGTGAGTAACTCATCGCATTTCAGGCGGTGAATCTCGGTCATACAATCGCGAATGGCACCCACCCCGGGGAACACCACGCGATCAGCCTTGCGTATCAGATCGGCGTCATGCGTCACCACCACCTCATCGGCGCCGACATGCTGCAGCGCGCTGGCCACAGAATGTAAATTGCCCATGCCGTAATCAATAACGGCAACCATGCCACTCATAGCCGAAATTCCTGTTACAACACACCCTTGGTGGAGGGCGTAATGCCCGCCATGCGCGGATCAGCCGTGAGCGCCATACGCAAGGCACGGCCAAAGGCTTTGAAGACTGTCTCTGCCTGGTGGTGGCTGTTGTCGCCACGCAGGTTGTCGATGTGCACCGTTACTAACGCGTGATTCACGAAGCCCTGGAAAAACTCCATGAACAGGTCCACGTCAAAGCCACCCACCGAGGAGCGAGTAAACGGCACATTAAACTGCAGGCCGGGTCGTCCGGAAAAGTCGATCACAACGCGAGACAGCGCTTCGTCCAGCGGCACATAGGCGTGCCCATAGCGCAGGATGCCTTTCTTGTCGCCCACAGCTTCGGCTACAGCCTGGCCCAGCGTGATGCCGATATCCTCTACCGTGTGGTGCGCGTCAATGTGCAGATCGCCTTTGGCGTTGATGTTGAGATCCACCATGCCGTGACGCGCGACCTGATCCAGCATGTGATCGAGGAAGGGAATGCCCGTCTCAAATTCAGCTTTGCCGGTGCCGTCCAGATTCACCGTGGCGGTGATCTGCGTCTCCAGCGTGTTTCGAGTAATGGTGGCCTTACGCTCAACCATAGGGTTCTCCAGCGGGGTAACATCGGGGAACCCATCCCCGAAAAAGGCGCTCATTATAGGGGAATGCGCCGCTGAATTCACTGGCACTATGGCAGGTGAGCCATTACTCTGTGCTTCTTGTTTTTGTTTCCGCTTCCGCGTTATGCCAAGCCCTGAAACCTTTGCCCAAAACGTCCTTGACTGGTTCGACCAGCACGGTCGCAAGGACCTCCCCTGGCAGCACGACACCAGTCCCTATCGGGTGTGGGTGTCAGAAATCATGCTGCAGCAGACCCAAGTAAAAACCGTCATCCCCTATTTCGAGCGCTTTATGGCGGTCTTCCCCAATGTGCAGACGCTGGCGGCGGCACCCGACGATGAGGTGCTGCACCTGTGGACAGGCCTCGGGTATTACGCGCGCGCCCGAAATCTGCACAAGGCGGCAAAGCGAATCGCCAATGAGGCGAGTGGACAATTCCCCGATACACTGGAGGGGCTCTGCGATTTGCCTGGAATAGGGCGCTCCACTGCAGGTGCCATCCTGAGTATCGCCTGCGGCCAACGGGCAAGTATTCTCGATGGTAATGTGAAGCGGGTGCTGGCGCGCTATAAAAGAGTGGCAGGCTGGCCCGGCCAATCTGCCGTGCATCAGGCACTGTGGGATATTGCCGAGCAGTTCACTCCGACCGAGCGCTGCGCCGATTACACGCAGGCGATGATGGATCTGGGGGCGACGCTCTGCACACGGTCATCGCCTGAGTGCAAAAAATGCCCGCTGGCGGACGATTGCCAGGCATTGGAGCACGGTGATCAACCCGACTATCCCGGCAAGAAACCGCGCAAGGTATTGCCCGTCAAATCGACCTGCTTCCTGATAGTGCGCAATGGCGACCGCCGTGGCAACTTGAATACTGACAATACGATCTGGCTGGAAAAACGCCCACCGAGCGGCATCTGGGGAGGCCTGTGGTGCTTCCCGGAAATCGACGAGCCCGCCATTGCAAAGGCGCGATGCCTGGATCTCTGGAGTGCCGAACCGGCCTCGGTAGAAGTCCAGGCCGCCTTCCGCCATACCTTCAGCCACTACCATCTGGATATCACCCCCGTAATGGTGGAACTCAACGTCACCCCACACGCAGTGATGGAAGCCTCCGGGCACCTCTGGTATAACCTTCGTCACCCCCCCCAAATTGGCCTCGCGGCTCCGGTGGCATCGCTGCTGGCAAAACTGGCTGGCTCTGCTCGACAGACCGGCCCCAAAACGGAGTATTGAGAATGTCCCGAATGATCGTCTGCAAGAAGTACAAAAAGGAAATGGAGGGCCTCGATACACCGCCATATCCGGGCGCCAAAGGTCAGGAAATATTCGAACACGTCTCCAAGCAGGCCTGGCAGGACTGGCAGAGTCACCAGATCATGCTGATCAACGAAAAGCACCTGAGCCTGGTAGACCCCGAGGCCAGAAAATACCTGCAGGGCGAAATGGACAAGTACTTTTCTGGCGAAGATTACGACAAGGCGGACGGTTACGTTCCACCAACCGAGTAAGCGAACCTCGCAAGCCAGCTGTGGCTTGACTCACGCTGGCCAGACAGGTTTAATACGCGCCTTTCGCGCAATGCGCGAACAGTAAAAAGAAGTTACGCCCGGATAGCTCAGTCGGTAGAGCAGGGGATTGAAAATCCCCGTGTCGGCAGTTCGATTCTGTCTCCGGGCACCACTAATTCCCTAAGATACTGTTACTACAAGTATTTCTATCTCGCATCGGTAAAGTGTACCCAAGGTGATACACCGCGCATTGCGAGGTGTTCAAATGGCTACCAGCCAATTCCTAGTTCGTAATCGCCATCACAATATCTGGTATGGTCGGGTCATTGTCCCACTTGATCTACGCCCTCAATTCAACGGAAAACGTGAGCTGCGGAAGTCACTGGGTACAACCGACAAGATAGTGGCAAAGAGACAGGCCACAGCCTTCTGGTTAGAATGTCAGCACGGATTTGATCAATTATCGGGGGGGAGTAGTCGAAACTCCTGTATTTGAGACAACACCTGAGTTTACCGCATGGGTGTCAGGGAGGCTTTCTAGCGTGTCACCAGATAATAAAATGGAAAGGCTGGTAGCAAAACATCTCAAAAAGATCGAAAAGAAACAAGATCGAGCCCATGCCATAAGCTTTCGTGACCCCTTTGGCAGAACCCATGTCATCGACTTTGGCGATGCAGACAAGGAACAGGCTCTTGCATTGAAGCTTCAGGAGCGTGCCGAAGCCCTGTTGGAGCGATATTCCGATAATCCAGAGATGCTGGATCGACTTTTTCGGGTTGAAAACGCCCCGCCCCTCACTACCAATGGGTATAAGCCTGTTGAATTGCACTTAAAACTGACCCAGGGGGGATGCAATTCAACATCCTAGAGCTAGATTCAATTGAGGCGCTGGAACAACCCCTAACTGTCAAACAACTAAATGGATGGAATTGGCTGGAAAAATGGATGGAAATGCGTCATATTTAAATGGATGGAAACGGATGGAAGATTGGATGGATTGATGAATGTAGAAACACTCAAGATAACGAACGCGATTCTGAAGCTCATTACTGAGCAGGATGAATTCAAGGGAGCGTGGACAGCTATCGGACGAATAGCGCCTGAACGCTTATCCAGCTTACGGCATGTAGCGACCATTGAAAGCATTGGCTCATCCACGCGGATCGAAGGGGTAAAGCTGACGGATCGGGAAGTCGAAAAGCTTTTATCCAATCTTGGGAGCCAATCCTTTGCCAATAGAGACGAGGAAGAAGTGGCGGGCTATGCCTCCGTCATGGAAACCGTATTTGAAAACGCGAACGATATTCCGCTAACGGTTAACTATATTCAGCAGCTTCATGGGCAGCTGCTCCAATACTCTGAAAAGGATGTACGCCATCGGGGGCAGTACAAGACACTCTCCAATAGTGTCGAGGCATTTAACGCAGGGGGTGAAAGCGTTGGCGCAGTTTTTCAGACAGCCACGCCTTTTGATACACCTCGCCTCATGGACGAGCTTATCGCTTGGACGAGCACTTCCTTTGATGAGAAGTCCCTACATCCCCTGCTCACTATTGCGATTTTTACGGTGGTATTTCTGGAGATACACCCGTTTCAAGACGGAAACGGCAGGCTGTCGCGTATTCTGACAACCTTGCTGTTGTTGAAGGCTGGGTATACTTACGTCCCATATAGTTCTTTGGAAAGCGTCATCGAAGCAAATAAGGAAGGCTACTATCTTGCACTGCGGCAAACACAGGGCACGATCAGAACGGAAGCTCCTGACTGGCAACCGTGGGTCACTTTCTTCTTGGAAGCTCTTAACAAGCAAAAGGAAAAGCTGGACGCCAAGATCAAGCGAGAACGTCTCATTCTGGGTGATCTGCCAGAACTGTCTGTGCAAATTCTAGAAATCGCTCGCGAACACGGCAGAGTGACCATCAATGATATTGAAACCACCACAGGCGTTAGCCGTGGGACAATCAAAGATCATGTGAAGTCCCTGCATAAGAATGGGCATATTGAGCGCCATGGTGCGGGTCGGGGAACGTGGTATTCACTGGCGTAGAGCCCTTGGAAACGTGACTCGAAGAGGTCACATCAGGGTAACACACTGACGTTAATCCTTGAACGGTTAAGGATTTTTTAGTTTTTATTTTTCAATAACTTACGCGCACGATGCGGAAGATGTGGGTCGGTGGTTCAAGTCTGTCTCCAGGCACCATTTCATCCTGCTCGTTGCAGTAGGTAAATCTAGACACTCGTAGATTTTCAGTGCGTTAGCGAATAATATCTGAACCTTGCGGGCAATCGACCTAGCCCCATCTAAACGCAAGCAGGCGCCCTGTGCGCTGTAGTAATGTCATCCCAATAATTACAAATACAAGGTAATACCACCAATGGCCACCGCTTCAGTAGCCGTAAATCGCCACCTGTTCGCCCCCGCAGTAAGAATGATTGTGGCACTGTTCGCGGCCCTCCTGCTGGCAGGCTGCAGTGACAGTGGGAATACACCCGAACCAGCCCCCCCGGGGCCAGCCGAGCAATTACCCAACATCATCACAATCATTACCGATGATACCGGAATCGACCAATTTACGATTTTCGGTTACGGTGGCGATCCTGATGAGCAGGCCAAGACACCCAATATTGATGCCATTGGCCGAGCGGGTGTGCGCTTTCGAAACACGTGGTCGCATCCCAGCTGCGGACCTACCCGATCATCCATACTAAATGGCCGCTACACCCTCCGTAACAACGTGCTATCTGCGCCTGTCCCCCCGGATCTGCCCAATTCGCAGGTCTCGCCTTACGAGTACATGATTCCAACTGTACTAAAAACTAAAAACTACGTTAGCGCGACGATCGGCAAGATGCATATGTCTAGTATTACCACTGACCCCGACAACTTGCCCTACATGAATGAAACGATGCGTCAGCTGGGCTTTGACTATTTTGAAGGCTATCTGGAAGGGGCGCCCTATCCGATTGACACCACGGCCGGAGGCGTTGGCATTGAGGGCACCTATAGCTGTGGCTTTGTACCTTCGTTGACGGACAATGCAGCCACGGGGGCTGATTATGGCGCCTGCTACTTAGCGAGTGGCTCCTGTAGTGAGCTATCAACGCAAAGTCACCACACACCGGGGCGAAGCTGTTTAGAGCAGGGAGGCATATTTGTTCCCAACGCCAGTTGTGGCGCAATGCCCAGCACGCTGAATTTCGATACTCAAAATGGCCATTACACCGGCAACTGGGTCATCAACGAAGAAGATGGCATAACAACGATTACCCAGCCACCGAGCGATGAAAGAGCGCGAGGGTTCAAGACTCAACAAGAAGTTAATAGGGCTATTGCCTGGATTAACAAACAAAGTGGCGACAAACCCTGGATGTTGACCGTCGGCTTATCGGCTATTCATGAACCGGTTCAACAGTCACCGGCTGGCCTGGTGGCTTCCGATTCGCCGCCCACGGACGCCTATGACTGTCTCAGTAACGAAACTCAAAGGCGGGAGCTTGCCACGCAGATGCTGGAAGCCATAGACCATGAAGTAGGTCGATTGCTGGTGGAAACCAACTTGGCCACTTATAACAGTGATGGCAGCCTTAACTACCAGCCGGGAACAACCAATACATACGTGGTGTTTACCTCAGACAACGGTACTTGGACAACTAGCGTAAGAGAGCCTTTTGATCCCGCCAGGGCAAAAGGAACAGCTTATCAAACCGGCGTCTGGGTTCCCTTGATTATCGCAGGCCCTAACGTGAACTCGCCGGATCGCGAGGTTGAGCATATGGTAAACCTAACCGATCTTTACACTTTTTTTGGCGAGGTCGCCGGCTTGGACGTTCGCGCTGAAGTACCGGACTACCGCGAATTGGATTCTAATAAGCTCATGCCCTACCTACTCAATCCGGAGCAAGAGGCTATTCGTACCACCAACTACACGATCCAAGGAAACAATATACGTGCCAGCAGCACCGTATCCTATCCATGCGTAGTTGAAGTTACACAGCAGTGCAGTTATAGCATCCCCAGCAAAGGTTCCTGTATAGATCAAAGTGGCAAATGGTACGGCCCCGAAGGGGAAGTCACTGAAGAGCCGGGTTACTACACCTCCTGCTGTCAGGTGAATCAGGCGACGGGTGTCGATTACTTATCCGCGATTACATCGACGGGGATTCGCAACAAGAATTACAAGCTCGTTCGACAGGTTGGCGAAAATTGCCAGGATGGCGTGGCTGTCGATCCTCCGACGGTGGAAGACGAGTTGTACCAGATCAATGAAAATGCCGAGAATCCTCAGATTGATACCGCGGATAAGGACCTACTGCTTGGGGAACTCACCGCGAGCCAAAGCGCTGCGTACCAGTCCTTGAAGGACCGTCTGGCGGAAATAGAGGGCAGTGTTGTGGCGTGCCCCGGTGACGGCAACATGGATAAAGTTGTCGACCAGACAGATCTCGATGAGTGGGCGAAATTTGCTGAGACCACCCCGGGGCTAACAACTGGAAATGCTGGGGGTAGGGGAAGTTGGTACGACTTTGGTGGCCCTGATGACTGGAGCCGTCCGGACGGGATCACCGATTATACTGACGAGGCTATCATAAACGCCCATTTAGGGACGTACTGCGACTGAGGCCGCGATCTTCGGAGCCCAGCAGCCGGCTCCGGGTCTTGGCGCGCTAATGCTGCGGGGCTTTTTGGAAAAAATAGAAAAGGGCTTTGACTGCGTATTCCCGAATTATGATTTATCCGTGATGTACTAAAGCGGCTGAGGCGTGTTCAGGAAACGTGTGTTATCGCGCAAAATCAGCTGCTTTTCCTGGTCGTTGAAATTTTCCAGTTCGCCAACGTAATCTAGCGGAGTGGGCAAGCCTTCAATATGCGGCCAGTCTGAGCCAAAGATGACCCGATCGACGCCCATATGGTGGGCCACCTCGTTCACATCATCTTCCCAAAATGGATTTATCCACACGTGCTGGCGGAACAGTTCAGCGGGGTCCTCGTTGTAGTAGGCACGCATGCGGTCCCGCGACTGGCGCAGCTTGCGAAACAAATCCGGCAGGAACTCTGCGCCATTTTCCACTGAGGCAATACGCAGGTTGGGAAAGCGCTCGAACAATTTTTCGTAGCACAGGGTTATCAGAAAATCGTATGCGGCCCGCTCAATATTGAAGTGCTTGATGTTGGGCGAGAAAACTCCTCCACTAAAATCTGATGAAAATCCGTCCTTTACATAGCCTTGGGTGGTATAGCCAGAATCTGAAGCGTGCACAACAAGAGTGATACCCGACTCATTGAGCCGCGCCCAGAATGGGTCGAACAGAGGGTCGGCTGGTGAGCGGGTGCTGCCGTCCGCGAGGGTAACTGCTGACGGGCGCATGCACACTACACGCGCTCCGCGCTCCAGCGCCCAGTCCAGTTCCCGGCAGGCCCAATCGACATCACACAGGGAAATGTAGGGCGCGGCAAACACTCTATCTTGGAAATTGCAGCCCCAGTCTTCGTCCAACCAGCGATTGAAGGCCGTGAACTGAACCGTCACCGCCTCAGTGTCATGCTTGAGTAACTCCTCGTAAAGCACACCCAGCGTTGGAAATAACCACGCAGCCTCCAAGCCTTGCTCCTGCAACTTTGCCACCCGCGCCGTGCTGTTCAAATAATAGTCAGGCAGTGGCTCGTGCGCCTTCATACTTGCGATATCATCGTCCGTTAGTTCCTTCCCATGCAGGTAAGGGGCAATTGATCCGGGCAGCGAGATGGGATTCCATGTAGGGTTTCTTACCGCTCGGGCGAGCTTACCTGCCACCAGATGATGCTGCCGATTATCAATCGTTACCCACTGCACACAACGCGCGCGCATAGCCTTTGGCAGGTGCCGGGTAAAGGCGTCTTGCGCCTCATAATAATGGTTGTCCGCATCAAATGCGGGATACGCAAGTCGGTCCGTCATTTTCGTGTCCTGTAACACGGCTTTACCCCAAATATTCGCTAGCCCGTTTCACGATTACATTCGAACCAGCCGATGCTTTCACTGCCATCATCGAATTTACAACGGATCAATGAGCGCCGGTATTCTGTGCGATGGGGTGTTGCAAATGTATGAGTGATGTCAATTTCGGTGCCCGAAATAGTTTCGAGGGTGCCCTTAATATTACGTCCACTATCGCACAACAGATTAAAACTTCCGCTAACAGCCTGTGTGGGATCAGCGGCATTGAAGGAGAGCGTTAGCTCGGTTTCAGACAGATGCTCCATCGCTTCATCGTGACCATGGTAGTAGCCCATGCTTATGAGCGGCCATTCGGGTATCTGTACCTGTGTCGCCAGCATACTGAAGCGCTCGTTGTTGACCACCATGAACTGCCACCCCATATCCCAGGGACGCGGTCCCCACGAATGATCGCGCTCTCCACGCACTGCCAATTCGGCTCTCTCTCCGTCAATCACCATGATGACCTGGGACTGAGTCGGTTGCTCATAGCGGTCAGTGGCGAAGTTTGCAGCACGGTGACTGGCAACCGCGCCTGCACCGCGCGAGTAGGGCGGGCCAATAGCGTTGACGTTTAGTTCCAACTGAACCGGTTTGATCATCCCTTGCCGGGGGCCACAGATTACTCGGGCAAATCCGCTCACAGTGAGTTGGCCGCTGCGCAGGGGTTGTTGTGGCTGATATTTGAATTCCAGCCCCCAGCCCTCGTAGGAAAAGGCATTCTTCCCTGCGCCTGAACTGTTCTCGCTGGCCAATTTCAGCGCCGAAAATGGCAAGCGGTATTCTTCTATTACCAACCATTCAGTACCGTTGTAGAGGTATAACCAGAACAGGACACGCTGCTGAACCGGGTGCCAACCTATACGACAGTGTCCGGCATTACTGCCGCTGGCATCGTACCAGTCAAAAAAGTAGGATTCGTTCCAATCGGGGTGATCGACACTAAACGGATGGGGAAATTCATCTTCCAACTGGATGCCGAACTGCGTTACGTCAAACTCTGTGCTCATTGTTTTGCCCTTTTCATTTGGCTGGCTTCTGTGCCTGGAGACACTACTACCGGTGCAGGTCTGTAACACCTTACCCCACTTTTCATCTGGCACAGTCTGGTGTAAAAACCGCCCGGCAGTAGGGACATACAACCCAGAATAATAGCGATACCACCTCAGAGTATAAAGGCGGAAAACAACTAATGTGCTGCAGGTATGGAAACGTAGTCAGTAACGGCACAATTTGGCTTGGGCCCAAGCTTTGCTACATGCACCTTGTTAGCGGCGCGCAACAGCGCGCGGGGAATTGACGCAAAAGCCCACTTCAGGCTCTATTTACTGTCCTGAATCTTACGTCGAGGGTGCGACTCTTCCAACTGAAAAGCCAATTCCAGCAATAGACGGTCGCACCCATGATCGGCGCCAAACAGGATACCGATGGGCAAGTTGGTCGCTACATCGTGACCCAGTGGCAGCGAAATCGACGGGCCACCGGTTACATTGGCAAATGCAGAAAACCCCGCCCAATTTCGAACACGGCCAAACAGTGTTTCGCAGTCGAGTCCCTCACTCAGATGCCCTATTGCGGGCGTCAAATGGTTCACACACGGCGTTACCAGAATGTCGATATCGTGAAAAATTCTGGCATAGGCGCGGTATAAACTGTGCAACCTGTAAAGTACCCCGGGCGTACGCAGAAAACTGCGCTTGTACTGCGCAGCCAAACCATCTGTGACCGGCGTCATTCGAGAAGAATCAAAAGACCGATCAATCTGTTTACCAGCCACCGTCTTCGCCAGAAAGGCATTCATCTTCCAGTAGTAAGTCACATCTTCAGCGATCGTGTCGGGGGCAGGGATTTTCATTGCCTCGACGTGGTGGCCCAAAGCGCTTAGCAGTTCGATCGTGGCATCCATTGCCTGTCGTGTAGGAGCATCAATACCCAGTCCACGTACCGACTCTGTTACCACGCCAAAACGTAATTTGCGCGACAAAGGCCGGATGTGAACACCGATTGGCTCGAGCTTGGTGTTACGGTAAAGCTTTTCTATTTCAGAATAAAAATACGCTGTATCGCGAACGCTGCGCGTCACTACCCCGTCAGTGGCAATGCGCAAAAGCTGCGTTTTAAACAATTGCGCGGGATAGATGCGCCCCCTGCTCGGCTTTAAGCCAATCAGGCCGCAGGCGGATGCGGGAATTCTTATCGAGCCACCACCATCAGCGGCGTGCGCGATAGGTACCACGCCCGCGGCTACGAGAGCGGCGGCCCCGGAAGATGACCCGCCAGCGCTGTGTCCGGTATTCCACGGGTTACGTGTAGGTTCGCCCACCTCGGGAACAGGCTCGGCCGAACAAATGAATCCAAACTCCGGCGTTGAGCTTTTACCCAGAATAGCAAAACCCAAATCAACAAATTGATCCACCAGAGGATCGTTACGCTGAGCCGGCTCTACTTGCGAGAACGCGGCCGACCCATAGCGAGTATGCATCCCGGCAACGTCACACAAGTCCTTGATAAAGGTTGGCACTCCAGCAAAGGGAGCGGTTGTATTGATCAGGCCCCTCGCCATCGCCCGCTCGTAGCACTCTTCCACTACCGCATGAATATCTGGCGCCACCTGTTTCGACCTCTGAATGGAGGCGGCGAGAACCTCGGCTGGCGCAATTTGTTTAGCGGCAATCAAAGCTGCGATATCTGTGGCATCCAGATCGCCCAATACGTCATCGGTGAAACTGTGGGATGTTTTAGTCATACTGTCTCTCGATGGCTATCGACAACTAATAATAGGTTTCGCAGAATAGCTACATCCGCGTAAGAAGCGCCTTTTTTGTCACGCGCGGAACACCCGAGGGCACGGAGCCACCCGGGCCTACTCCGAGCGACAGCAAAATAGGGGCCGCGCCTATTGCTCGCGTTATCGCGTACTTCCACCGATTAAGCGGCGACCGCATCTAAGACAACGTCTCCAATGATTCCCCCGCAAAACTGCGGATGGCATCGAACTCATTGTCTCGCACTTTATTAGGCCACTGGGGGTCTTGCAGCAGGGCGCGCCCCACAGCTACCAGATCGAATTCGCCGTTGTCGAGCCGGGCGAGAAGATCATCAAGCGCACGGGTATCGCTTGCTTCTTTCATCACTATTGCACCAATAAAGTCCGCGCTGAGTCCTACCGATCCCACCGTAATCGTAGTTTTACCAGTGAGTTTTTTAGTCCAGCCCGCCAGATTCAAATCACTGCCATCGAATTCTGATTCCCAGTAGCGACGGGCAGAGCAGTGAAAGCCGTCAACGCCAGCATCGACAAGGGGTAACAAGAATTGCTCAAGCTGCTCCGGCGAATCCGCCAGTTTCGCTTCAAAGTCTTGCTGCTTCCATTGCGAGTAACGCAGTACGATCGGGAAATCAGGGCCGGTTGCCGCTCTGGCTGCCCTGATAATTTCGACTGCAAATCGGCCGCGATTCTCCATGCTGCCACCCCAGGAATCGGTGCGCTGGTTAAGGCCTTCCCAGAAGAACTGATCGATCAAATAGCCATGTGCGCCGTGCAGCTCAACGCCGTCAAAACCCAGGCGCTGAGCATCGGCGGCGGCACTCGCAAAGCCTGCTATCACACCCTCTATCTGTTTTTCGGTCATTGGTTCAGCGATTTTTTTTCCAGGCGCCTGCAGTCCGGATGGGCTGATGCTGGGCACATCCGGGTTATTCATTTTGGAAGGGTTACGGGCCATCCCGGCGTGCCAGAGTTGCGGGAAAACCTTGCCACCGGCACTGTGAACCTCGTGTACCACTTTTTTCCAGCCGGCCAGCGCTTGCTCGCCATGGAACGCGGGAACGCTTTCACCCATAGAGGCCACCGGATCATTGATAGTGGTGCCCTCGGTAATAATCAAACCGGTGCCACCTTCAGCGCGACGCCGGTAATAGCCCGCGACATCATCACCGGGAATACCATGGGGCGAAAACTCACGGGTCATGGGAGCCATGACGATACGGTTATCCAATGTGAGCTTGTTCAAAGTATAGGGGCTGAAAAGTATGCTCATTCTTGTTTCCTGATTTTTCTAAAGAGGAGCGCATGGTAGCCCAATTACGCGTGACAGTGGATTGACTGGATTTGGTTTTTTCCAGGCAATATCAAGAGCTCTAAAAACCGAGGAACAGACCGATGTCTGGCCACCAATCGAATCTAAGGTCAGCAGACGGCAGTTGAACTGAAACGTTTGGCCGGGCGGCTCAGCAAGCGGACGTGGAAAACAGCCAGGCCATACACAGGGATTTTTGGCCTGGATGGGAGATTCCCTCTCATGCCCTCGCGTCCGCTGCTACACCCAACGGCGAACCTCTTCACAATACCTTTTGTACACATCCCCGTGCTCTGCGGCCAGATGCTGCTCCTCTAGCCGTATCTGCACCTGTATCAAGGCCAAATCCAGCATCACGATCAACAAGGTGATGGCATTTGGCAGCACCAGGAAATAGCCGAAAACACTCAGCATAATCCCTGCGAAAATCGGATTTCGGGAGTACTTGAACAATCCCTGTCGCACGAATTCTGTGCGGTGGTCATAGTCAACACCGATTCTCCATGACTCACCCATCTGTCCCTGGGCAAGCAGGATGACCACCAACCCTGCGGACATAATCGCCACACCCAGCGTTTGCAGGTATTCGTGCTGCAGCCAGTGAATTGGCGCAAGATATTCGTAATTCGCCTCCGGCAGCAAAAACACCACCATCACTAGCAGCAATAGCAGTGGCAGCAGCTTGAAATATCTGCTCGTTATCTCTTCGGGACCAGCGTTGTCCAGCAATCGGCCGGGGTTTATGCCCGTCTGTCCATAGGTTCTCCAGCTTCGCCACGCGAATGCGAGGCCAAAAAGTAGGATGAAATAGATGGGCAGAAACAGCGTCAATATTTCTCGCATGGAGCTCTCCTTTTTTGCGTTCACAGGCAATGTAGGGTTTCCAGTAGCTGGAATGTCAAGCACGCTGGTCAAGCATGATCCGGTCTAACGAGGCGGTTAGGTAAACTGAGTTAGCTGCAGTATTTCCTCTAATTCCCAATATAGTTGTTGTGGTACATTCTCGCGCTGCGGCATTGCCTTTTCGATTTGTGACTCTTGCTTCACGGTGGGCGTTTCAGCCGATAGAGCTCACCCGCAGCAAACACGTCCACTTTAATGAACTCCACATTGAGACCTATGCGCCCGTCCAAAACAATATTGATGTCCCTGGTGTTGGCCGCTTCACTTTCGACAGGCGCCAGTCATGTACGTGCTGCAGACAGCACCGCAACTAGCATCACTGCCACAAGCCAGATGCTGGATGAGGGAGGAGGCGTCCTGAAGCAGGTCGCTACGGGTCTGCAGTGGGCGCAGTCCGATAATGGTTCCGATATCGACTGGAATGCGGGACGCAAATTTTGTGCCGACAAGGGAAGTGGTTGGCGTCTGCCATCAGTTGCGGAACTGCTTTCAATCTACGATAAATCAGGGAAGGTTAGTACGGGTTGCGGGCCCGGTTTTTCCTGTCAGGTATCGCCGCTGTTCGCCTTAACCGGGACTTGGGGCTGGAGCAACGAAGCAAACAATTCTGCAACAGCGTGGGTTGTCATCCTGACCAGGGGCAATACAACCGCCTTCGCCGCAACCGACGCCATCAAAAAACGCGCACTGTGCGTACTGGGCTCGTAAGTGGTGTGAGTACTCGGGTTGCTGCTGCGTCATAAGGCTCTTCTGAACCGTATGCAGATCTGCATACGGTTTCATCAAACCGCGCACGGCAGGGACATTGTACTCGGCTGAACATCGAAAGAACGCGATTTAGATTTACTATCGAATTGATAGGGGAATTCAATTCGCAACTATCAACTTGTGCGACTATTGTCTATCTCTTACGATCAATTCCTTGCTGGAGATAAATCAATGCTAAGAAAACTATTTTCTTCAATTCCGGTGGCAGCAGTTGCCGTGACAATGGCCGTGGCATCAAGCCCTGTAGCGACACAGAATGAACCGCGCTCCAACCAGTTCTGGTGGCCGGAACAACTCAATCTGGAACCGCTTCGCGCCCATGATGCGAGGTCCAACCCTTATGCTACTGATTTTAACTACGCCGAGGCTTTTAATAGTCTGGATCTTGAAGTTGTAAAAAAAGATATCGCAGACACGCTGACGAACTCACAGGATTGGTGGCCCGCCGACTGGGGCACCTACGGCGGCCTGATGATACGAATGGCCTGGCACAGTGCAGGCACCTACCGAGTGCATGATGGTCGTGGCGGTGCCGATGGCGGTCAACAGCGCTTCGATCCGCTCAACAGCTGGCCTGACAATGCCAATCTTGATAAGGCGAGAAGGCTGCTATGGCCGGTCAAACAACAATACGGACAAAATCTATCGTGGGCCGATTTGATGATTCTGGCCGGCAATGTGTCTCTGGAAACTATGGGGTTTGAAACTCTGGGATTTGCCGGAGGGCGAGTAGATGACTGGGAGTCTGACACTGTTTATTGGGGTTCGGAGACCAAGATGCTTGCCAACGACAAGCGCTACGATAAAGACGGGCAAATGAAGAAGCCGCTGGCCGCTGTGCAGATGGGCCTGATCTACGTCAATCCGGAAGGGCCTAACGGCAACCACGATCCCCTCGGTGCAGCCGCAGACATCCGAGAATCATTCGGCCGCATGGCAATGAACGACGAAGAGACTGTTGCACTTATCGCTGGCGGACATACCCTGGGTAAAGCCCACGGCGCGAAGCCGGCAGACTGCATAGGGCCGGAGCCTGCAGCTGCACCTATCGAAGAACAGGGTTTCGGCTGGAAGAATAAATGTGGCACCGGCAAAGGAGCCGACGCTACAACCAGTGGCTTGGAGGGTGCCTGGACATCCACGCCCACCGCCTGGTCCATTCTCTACCTCGACAATCTGCTGCGCTTCGATTGGAAACAAACGAAATCTCCTGCGGGGGCAACGCAATGGATTCCGACCGATGAAGCGGCCGCAAACCTGGTGCCGGATGCGTACGATCCTGACAAACGCCATGCGCCGATCATGTTCACAACCGACATAGCGCTTAAAGAAGACCCCGAGTATCGAGCGATTACCGAGCGGTTCCTGAAGAATCCAAAGGAATTTGATCTAGCGTTTGCCAAGGCCTGGTTCAAACTGACACATCGCGACCTGGGTCCGCGCACGCGCTATGTCGGGAACGAAGTTCCTGCGGAAGTATTCATTTGGCAGGACCCGGTCCCAGTAGCTGACTACAGCTTGATCGATGAACAGGATGTGACCGCGTTGAAAGCGCAGATTCTTGAGTCTGGCTTGACCGTACCTGAGTTGGTCAGGACAGCCTGGGCGTCGGCGTCCACATTCCGCGGCTCCGATATGCGCGGCGGTGCAAACGGTGCGCGAATTCAACTTGCACCTCAGACAGAGTGGCCAGCCAACAACCCCGCGGAGCTGACAAAAGTATTACCGGCTCTGACCCAGGTGCAGCAGGATTTTAACGAATCACTTGCAGACGGCAAACAAGTCTCGTTAGCTGATGTGATCATACTGGGTGGCGCTGCAGGCATTGAGCAGGCAGCCAAGCAAGCCGGTCACAGTGTTGAAGTACCCTTTTCACCTGGACGCACTGACGCATCGCAGGCGATGACCGATGTGGCATCTTTTGCGGTGCTGGAACCGACAGCAGACGCGTTTCGCAATTACTATGATGACGCTAGTTATGGTTCTCCTGCAGAAATGCTGGTGGAAAGGGCTGATCTGTTGACCCTGAGCGTGCCAGAAATGACTGCCTTGGTGGGTGGTATGCGCGCCCTCAATGCCAACACTGGGCAAGCCAGTCACGGCGTGTTTACCGAAAACCCTGGCACCTTAAACAATGACTTCTTTATCAATCTATTGGATATGTCTACCCAGTGGACGAAGTCTGCCGAGGTTGAGGGCATCTACGACGGAAGAGACCGTGCCACGGACGAAGTCAAATGGACGGCCACCTCTGTGGATCTGATTTTTGGATCCAACTCCGAGCTGCGGGCAGTAGCAGAAGCCTATGCCTCCGAAGATGGCAATCAATTATTTCTACACGACTTCGTTGATGCCTGGGCAAAGGTGATGAATCTGGACCGCTTCGATCTCAACTAATGCCAGCGCAATAACACTGACCTGCTCAGCGGTGCGCAGTGGTCTTTGCTCCACGATGACTATGGCTGCGCCCTAACGCAGCCTTTTTTGAACAATGAACCCCGGCAAGCGCGGCGCTGATTACACTTGGAGCTCAACAGCGTCAGCCGCAATACTGACTATGGACCGGAAGGTTGCCATCTTCCGAACGCCTCCCGCGCACCAACGGATTGTTGTGAAGACTACTGCATCAGTAGAGAATGCAGGAAGCTAACCGGAGATGACCGATGTCGCGATTATTACGCTATAGCAGCCAGAGCTATGCCCATCTGAGCGCCAACAGGGCGCATGTTTTTGCGCAAAGACATGCTCTTAATGTTTACTCCTCAGACTCGATCTATAGCTTTATTCCCAAAAATGGCTGTTCTACCATGCGCACGTCGCTGGCCGTTGCCAATGGCTGCATTAAAGACAGTTCGGATTTCAACTGGATTCACCAAAATAACGAGACGTTCTCGGCAAGCCTGTCTGAACTGGCAAAGGCCAACTACACGTTTACTATTTTGCGCTGTCCTTTCGCCCGCTTGCTAAGTGTCTATCTGGATAAGTTTCTCGACAGAAGTCCGGTCGCGTGGCGATACATTGATCTGCATAACAAAACAATAGAGATGGAGGACATTACCTTTGAATTCTTTGTGAAAAGCATGTGCAAAGAGCGCATCAGGAATGGCGATATCCACTGGACTCCCCAGACCAACTTTCTGGTCTATGAAGAGTACGATGACTACCTCCCCTTCGAGGACTTTCCCGGGCTAACAGAGCATCTGCAACAAAAAATTGAATTGGAGCTGGTTGATGCTCGCCCGCTAACCAAACACGGCAGAGACGGCTTCAAGAAACTGTCGAGAAGAGCGCCTTACCGGCTTGGGCCTTTCGAATTACTGAGTTTGAAGAGAGATGGCTTTTTGCCAGCGCTCAAGTCTATGTACAACGACGAACTGGTGAAATGTGTTCAGAAGGCGTACAAACAAGATATCGCCTTATACAAGAAAAAAATCGGCCCGCAAAATCTACTCTATACATAAGAATTTGCTGACTCGCACTTAGAGGGGCGTATGGCTGCCTGCAATGGCGCTGTGAATTGCCGATACGCACAAGATCGGCCTATCAAGCGCCGGTTACAACTCTGCTAGAAAAGATCTTCAACAACGGAAGTCGGTGCGGAAGGTGCTTCGGCAGGAGGTGTTTCAACCGCGGCATCTGTTGCCCTCTTTACCGCCATCGGCACGGGCTTCCTGGCCACAGATGTTGGCTGTATAGGGGCTAACTGCGAAACATCGGCAGCAGGCATTCCCGCTGCCACCTGCGAGGCCGCGGCCAGACCCGTCGGTTCCTGAGCCGGCATAGGCTCTGGGCTGATACCCATCGGCTCCTCATCCTCAATCGCGCTAACACTTGGCTGCCTCTGATCCGGAGCGACTGTCGGAGCCGTTGCCGCCTCGGTCGCCTGATTCAATTGCACTTTAAACGGAGCAGACGCGCTGGCAGGCGGGGATGTGATGTCAGGCTCAGTTTGCGCGGGGGACTGCGGAGCGATTTCAGGCGCAGAGGGTGCCGGTGAAGTCATCTCAGGAGAAGTCTGCGTCGGAGACGCTTCGACGGTAGTCTCAGGTGCGACTTGCACAGACACTGGCTCCGGCGGCACGTCGGCGGCAGCACTCCCGGGGAAAAACTCCGGCAGTATCGTAGGCTGCGTCAATGGTCGCGACGCCGGCTCAACGTCAGCGGACGCCTCTACGGTATCAACTTGCTCTGGAAACAGCTCTGGCCATATAGCGGGCTGCGCCATTGGTTGCGATGTCGGCTCGGGTTCGGCCACCTCCTCTGCAATATCTTCAGCGGGCTTGTCGGCCTCTATTTCACCCAGAATGGTTTCTACCGCAGAGAAGAAGCGCTTATAAAATGCGGTATCGTCGATCGTTTCTTCAGACACTTTCACCAGTGAATCGACGCTCTGGCCAATAGGCAGCGAGATAGAACCGATGGCGGCGACGCCGACACTGGCGGAACTGCTGCTCATTTTCATCGCATAATTACTGAGTACGCCCGTTGCAAAAACCGTACTGCCATTGCTGTCGGGCACACAGGCCGCGTTCATCTCGATGAAGGCATTTTGCTTGCCCTCGCCACGGGTCGCCTTGCGCGCCTTGACCTCTTCACTGCTAGCCAGATCGATCAGATACCCCTGCCCCAACAAGGCACGACGCACACTTTCGCAGGCCTGCGCGGTATCTCGATCCGTCTTCAGCTTGAACGGGCTGTCGTTAGAGAAGCTCTCACCAATATAGGCAGCCTGATTGCTGCAGGCGCTCTGGAACGCCACGCAAAGTGTGAGAAACAGTATTCTTGATGTGTATTTCATATCGGTGCTTGAGTGCAAGCCAATGGTTTCGAACTGGCAACTATAAGGTAGTTTAGCGGAATTTATATCCTTTTTGGGCGGCATTTATACAGAGGATTACCCGGACTATACTGGGCAATTCTCGCTCGGGCAGTCGCCGAGCAAGGTCAAATAGTCAGGAAAAACAGGGCATCGATACTGTAGAGCGCGCCAATCGGATAATTGAATGTTGCCACGACCGCAGCACGACCGTTAATGCCATTCGCAAGTATCGGAACCTGATGCTCGCGCTACTTCAAGCGACCCGGCAAAACAGGTTAGAGTGTGCTCCATTATGTTGCCGCCGGGAGCTGCGAGCTCGTGATCTATGTTTACCTAATCAACTTATTGGTCATCGGTTTGGCCGTGCTGATCCACCACGAGTTCCTCTACCGCATCACACTGCTGATGCCTCTTCTCAATATACGCCATCGCTTTCGTATTGTGCTGGGCGTATTTTTCGCACTGACCGCCCACACCGTTGAAGTCTGGATATTCGGCATAGCATTCTATGTGATGAATAAGTCTGAAGCGTGGGGGTCACTTGAGGGTAATTTTGACGGCAGCCTGCTGGACTGCGTTTACTTTTCATTCACCTCCTACACCACATTGGGCACTGGCGACATCGTCCCATTCGGCGACCTGCGCTTCCTTGCCGCACTGGAGTCCTTGACCGGCTTGGTGCTGATCACCTGGACCGCTTCTTTCCTCTACCTTGAAATGACCCGCTACTGGGATGCGAGGTAGCATGTTCAACTTTTCTAGCGAAACCACGGTCAACTCACGTACCGCGCATTGCAAAAACAGCGCTCTATCGGTTGTTCGGCTCTGCGACGCTGCTGCTGTTATACGAGCGTCTATTGCAGGTTCAACGCGAGGCGGCAAGAGCCGCTGCGATTGGGCGCGGGCGTCGATAGGCCAGCTGATTTTCATGCTATCCTGACCGAAAAATGGGCCAACGCCCCGCTTCATCACTTAGTTGAACCTGGTTTGATATGGTCATCCACAGAAGAAAACTACTGGCAGCAGCCGTTGCTGCAGCCGCAGGTGCTGCCGTCCTCGTCAAGTGTAACCAGTTCCCGTGGCTAAAGGGCTCTGCAATAGCGCCTGCGCCAGGCAGTGACGGACTCAAACTTGCGCAACCCGCGTTAGGAAAAAAACCGAATATTCTGCTAATAGCCATTGACGATTTGAATGACTGGGTAGGCTATATGGGCACGCATCCCGGCGTTCATACGCCCAATATCGATCGACTGCGCGAACAGTCCTATTCATTCAATCGTGCTTACAGCTCTGTGCCCGTGTGTATCGGCAGTCGCGCTTCCGTCATGTGGGGACTACGTCCGGAAACCACGAACGTCAATGACGACGAAGATTCAGTCGCCTATGGAGAACTCTTAAAGTCACGGGAATTGCGCCCTCTGCCGCTGTTTTTTTCGGAGGCAGGGTACGAAACAATATCGACCGGCAAGATATTCCACTGGGCTATGGGCACCAGGAGGTTCTGGGACGTTTTCCAGCCATACAAGGATTCTCCGGTGACGTTTGGCGACCATGACACGCTTTTCGATTATGGGTTGATGGCGCCCGGGGAGGTTCACGCCGACCAGATCGCAGCTAATTTTGCCATCGACCAACTGAATATGGCGCGGTCGCAACCCTGGTTTATGGCCATCGGTTTATTTCAACCCCATGTACCATGGCGGCTGCCGCAGTGGGCATTCGACCTACATCCGCTTGACCAGGTTGTGCTACCCGAAGTGCGCGCTGATGATCTGGACGATATTCCACCGGACGGCGTGCTGCTCGCCAATAAGCCGATTGCCAACTTCAATGGCACCGAAATCACTCAAAATGAACTGGTGATGCGATCGGGACTTTGGTCAGAACACGTTCAGGCCTACCTTGCGGCGATCAGTCACACCGATGCCATGATCGGCCAGATACTGGACGCGTTGGACGCCAGCCCCTATGCAGACAACACCGCCGTCGTCCTGTGGTCCGACCACGGCTACCATCTGGGCGAGAAGCTGCACTGGCGCAAGATGGCATTGTGGGAGCATGCCACACGCGTGCCGCTGCTAATCCGCGCCCCCGGAATGGTCGAGGCCGGTGGCGAGTTTGATCTGCCAGTGAGCTTGCTTGATCTGGCACCTACGCTGACAGACATCGCCGGCATTCCGCAACCGGCGCAGTTCGAAGGCGCCAGCCTGCTGGGCATCACGCCCGAGATTGCCGCTAACCGCCCCGCCGAGATGCGCTGGGGAGATGCCGTTTCAACGCGCGTTGGCAAATGGCGTTGGACGCGCTACCCCGATGGTGGAGAGGAATTGTACGATCTGTCTACCGATCCCAGGGAATACAACAACTTGCTTGGAAAAACCGGAAAACACGAAGGCGGCCTTGCAACGCTGAAATGAGTGATGCCTCGCACAGAGTCCCAAACCGATATCATTCAATTCACCGCCTAAGTGCCACTTTGGGGCTTAAGTCAGTGCCGTTCGGGTAAGAGCCTAGCTGAGCTGGACTGGAGCGGCGCTCCCAGGCATCAGTTCAGCCACTTCCCCGATTACCCGCGCCTGGCTATAACCGCGTTCGTGCAGGCCATTGCACAATGCCTGCACGCGCGCGGCCGGCACTGCAATCAGCAATCCGCCGCTGGTCTGCGGATCAAACAAGATCTGCTGGCGCGCCTTATCCACCGGGGCTGAATGCTGCATGAACCGCTCTGCGCTGCGCGCATTGGCAGCGTGCATGGTACTCACAATGCCGGCGCGAATCTGTTCCAGTGCGCCGGGCAGAATGGGCAGTTTTGCTAGAGAAAGCTGCGCGCCGTATGTGCCCGCTAACATTTCCAGCAAATGCCCGAGCAGCCCGAACCCGGTAATATCAGTACACGCGCTGGCACCCTGCGCGGTGGCCAATTCCGCTGCAGCGGCGTTGCCCTGAAGCATGGCTGTGATCGCCGCGCTGACGTCACGTCCATCCGCTGCCAACTGCATATGGGCGGCGAACAGGGTACCTGTGCCGAGCGCTTTGGTCAGCACCAATTGGTCGCCCGGTTTTGCACCGACCTTCGGTAGCAGTTTGCCGTCCTCGGCTATCGGCACACCGTTAACAACAAAGCCGAGATTCAGCTCACTGCCCTGCATACTGTGGCCGCCACTCAGATGGCAATCGGCGGCGGCGAATTCGTGAAGAGCGCCCGCCAACAGCTGATATAACTCACGCTCCAGCATCGTATTGCTGGCATAGGGCAGGGTTACTGCCGCCAGTGCGGACACGGGCCGCGCGCCGCAGGCATAAAGATCACTGAGCGCATGCAGCGCCGCGATGCGGCCCATTTGCCAGGGGTCGGACACCAACTCTCGCAGCACGTCCACGCTTTGCAGCAATACCGCGCCGGGCGGCGCTGGCACGGCGGCAGCATCATCCCGTGCGCCGCTACAATGTTGGGGATAATTGCGACCCAGCTGCTTGAGTACTGCGCTGAGCGCATCAGCGCCCACCTTGGCGCCACAACCTCCACAGACCGCTTGCGACGCGGCATGTTGTAGCGCCGGCAAGCTATCCTGCCCACTGCGCGACATGCGCTCGGGCAAATTCTCAAACCGCGCCATAAAAGCGCGATCGATCCGATCCTTCCAGTTCCAGACCCAGCGACCGCTCGCGCTGAAGATGGCTCTATCTGCAGTCGCCAGCTTATCGCCCAGCGAAATAAGAGAGAGGAAACGCTGCTGCGGGCGGTGCTTCCGCAGAGGCTTTTGCAATACCAGCGCGCGCAGGTTATGTGCGAGGACAGGTGCCTGCCGAACAGCGTACACACCGGCCTTTGGTCGTGGGTGCTTCACCTGCACTGCGATATCACCGGCACCAAAAATACGATCATCGGTAGTCGATTGCAAGGTGTCACGCACCGCAAGGAAACCCCGCTCATCGGTGGCCAAGCCACTGGCATCAATCCATGGCGCTGCGGCCGCGCCGGTACACCAGAATAATTCGTCGAACACGGCGCGCGCGCCGTCCGTCATGATGACCTGACTGGCATCGACCGCGGCCACGCGTGCCTTGAGGTGCACGGCAATACCACGGTGCTGCAGCGCAGCAACCACCGACTGTCTGGCGCGGGCGTTATAGCCCTGCAATATTTCTGGCGCGGCACACCACAGGTCGAAGCTTGCGCACTCTGGCGGCAAGCGCTGCGACATGGCCAACACCAGTTCAACACTGCCGGCGCCACCGCCCACCACTGCGATGCGGGTCGCTTCTGTCCTGTCGCGGGCGCTGATACGCGTATAGAGATCCTCCCAGCGCTGCCACAGCCCGGCCACCGGCTTGACAGGCGTGGCATGGTCCCGTGCACCCGGCACCGAATCGAGTTCCGGCTGTGAACCAATATCGAGACTGAGCACGTCGTAGTGGACGGCAGGGCGCGCGGCCAATGACAGGCACTGCGCGTCCGGATCGAGACCGGTAACCTCACCCGTGATAAAGCGCACTCCAGCCCACTGGCACAGACGAGCCAAATCGATATAGGCCTGCTCGAAGCAGTAGTGTCCGGCGATTAGGCCAGGCAGCATGCCTGAGTAGGGGCTGTGGCTGGCGGGGGAAATCAGTGTGATACGCAATCCGGCAATTGGCTGCATAGCCAGCATGCGCAGGGCCAGCACGTGGCTGTGACCGCCGCCCACCAGCACCAGATCGCGGTGCAGTTCAGCGACCGGCTGCACGCACTGCGTCCTGCTGCGCCCAGGCTACGACAGCGTCATGATCTCCACTGAACAGGATTTCTCCTGCCCGTTTTGACAACTGGTACTCGTACATCGGGTCGTAGTATTGCTCCAGTAATATCGCAATCCATTGCCGGTGCCCGGATAAATCTCCGCTGCGCCACTCGCGTTCGAACGCGGCGGCCATCATGACGCTGACCTGTTGATGGAGCAGGCCGCCAAGCCGTTTACGGATACGGGCAAGATCTGACTGCAGTTTCTCGCCGTGCAGTCGGGCACCGTCCTCCCCGAACAACAGTGTGTAGCGCTGGCCGAGATCCACCACATAGTCGGCGATAACCACGTCGATGCGCTCTTCCAGACCCTGCTCTACCACCAGTAGCGGCGCGGCGCCCATTGCCTCGCGCAAGGACTCGGGCAGTGCCACGCGACCGATCAGCCGCCCCTCATCCTCAAGGAAGATACGTTGCGCGCTGTTGTTGGCTAAGAGTCGCAACAAAGCGATGCTGACGCTGTTTTCAAAATCGATCTGGCTGGGCTGCGGTGTTGGCATCTGGCCGAAGCTGGAACCGCGATGATTGGCCAAGCCCTCAAGATCGACGGCGCGCCGCAGACGGATAATCACGCGCGTCTTGCCGGTACCCGTTTTACCGCCGACCAGCACAAAAGAGGCTTTGCCCACGGAGCGCGCCAGTTCTTCCAGCAAAAACCGCCGCATGGCCTTGTAGCCACCGGTCACCAGCGGATAATCGATACCTTCATCGCGCAACCACTGTTGCACCGTTTTTGAGCGCAGCCCGCCACGAAAACAATAAAGATAGCCCTGCGGGTGTTGTCGGACAAAAGCTGCCCACTGCGCCAGGCGTTGGTCTTTGAGTACTCCTCTCACCAACTGGTGACCCCGCTCGATGGCGGCATCCTGGCCGCGCTGCTTGTAACAGGTTCCCACCTGCGCTCGCTCGTCGTCGCTCATCAGCGGCAGGCTGAGGGCGGAAGGGAATGCACCACGCGCAAACTCCGCCGGGGCGCGCATATCCATCATCGGTGTAGGGCTGAGGAAAAGCGTGCGATAGTCGTCGGTGTCGGGGCGCTCGAGCATGGCGGGCGGCTTAGGCCACCTCGCCGCCGAACACTGCCATAACACGCTCCTGCAGGCTGGTAACGGCGTCGGACATCAGCGCGAAATCGGCGTCGAGGCGCGCCGCATTATCTTCTTCGGGAATTTCCTCGTTCTCTTTCATCAATTCGTCCGCAAACCTGAGGCGACGCAGACACAGATCTTCCGCCAGCAGCACCGACAAACGTTCATCCCAGTTCAGGGCCAGACGAGCGGCCTGCTTGCCCGCGTGCAGATGAGTTTCTACTTCTTCACTCAACAAATCAACGCCGCGACAGCGCACCACGCCGCCCTCCTCACCGGGATCACGCAACTCGCACTCCTGTCCCAGCTCAAAGTCGTCTGGCAAACTGCGGTGCAACAACCACGCGGTCATCACCGCCGAAGGCGCGTTGTTGACCTGCGGCAACAGTGCCGGGAAACTGCCGACGCATTCACGCAGCAGGTTGAGCAGTTCCTCGGCCCGCGAAGCACTGGCAGAATCCACAAAGATCCAGTTCGCCTTAACATCGATATAGGCATGGACAGCGGTGGAACGACTGAACGCGCGCGGCAGACAATCCTGTACGATTTCGTCTTTCAGGTTGAGTCGCTCCTTGCGATACACCTTGCGCCCCTGCGCGGACTCGATATCAGCCACTTTCTCGTCCAGTTGCTCGCGCACCACGGTGGAGGGCAACAGCTTTTCCTCGCGCCTCAGTTTGAGCAGCATACGCCCGGCAGCGGCGTGTACCAGTGCCTCGGACGCCTCGCCGAGCGGCGGTACCCAGCCAAAAGATACCGCCTGCGACTTGGCGCAGGGTACGAAACTGCGGCCCGCGAGCTTCTGACCCAGGGCCTCCGGAGCGAGGTCAAACGGTTTGGTGAGGCGATAGGCGCGAATATTCTTGAACCACATGGGCTTTTACTACCTCTGGCAAAAACTGTGGATTGTACCCCAGCAAGCATTCAATGCCAGCGCACATCCATCGGCAAGAAAGCGATAGCGCGTACAAATTGTTGAGCCGCGTGGCCTTTGGTGTCGTTGTAAGCCTCGTGTGAAAACGCTTTAATCCCCTATCCTGAATGTTTTTACCATCAGCGCCGCACAAAGCGCCCCGTTACCGAGGAATGCATCATGCCCGACCCCCGCAAAATCAGCCCCTCATGGCCACGTAAAGCGCGCGACGTGGCGCAGTGGGACAGGGAAATCGACGTGGCCGTTGTCGGATTCGGAGGTGCGGGCGGTTGCGCAGCCATCGAAGCAGCCGATGCAGGCTCCAGCGTCACGATCTTTGAAGTGGCCAGCGCCAGCGGCGGCTCCACCGCCATGTCCAGCGCAGAAATTTACATGGGCGGTAATGGCGGTACTCGCGTGCAGCAGGCCTGCGGGTTTGAAGACACCACCGAGGCTATGTTCACCTATATGATGATGTCGGCTGGGCCACAGGCCGACGAGATAAAGATCCGCGACTACTGCGAGAACAGCCGCGACCACTTCCAGTGGCTGGTCGATATCGGCGTGCCGTTCAAGGACAGCTTCCATCAGGAGCGCGCCATTATGTGTCTGACCGATGACGGCCTGCTCTACACCGGCAGCGAAAAAGCCTATCCGTATGCGCAAGAGGCACAGCCCTGCCCGCGCGGGCACAATTTGTATGTTGAGGGCGATAACGGTGGCCCGCTGTTTATGAAGATCGTCACCGAAAACGTTAACAAGCGCGCGGCGATCACCGTGGAATACGAGACGCGCGCACTGACGTTAATTGTTGATGAGGATGACGCTGTAATCGGGCTGGTGGTGCGACAAAACCAGCAGGAGCTCAATGTACGCGCCCGCCAGGGGGTTATTCTCTGTGCCGGTGGCTTCGTAATGAACGAGGAGATGGTGCGCAAGTACGCACCTATGCTCACTACCGGCAATACACCCATCGGCAATCCCGGTGACACCGGCGCGGGTATTTTAATGGGCATGTCGGTCGGCGGGGCCGCAGTAAACATGCACGAGGGCTTTATCAGTGTTCCCTACTACCCACCAGCGAGCATGACCCATGGCATTGTTATCAACGATCGCGGGCAGCGCTTTATTAATGAGGATGTCTACCACGGCCGCCTAGGCGCCTTTGTACTGCGCCAGCAATCAGAGCGTGTGTACTTCATTCTCACCATTGAGCAGTACGGCGATTACGAGCGCGTCAGTTATATGGGCTCCGAAGTTGCCGGCACCGGCGAAACTGTGCAGGAACTGGAGGAAGAGCTGGGCCTGCGCGAGGGCACCCTGCAACAGACCATCAAAACGTACAACGAGGACTGCGCCAAGGGCGAGGACACCCAATGCCACAAAGCCGCAGAATGGCTCCAACCGCTGCTGCCACCGCTGGTAGCACTGGATATCACTCCCGGGCGCGGTACCTTTCTGCCCTATTTCACGCTGGGCGGGCTGGACACACTGCCCAGCGGTGAAGTGGTCGATCCAGAGCGCGAAATAGTTACCGGACTCTACGCCGCCGGACGCACCGCCTGCGGCGTGGTGCGCCGTGCCGAGGGCTACAGCAGTGGCATGTCGGTGGGCGATGCAACGTACTCTGGTCGCATGGCAGGCAAACAAGCCGCTGCGAGGGCACGCATATGAGATACCTCCACACCATGGTGCGCGCGCGCGACCTGAATGAGACGCTGGATTTTTACTGCGAAAAGCTGGGGCTGATCGAAATCCGCCGCTATGACAGCGAAGCGGAGCGTTTTACGCTGGTGTTCCTAGCAGCCCCAGACGATGCCGAGCGCGCCGCCGAAGGCCAAAGTCCGCTGGTGGAGATCACCTGGAACTGGGACATTGAGGAGTACGATGGGGGGCGCAATTTCGGCCATCTGGCCTACAGTGTCGACAACATCTATGCGGTTTGCCAGCGTCTGATGGACAAGGGCGTGGTGATCAATCGTCCACCGCGCGATGGGCATATGGCCTTTGTGCGCTCGCCCGACGGCATTTCGATTGAACTGCTACAGGCCGGTGAGTCACTGCCCCCACAAGAGCCTTGGGCATCTATGGCGAACACCGGGAAATGGTAGGCGCGGCCCGAAGACTGCAGGGATTTACTGGTGCACAAAACGGTGACCCTGATTACACATCGCCCGGATAGTCTGGCACTGGCGGATCGGGTGCTGAACATTGAGGGCGGCACGAACACACCGGCCTAGTTTTCAGCGTGCAGGAAATTCATAATCCACTGCGCCACACGCTTCCCTTCATGCACTCCCTGCAGTGAATCGATGCCGGCGAGGTAAACGTCCTCGCCGATCATTTCGCGCCTGAATTCCATGATTTCGCGCGATAGCCCGTGTACGAATTCGGGATGACCCTGGAAGGTGAGAATATGATCGCCAATCTGACAGACGGCGTTCTCGCAGAACTCGCTACCCGCCAGCACCCTGGCCTCTTCGGCCACCTCCAGCACCTGATCCTGATGGCTGACCAGAATATCAAGATTCAGATCATTCTGGTCGTGCCAGGACGGCGCTGAACTGAAACGGTGCGTATGCAGACCTACACCCCAACCCTTGTGTGATTTCGCTACTTTACCGCCAAGCGCCTGCGCCACTAGCTGATGGCCAAAGCAAATCCCCACCAACTTCTTGTGCCGGCGGCGCAGCTCGCGAACAAACGCCATGAGCACGGGAATCCAGGGTTTGTCTTCGTAGACGCCGGACTTGCTACCGGTAATCAGGTAGGCATCAACCTCATTGATGTCCGCCGGGTACTGCCCCTGCTCAACATCGTATACAGCAAACTCAAGATCGGGATCAACCTGCCCCAGCAGTGCGACGAACATATCCGAATACTCACCGTACTCGGGAACCCACTCGGCCCGCACTGCGTCTGTTTTCAAAATGCCCAGCTTCATGGATTGCTGCCTTTGCCCCGTGTGAAATCTCGACTGCTGATAAGCCTCATCGCAACGGTCAATAATAGGTAGCGAGCCCCATACTGTCCATACCAGAAGCAAGCTGGTACCCTGCGCGCTTGAACTCAGACAGGTTGCAGCAGCGTGCGTTTCCCGCGATTAATTTTCACCGCAATGTTAATGTACGCCGCTGCAGTCAATGCCGCGGACAACGCCTTCACCGGGTCCGAGAGTTGTCAGAGTTGTCACGCTGAAGAATTTTCACAATGGCAGGGTTCACACCACGACCTCGCCATGCAAGTACCCAATGCTGAGACCGTACTTGGCAACTTCGACGACGCCAGTTTTACGTATAACGATATCACCACGCGCTTTTTTCGCAAGGGTGACAAATTTATGGTCAACACCGATGGCGAGGACGGCAAATTAGCCGATTTTGAGGTCGCCTATGTGTTCGGCGTTTATCCGCTACAACAGTATTTGCTGCCGCTGTCTCGCGGCCGATTGCAAGCGCTAAGCGTTACGTGGGACTCTCGCCCCGCAGCAGAGGGCGGACAGCGCTGGTATCATTTGTACCCGGATGAGAAAATCGATTCTCTGGACCCCCTCCACTGGACCGGCACTTACCAGAACTGGAATACCAGTTGCGCGGAGTGCCACAGCACCGATCTCAAAAAGAACTACGACGCCGCCACGCGCTCTTTTGACACCCAGTTTGCGGAGCTGAATGTAGGTTGCGAAGCCTGCCACGGCCCCGGCGAGAAACATCTGGCACTGGCGCAGGAAGGTAAGCTTGAAGGCGCAGTAAATGGTGGCTTTCCCACCGCACTGGCGCAGCGCGGCGTATGGGCTCTGGCACCGGACGCGCACATTGCCAGACGCACCACGCCGCTGGACTCCAACGCACAGATCGACAACTGCGCCCGCTGTCACTCGCGGCGCGGCACACTGGGCGATTATCACTATGGCGCAGACCTACTGGACACACATCGTCTGGCGCTTCCACAATGGCCGCTGTACTACCACGACGGACAGGTTCGCAATGAGAACTATGTCCACGGCTCATTTGTGCAAAGCAAGATGCACCAAGCTGGCGTAGTGTGCAGTAACTGCCACGAACCCCACAGCCTGCAGTTGCGCGCACCCGGCAACGCAGTCTGCGCGCAATGCCATGTCCCATCGCAATACGATAATCCACAACACCATCATCATGCCGAAGACTCAGCGGGCGCCCAGTGCGCCAACTGCCATATGCCAGAGACCACCTACATGGGCGTGGACGCGCGTCGCGACCACAGCATGCGTATTCCGCGGCCCGACCTGAGCGTGGTGATCGACACTCCCAACGCCTGTAACATGTGCCATACCGATAAAGATCCCCTGTGGGCGCTGGACGCACTCAAACAATGGGGCGTTACATTTCGAGACACCAGCAGTCACCCAGCGCGTGCCTTCGAGCGCTTTGCGCAGGGCGACAACAGAGTTGTGCCGCAACTGGCACAACTGGCCGGCGATCCCGGCACTCCGCCCATATGGCGCGCTACTGCAATGGAGGCATTGGGCACTATAGGTGGGCGCGAAGCGCTGCAAACCGCCACCCAGATCCTCTAT